>Ga0209554_1003439_pt1 | contig 10134 bp, 8 predicted proteins | sample MarorgKNORR_S2LV_5_FD_188221 | JGI IMG/M metagenome (GOLD analysis project Ga0209554, IMG submission 188221) | Marine microbial communities from the Southern Atlantic Ocean, analyzing organic carbon cycling - Bottom_A/KNORR_S2/LV (SPAdes) (version 2) | ecosystem: Environmental > Aquatic > Marine... | reverse complement strand
ATGTGGCTGCTCTGGCGCATGGAGGCCACTTCGGCTCGCAGCCGGTCCACGGACTGCTGGATCTCCAGGTCCCGATTGTGGCGCTCCAGCCGCTGGAAGTCGAAGAAGCGGGTAAAGCCCAGGCCCAGGGCCTCGGCAAAGGCTTCGAGGATTTCCAGGTCTTCGGGGGTGAGCTCGCGGCGGGAGACTCCGGCGCCTCCTGGAACTGCGCCAGTACGATGCGTCCCTGGGGCAGATGGGCAGCCATCAGCACCCATGCATGGACCGGGGTGGCCGGCCTCCCGTCTCCCGCCTCGCCAGCCCGCCACATGCGAATCGTACGCTCGACGTACGCCGGCACCTCTTCGTTCGTAAACTGGCGCACACCGGTGAACTCGGTGTGGTATTCGTTCCAGATTCGGCGGGGAATCCGCTTATAATAGACGTCCGCCGTCGGGGTAATGTCCGCTCTGAGCAGCGTATAGGGGGCCGCAACGGTATCCCTGAATTTCCGATGCCAGACCATGTAAAGATGCACGTCGTCGTCCCCTTCGTCACCCACCGTGATGGAGACGTAGTGGAAGTCGAGGCCGACGCGGTGCAGCTCCTCCCACAGCAGGCCCATGAGATCGATGATGTCGTCGCCCTGCTGCATGGCCTGCACTTCGGCGCGCATGCGCTGCACGGTGCGGTCGCGTTCCAGCCGGAGAAGCTCCCGCCACCGGGCGTAGCCGACCGAGATGGTATTTACCAGTCGCTGGAGGAAGTCTATCTGCAGGTCGGAGAACTGATCGGTCTCGAGCCGGTCGGAGCGCAGGGTGAAGACACCGTCGACGTGCTGCTGGCGGTGCTCCTCATACGTCGCCATCGTACATCTCCTCGATCAACTCGGCGTATTGTTCGCACAGGAAGGCGCGCCGCACCTTCATGGTGGGAGTCAATTCGTCGTCGTCGCTGCTCAGCTCCCAGCGCAGGATGCGGAAGTCGATGATCTGCTCGCGGTCCGACCAGCGCCGGTTGACCTGCTGCAGCGCGCCATCGATGAGGTGGACGATGTCGGGATGGGTGGCCAGGTCGGCGTAGGTGGCGAAGGGGACTCCGTGCCTCTGGGCGTAGTGGCTGACGGTCTCCTCGTCGAGGACGATCAGCGCGGTCAGAAAGGGTCGGGCGTGGCCGATCACCACCGAGTCCATGATGTAGTCGCTGGCTTTGAGCATGTTCTCCAGATTCTGCGGGGCCACGTTGCGGCCGGTGGCCATGACCATGGTGTCCTTGGCACGACCTCCATACACGAGGTAGCCGTCGTCGTCGAAACTACCCAGGTCCCCGGAGTGAAACCAGCCGTCCCGCAGTGTCTCGGCGGTGTACTCGGGATTCTTGTAGTAGCCGAGCATCATGCCCGGGCTCTTGCAGATCACTTCCCCCTCCGGACTGAGGCGGAACTGGATGCCCGGAAGCGGAATTCCCACCTTGCCGAGTCGCACCCCCTCGTCCGGGGTCCACACGGTGATCCCGGTCTCGGTCTGGCCATAGGCCTCACGCAGCGGCACCCCCAGGGCCCGGAAGAACGCCACCACCTCCGGCGCCACCGGCGCAGCCGCTACCAGAGCCGAACGCGCTCGACTCAGTCCCAGACGCTGGCGCAGCTTGCGGTGCACGGTAAAATCCGCCGCCAGCCACAGAGCGGATAGCCACAGCGGTGAGGCGCGGCCTTCGAGCTGGTCGCGGCACCGCCGGTATCCGATTCTCAGGGCGAGCCGGTAGGTCTGGCGCTTGCCCCAGGTGGCCTCCTCGATATCGATGTCGATGCGCGCCTTCAACTTTTCGAAGATCCGGGGTACCCCGAAGAAGAAGGTGGGCGCCACCTCCGGCAGATCCCGAAAGACAGTCTCGGGACGCTCCGCGAAGTTGACCTTGTGTCCGCAGCGCAACGACAGCAGCAGGGAGAAGGAGCGTTCGGCTATGTGGCACAGAGGTCCGTAGCAGAGCGACTCGTCGCTCTCGTTCAGGTCCGCTACGGGGACCAGGGGCTCGATGCCGTCCAGCAGAGATCGATGCGAGTGCATCACTCCCTTGGGTGGGCCGGTGGTGCCCGAGGTGTAGAACAGGATGACCGTGTCGTCGGGGTCGATGGCGGCGATTCGCTCGTCCAGCAGCTCCGGCTGCACGCGTTCCAGGTCACGGCCCTTTTCCAGCAGCTCGGCGAAGGTGAGGACCATGGGATCGTCTACATGGCGCAGGCCCCTTGGGCCGAAGACGACGATCCAGCGCAGCTCCGGCAGCTGGTCGCGCACTTCCATCGCCTTGTCGAACTGCTCCTGGTCCTCGACGATCCAGATGTTCGCTTCGGCGTGACCGACAACATAGCCGCACTGCTCGGCGGAGTTGGTGGTGTAGAGTCCCACGGCTACACCACCGGCACACTGGGTGCCCAGATCGGCGTAAAGCCACTCGGGACGCCCCTCGGAGAGGATGGCTACGCGCTGGCCGGGTTCGAGGCCGCAGGCGATGAGCCCCAGGCCACAGGCACGCACCCGCTCACCGTATGTCGCCCAGGTGAACTCCTCCCAGACACCGTAGTTCTTCTCGCGCAGCGCGACCCGCGGTCCCCAACGCTTCACCCGGTCCCAGAAGAGGCCGGGAATGGTCGCGGGACTCGAGGAGGGTGCCGGCGGTGGCGTCAGCGTTTCAGCGCCAGCGCTTGCGGATGCGGTAGGTCTTGGCGTCGGCATAGCTGCGTCTCTCGGTATTGTCAGAAACTCCCAGGTAGAATTCGCGCACCATGTCGTTGCGCTGCAATTGGGCGCTGGGTCCGGAGAGGACGCCCCGGCCGTTCTCCAGTATATAGGCGAAGTCGGCGAATTCCAGCGCCAGATGGGCATTCTGCTCCACCAGCAGGATGGTCACCCCGCCCTCGGATCTGATGGCCCTCAGAATGGCGAAGATCTGCTGCACAATTACCGGCGCCAGGCCCAGGGAAGGTTCGTCGAGAAGCAGCAGGCGCGGCTGGCCCATCAGCGCACGGCCGATGGCGAGCATCTGCTGCTCGCCGCCGGAGAGGGTTTCCGCTCGTTGTCGCCGCCGGTCGGCGAGGGCGGGGAAATACTCGTAGATCCGCTCTATCCCGCTGTTGCTCTTGCCGCCGTTCTTGCGGCCTCTCCCATAGGAGCCCATCCACAGGTTTTCTTCCACCGACAGGTCCTTGAAGACCTCCCGCCCCTCCGGCACGTGGGTGATCCCCCGGCGCACGATGGCGTCGGGCTTCAAACGGTCGACGCGCTGGCCGTCGAAGTGGATTTCTCCCTCTTCCACTTCCATCTCCAGGGCCCGCGAGGCGACCCGCGGAAAGCCGGACAAGGTCTTGAGCAAGGTGGTTTTACCCGCCCCGTTGGTACCCAGTACCGCGGTGGTCTGCCCGGCCTCTATCTGCATGGAGAAACCCTTCAGGGCCCGAGTGAGCCCGTAGCTGACCCTGAGGTTATCCAGTTTCAGCAGCATGATCCCCTCCCAGGTAGGCGGCGATAACCTCGGGGCGCCGCTGGATCTCGTCGGGTCGGCCGGTGGCGATGACCTGGCCGTGATCGAGCACGCAGACCCGGTCCGACAGGTCCATGACGAAGCGCATGTCGTGCTCGACCAGCAAGGTTGCCATACCGAGGCCGCCGCAGATCTCGCCGACATACCAGGCCAGCTCCTCCGTCTCCTCGACATTCATGCCGGCCGCGGGCTCGTCGAGTAGCAGCAGTTCCGGTTCCAGGGCGAGGGCGCGGGCCAGCTCGATGCGCTTGCGGATGCCGTAGGGCAAGGTGCCGACCTGCAAGCTGCGAACCGTCTCCAATTCGAGCAGGTCGATGACCTCTTCCGCGGCGCGGCGGGCCTCGGATTCCGCGCGACGCACCCCACGAGTGAAGAGCAGGCTACCCAGAAGCCCGGTGGGGGTGGTGAGGTGACGGCCCAGCATGATGTTCTCCAGGGCGGTCAGGCCGGAAAACAGCTCAATGTTCTGGAAAGTGCGCCCGATGCCGACCGCGGGGATCTCGTGAGGCGCCAGCTGTGAGATCTCGTCACCCTTGAAGCGGATCTCGCCGCTGTCCTGGCGGCAGATGCGGCTGAGGCAGTTGAAGACCGTGGTCTTGCCGGCGCCATTGGGTCCCACCAGGGCGAAGAGCTGTCCCGGCTCCACCGCCAGGCTGACATCCTGGAGCGCCTGGATGCCGTCGAAGCTCACGCTCAGGTGGTCGATTTCCAGAAGTGCCATGGGTGCTCTGCGCTTTCCGCTTTCCGCTGATTTCAGTTGCTGCTGTCGTGCTGCGCTACCTTCACCGGCCTGTCGATCTGTAGCCAGTCCGAGACGCGCACCATTCTCTTGTTCTCTACGTCTGCCTTCATCATGAAGCGCCGCCGCGCAGGTTGGGACCATAGGTCACGGGGGGCAGCACCGAGTCATCCCAGCGGTCCAATGTCTCCAGTGCCTCCACCAGCTTCTCGCGGGTCAGGTCGCGACCGGCCCGTCGCAGACCTTCCACCAGAGTTTGCGCGATGCCGAAACTGTAGGTGTGGAAGAGGCCGGGACGGTCGTCCGGCGCGTATCGGGCCAGCAGCTCCCGGTAGAGCTTCATCGGTTCGGTATCGCTGTGGACATCGACGATGCCGAGCCCTAGAAAGCCCTCGGCCGCTTCGCCCGCCAGTTCGACCGTCTTGCCCTCAGCGTTGGGCAGCCAGCCGATGAACTGAGGTTTCCATCCGGCCTGGTGCGCCTCCTTCATGATCGCGGCGCCCGACCGAAGGATCGTCAGAAGGACGACGTGGGTCGGAGCGGCCCTTCTCATATTGAGAGTCTGCGTGCCGAACTCGATCGCACCGCGCTTATAGCTCTCCTCCGCGACGATGGGCAGGCCGTAGTGGGCGGCGGCCTCGCGCAGGCCCTTGAGGCCGTCCTGTCCCATGTCGTCGTCCTGATAGACCCCGCGCCTGGGTCCCGATGGCGAGAGCGGCGAACAGGGCGAGGATGCTCAGCAGATAACGCATGATGATTGATTCCCTCCTTAAGTTTAAGTATGAGACGGCACCACACTCATTGACTCGCCAGGGTCATCGCAAGCTATATGCCAAACGTGGAGGTTGCTGAATAATCTAACCTAAGCTGTTGATTTCAAGTCAGTTGAAAGATTTCCGTCCGGTCACATCGGCGTGGGGGAGTGTCCAGAGACTTATCACTCTCCTCCCCCTGCTCGGGAACGCCTCACATAACTCAATATCAGCAATTGAGTTACCAGGAATGATAAGACTCTGGCCAGTGGTGTGTCCAGTTGCTGTACATTCTGAGCGCAAGATCGATGATCCTGCCCAGGTGTGGGGTCTCTGAAACGGAAGGTGGCTCGCCCGGCCTGACGCCGCGAGGAGGTGGTCGAGATTCGGCTGCCGGAAGTTCAGATGTTGATAGCGGCGTGCGCCTGGTCCTTGATGTCCTCGTCGAATCCGAGGCACTCACTCACTCGCTGGCTTCCCGAGACACCTGCTCGGACCGCTCGTAGTGCACCCATTCCGAGACCCGCACCATCGCCTTGCGCTCGAGGTCGGCGCGCATCATGAAGGCGGCGGTATTCTGGCCTCCGTGCTGTCCGGGACCGTAGGTGACGGGCGGCAGCAGCGATCCGTCCCACTCCTTAAGGGTTTCCAGGGCTTCTACCAGCTTCTCCCGGGTCAGGTTGCGACCGGCTCTGCGCAGACCTTCCACCAGCACCTGGGTAACGCCAAAGCCGCCGGCGTGAACAGCTCTCGGCGATTGGCCGGGGACCTTCTTCGCCAGCAGATCCCGGTACTGCACGAAGTTCTCCTCAGCGCTCCAGAAATCGATGATTCCCAGCGCCAGGTACCCATCTGCCGCCTCCCCGGCCAGCTCCACGATCTTGTCGTCTGCCGCCGGGGCGCTGCCGACAAACTGCGGTTGCCAATTGGTCTGCCGGGCCTCTCTCATGACCGCGGCGCCTTCCCGATACACCGTCCACAGGATCACGTGGGTGGGATTCGTCTGCTTCATGTTGAGCACCTGGCTGCCGAAGTCGACGGCGCCGCGCTTGTAGCTCTCTTCGGAGACGATGGGCATGTTGTAGTGGGCGGCCGCCGCCCGCAGGCCCTGCAGCCCGTCGCGGCCGTAATCGTCGTCCTGATAGATGACAGCCAGGCGGGGCGACTCGGCTTCACCCTGTTTTTTTTCAACCTCGGCGATGTATTTCACCATGATCCAGGACTGGATGGGATAGTTCGGGTCCAGTGCGAAGATGTAGCGTTTGTGCGGAGTGGACATCCTGGAGTTGTAATTCAGGGGCATCACCACCGGGACGCGCTCGCGTTCCACCAGGGGAAGCGTCGCCATCGTCGTCGACGAGCCCATGTTGCCGACAAAGCAGAACACCCGATCCCGGTCCAGCAGCTTGCGGAAGGCGGCGACGGTGCGCGCCGGTTGGTAGCCGTCGTCCTCCACCAGCAGCTCGATGCGGCGGCCGTGGACTCCGCCCTGCTCGTTGATATGTTGCAGATAGAGTCGGGCGCCAGCGCTGCTCTGCTGGCCGATGAAGGCGAGGGGACCGGTCAGGTCGTTGGTCATGCCGACGAGGATGCGGTCGTCGGTAACGCCGGGGACATCCTCTTCGGCCGCGGCCGGGCGGCTGGTCGAGAAAGCGATCGACAAGGCGAGAGCGATCAGGGCATATCTCAAGGGCAATTCCGGTATTCGTCTCCGTTCAACACGATCGTTTCGGGTTAGCGGCGCCATCGAAATATACAACCCTGGCGCCAATGTCGAGCTGCACGTTCACGCAGCCGTTGGTCAGCAAGGCCTGCACGGCCGCGGCAAAGGCGTTGGCGGAATCGTTTCTGCGGCGGACTTCGACGATTTGGTCGGACGCACTGGTGCTAAAACGGCCAGGTCGTCCAGTACTCGCGAATCCGGCGCCAGCGTCCCGCCAGCCCTTCGGGCTCAAAGGCGATGAAGAGGATCAGTACCAGCCCCATGACGATGGCGCGCAGGTCGGGAAAGACCAGGTGCGGGAAGAAAGACCGCAACGCCTCTTCCGCAAACCGCATGACCTCGGGCAGCCAGGTGACGAAGATCGCGCCCAGCACCGAACCCAGAATCGAGCCCGGGCCGCCGACGATGACCATGACGACGTATTCGATCGACTGCATCACGGTGAAGTGGTCGGGCCCGATGTAGCGCATATAGTGGGCCAGTAGGCTGCCGGCGACGCCGGCGTAGGCGGCGCTGATGCCGAAGGCCAGGGTTTTGTAGCGCGCCAGATTCACGCCCACGGCTTCGGCGGCGACATCGCTGTCGCGAATGGCCACCAGGGCGCGGCCAAAGCGGGAGCGCTGCAGGTTGGCCATGGCCAGTCCCATCAAGAGGGCGAGCGGCGCGGCGATGTAGTAGAACCGCAGATCCGTGTCAAAGGCGAAGCTGCCCAGCGTGGGCGCCGGCACGATCATCCCGTTGGCCCCGCCGGTCAACTGTTCGGCGTTCACGATCACATGGTCGGCGATGAACTGGAAGGCCAGCGTTGCCAGGCCGAGGTAGAGTCCCTTGATCCGCAGCGCCGGCAGTCCCACGATCACCCCGATGCCCCCGGTGATCAACCCCGACAGGGTGACCGTCAGCCAGAAGGGAAAGCCCAGCCGGCTCGCCAGGATGGCGGCGGTGTACGCACCCACGGCGAGGAAGGCGGCGTGCCCGAGAGAGATGAGCCCGGCGCAGCCCAACAGGAGATTCATTCCCAGGGCGACGATGGCGGCGATAGCCGTCAGGTTCACCACGTAAAGGAGGTAGTTACCGCCCAGCTCGGCGGCCGCCCACGGCAGTGCCGCCAGTCCCACTACCAGCAGGCCGAACCAGAACTTGCTCACGCCGGTGCGGAAAAGCTGCAGATCCTCCTCGTAGGAGGTGACCAGGTCGCGGTACTTGCTCGAGGTCGTCACGTCAGCAGCCTTACACCCGCTTTTCCAGGGTGGCGCCGAACAGGCCGGTCGGTCTAACCATCAGCACTATGAGCAGAATCACAAAGGCCAGCACCTGATGGGTGCCCCCTCCCAGAATCGGGTCGAGGTAAACGCCGGCCAGGCTCTCGATCAGGCCGATGATCAGGCCCCCCAGGAGGGCCCCCGGAATGCTCTCCATTCCGCCCAGCACCACCGCCGGGAAGGCCCTGAGTCCAATGAATCCCATGTTGGTGTGCAGAAAGCTGATGTCGGCCAGCAGCATGCCGCCGATCGCCCCCAAAGAGGCGGCCAGAGCCCAGGTGAAGGTGAAGATACGGTCCACGCTGATGCCCATGAGTTGGGCCGCGTAGCGGTTCTGAGCCACGGCTCGCATAGCGGTGCCCAGGCGGGTGTAGTGAAAGAACACGAAAAGGAGGAGGCTCAAGGCAACGGTTACGGCCACGGTCCACATGTCAACCAGGGGCACGGATACCTCTCCCATGTCAATGGCACCTTCGGAGATAGGCGAAGGGAAAGCGAAGGTGTCGTGTGACCAGATCATTCCGGTTGCCGCGCGCAGCAAGGTGGCCAGGCCTATGGTCACCATCACCAGGGTAAAGGGCGGCTCATCCACCAGCGGATGGAGCACGAGGCGCTCGATGAGCGCACCCAGCAGGCCGGCCAGCACCAACGTGGCGCCAAAGGCCAATAGAGGAGTCAAGCCCAGTTGGGTGACCAGGGAGAAGTAGATGTAAGCCCCGACCATCATCAGTTCGCCCTGGGCGAAATTCAGTACGCCGGTGGCCTTGTAGATGAGCACGAAGCCCAGCGCCACCAGGGAGTACACGCATCCAAGAGCGATGCCACTCAAGCTCGCCTGTATCAGGGTGTCCAATGGTCTGGTCCGTTAGGGGGCAGCAGGTTACAACTCATCTGATATGGCGTTACAACCGCAAGCCGTATGCCAGCTTCCGAGATACCGACTTGATTGGTCTAACTGGTTGTTTTTATATACGGTTGAAAGTTTGACCTAGCTCAAGTCTGATTCTATAAAAGTGTCCAGACACTTTATCAGATTTGCCGCTGTCATCGGCGGAAATGGTCCCATAAGCCGATGATGTAACTTGAGTTACATCAAATGATAAGAATCTGGCCATTAGTTTGTCCAGTTGCTGAACAGTCTGGCGGAGGAGCGAGATGCCCGATGGGGCACATGCGTGCGGGGAGAGACCGGTGGCCGCGAGGGCACAAATCGGAAGTGGGGACTAGTCGAGCCTATGAGGCCAGAACGGTTTTGACGGTTTGTACCAGCTTCTTGATGGTGTATGGTTTGGCGAGAAATCCCTTTGCCTGGGACAGTATTCCCTGGTCTTCGTCTGGCTCCAGGTGGCCCGTGGATATTATTACCTTGACTTCAGGGCTCAGCTCCAGCAGCTGCTGGAACATCATCTGCCCGGTCATCTTCGGCATGGTCAGGTCCAAAATTACAGCGTCGATGGTATCCTTATTGGCAATATAAATATCCAAACCCTGCCTGCCATCTGCCGTAGCCATGACGGTGTAGCCAAAGGTTTCCAGGGCCCTCTGTGTGGTCTCGCGTATGAGTTTCTCATCGTCTACCACCAGAATGGTTCCGCTACCGGGAAGCATGCGAACGGCTCCTGATTGTTCTTCATCTGTGGACATCGGGGCTTTGGGTAGGTAGAGGTGAAAGGTCGCGCCTTCGCCCTGTTCACTTTCTACCTCTATGTGACCATCGTGCTGCTTAGTGATGATGTTGTACACCATGGCCAGGCCCAGACCACTGCCGCTGGATGGATCTTTGGTGGTAAAGTAAGGGTCGAATATCTTGCCTCGGATGTCATCCGACATTCCTACGCCTGTATCCGCAATCGAGACTCTGACGTACTCTCCTTCCGGTAGAGGAAGAGGGTCCTGGCTGGTTACCGCGTAGCCGGTGGCGCTGATCCTGATGTTGTCACCTGGTTTCAGGCCTCTCTCCTCTATAGCCTGTACTGCATTGGTCGTCAGATTGAGAAAGACCTGATGGAGCTGCGATATTTCGGCGAGGATGTAGTGCCTCTTGGGCTCAATGGCATTGTGTTTCTCGATGAATCGGTCGGTAGTTTCCACCACCAGGCTCAGCACTTCATCTACCAGGTAGAACAGATCAACGGTAGTCTT
>Ga0209554_1003435_pt1 | contig 10141 bp, 12 predicted proteins | sample MarorgKNORR_S2LV_5_FD_188221 | JGI IMG/M metagenome (GOLD analysis project Ga0209554, IMG submission 188221) | Marine microbial communities from the Southern Atlantic Ocean, analyzing organic carbon cycling - Bottom_A/KNORR_S2/LV (SPAdes) (version 2) | ecosystem: Environmental > Aquatic > Marine... | reverse complement strand
GAGGCTGAGATAGCAAAAACCAACCAGGAGATAACATATGAACAAGACTGACAAGTCCACTAAGGTGGGTGGCAGACGTAACGCCACCGGCACCGACATGACAGCAGGTAACTCGGTCACCCGACCCGGTCCCCGACGATCATTCCAGGGTAATACGGTAACCGCCGTGGCGCAGCAGGACCGGCGCTCAACTAAATACATCCAAGGTAAACAGCAGGCAACCACATGACCGGCTTAGCTGACATAGTAGACGAGCTGTTACTCGCAGCAGGTCCGAGGCGCGAAGCAGTGCTCCAATGTCTCACCGCGCACGGCATTGGTAACGATGCACCCGAGCCAGCACCAGCACCAGCACCAGCACCAGCAAAACAGAAGTCGAAGAAGAAGCACTAAGTGAAAGCGTTAGTAAAAATTCTCGAGGACATGGTCGCAGAGTCTGAGGCCAGTTCGTCGGAAGTCTCGCAGCAGCGCGAGCGCAACCACCGCTACTACAGCATGCAGCCTATCGGCAACGAGATTAAGGGCCGCTCGCAGTACATCTCCCCCGACGTGCTGGACTCGGTAGAGTCTAAAAAGGCACTGTTCGCTGAGACATTCTTCTCTGGTCGGCAGGTGGTCCGGTTCCAGGGCGAGGATAAGGACGACGCAGAGAAGCGCACGGCTTACGTCGAGCATCAACTGTCATTAAATAACATCTATCAGCTCTTCAGAGACGGCTGGCATGACGCCTTCGTCGCTAAGAAGATGGTCATAGTGGCTGAGTGGAAGGACGCGACTGAAGCGGTCACGCTGGAGCTGGACGGCGCGACGCAGCGCATGTTCATGGCCATCGTCGAGCAGCAGCAAAAGGACAACGGCCCTATCGTTAATATCGACCAGACGCAGCTACAGCCGACCCAGCAGCCACAAGAGATGCAGCAGCAGCCACAACAGATGCAACAACAGTCGTCGCCGGACATGCAGCAACAACCACCGCCACCGGACATGCAGCAACAACCACCAGGCATGCAACAACCACCGGCACCTGAGCCGACGTTTTCGGGTCCGGTGACGATCACCTTTGACCGTGGTCGAGTGGACCTCAAACTAGTGCAACCTGAGTGCGTCTATGGCGACCCGAACGCCAGTTATGTCGCAGACGGTCAGTTTTTTACTTACGAGGAAGAGAAGTCACGCGGTGACCTGATCGAGATGGGCTTCGAGCCAGAGCAGGTAGATAAATTAACAAACGAGTACCGGTTCGGCTCGGGCGCTGAAGATGCCAGCCGGAAGGCGCACGACCAGTCAGGGATGACCCGCTCGATCAAGCGCCGGGTCGATGAGCAGGAGCTGATCAGTATCTTTCATACGTTCGCCTGGCTCGACCTGGCCGAGCACGGCTATGAGGAGAGTGCTGACGGCTACCAGCTATACAAGATCTGCTGGGTCAAGGGCGAGATCCTTAATTACGCAGGCGGCGAGCCTGCAATCACACCGATACCCGAGATGGGCGTGTTTGCCTGGACCGAGTACAAGGTTAGCCACGCCGAGTCAGGTCTGGCTGATGCTGATCTAACATCGCACACGCAGAAGGTCCAGAGCACGTTAAAGCGGCTCATTATAGACAACCAGCAGATGCGTAACACGTCGAGGTTTGAGGCAGTAGTAGGCGCGATCAAGAACCCGCGTGAGCTGCTCGATAACAACATTGGCGGCACCGTGTGGACCAAACAACCCGGCTCGATCACGCCACTAGCCACGCCTGAGCTGTCACCCCTTACTTTATCTGTTATCCAGATGCTTGACGCGGACAAGGCTGCTCGCTCCGGCCAGTCATCGCTGTCAAAAGGCATGAACATGGCCGCAGTGAGCAACCAGAACGCGGCTGATATGATCGACCGGCTGACCAACGCGGGCCAGCGCCGGGTGATGCGCGGTGCTAGAGACTTCGCGCTGACGTTCATGGTCCCATTGTGTCAGTTCATCTACCGGCTCGGCACGAGGCACGACAAACGGACACATAATATCGAGGTCATGGGCGAGTATACGACCATCGAGCCAGCGTCCTGGCCCGATGAAGAGGTTGGCATGGATGTCACCTACGCCTTGACCCCTGATGAGTGCGAGAACCACGGTAAGGCGCTGATGGCGCTGTACCAACTGCAGAGCCAGGATGAGGAGCTAAAACTGGGCTTCGGCTATACGCAGAAGCACAACCTGTTGGCTGATATCTATGACTGCCTCGGGGTGCCCGACAGTTCGGCGTACTTATTGCGGCCTGACAGCGAGGAGTACGACCGCAAGCAGAAATTCCAGGCTGAACAGATGCAGAACCATCAAAAACAACAGCAACAACAAGCTGAGATGGCCAAGCAGCAACAGCAGAAACAAGAGGCGATGGTCCTTGATAAGTACCACTTCCAGCAGTTCTTAGACAAGGCTGAGAACGACAGGCAAGCGCAAGAGTTAGCCCTGGCCCAGGCCAAGGCCAAGGCCGACGAGCAAAACATCATCGCAGACAACCTGCGCGAGGATGACAAGGCAGCTTGGGACAAGCAGAAAGATATCGCCGAGATACAGATCGAGGTCGCCCAAAAGAGGCCGGTAGCCCTATGAAAACCATAATGACTAAGGACAAAATTGAGGCCGAGGTAGCAAGCCCCTGGCTCAAACGACAGTGGCTTAGGAGGCTGGAAAATGACCCAAACATCAGAGTTAAAGAGCGCCAAGAGTTCTCAAAAACTACACTTAAGCGACGAGCTGTATCAGACCCCAGAGGAGATAGCCCAGAACGGCCTGAAAGCAGCGGAGCTGCTAGGCAACCTGGTCTACAACGTAGCTTACTCCAGCGTGATCCGAAACCTGCAGGACGAGTGGCTGAGCAGCCAACCGCACGAGACAAAAAGACGGGACGCTTTATATAATAGCGCGTCGGCGCTGTCCCTGGTGACCCAGGAGCTGGCCGCGATGATCGTCCTGGCTGATGAGCTGTCCGATGATCAGCGCACCGAGCTAACCCGCAAATTTAGTTAACCCTTGTTTTTCCGCCCCAACGCTAGGTAAAATAGTTAGCTTATTCATTAACGAGCGAGTAATGTTATGAGTGAGCTACAAGAGCAGAGCAACCCATCCGCGGACTCTGCACCGAAGAGCTTCATTGAACGCAAGAAAGTAGAACTAGCGCGAGAGCGTGGCATCGTAGATGAAGCCCCGCCTGAAGCGCCACAACAAGTCGATCTTGACATGGGAATGTCAGACGCGCAGCAAACCGAACTCACTGATGAGGCACTCGAAGAGCAAGCCTCAACTTTTACAGAGCCAGGACTGGAACTCCAAAACGATCCCTTAGAAGAAGAAACGAATTCTGATGACTCAGACGTCACAGACGATTCTGCTGAGCTTGAAGAGGCAGACGTTGACTGGCGCGCTAGATCAAAAGACTTTGAAGAAAAAGCGAGCACCGCTACGGCAATGGCCGAGTCTATGCAGGGTGATTACACCCGTAAGACCCAGCTATTAGCGGACAGCCGCCGTCGTTTAGAACAGGATATAGCTGTTAATGAAGGTGTACTGAAAACATACGTCGATAACGCGGGTATTTATGCCCAGAAATACGACAATGTTAACTGGAGCCACTTACAGAGTACCCTGGACCCCGCCACTTACCAACAGAGAGTGGGTGAGTATCGGCAAGCGGTCAGTTTAAGAGATAGAGCTATCAGTCAGCATCAGACCTTTGTCACAACAGCAAAGACAACGATGTCCCGATTGAAGGAAGAAGAAGCGGGAGTTAGCCGCGACATCCTGAAGGCTACTATTCCAAACTGGAATGACGGGCTGTACGCAAGCCTTGGCAAGTTCGCAGAAGAAAAATTAGGCTTCGCGCCTGAGTATTTCAAGGAGATTACCGACCATAAGTTAATCGGTCTGATCTACCGTGATTTTGCGGCGAGAGATCCCCAGAGTGCGATAAAAAACGTGCAGCTCAAAGCACAACGATCCAACCAGACGCGAAATGCGCCGAGGCAGAATGATCGAAGCGCATTAACCCGCCTCGAGAAAAAGCGCCGAGAGAACCCTGGCAACAGGGAGCTAACCCGGCAAGCCTTTGAACTACGGTTGCGACGCGAACGGCAGGATCGTCAAAATTAAATACTTGGAGATTCAAAAATGGCAAGTTTCGATTCATACGAACAGATCAGACAAGCGGAGGACGTTGAGGACGAGATCTATGTGATCTCACCCGTTGACAACCCCGTTTGTAGCATGGCAAAAACCACAAGAGCGACCGGCAAGTTGCACGAGTGGTCCCAAGATGTTCTACAAGCAGCCGGTGTTAACGCCGCCGTCGAGGGGGCCGCAGCACCTGCTGATAGCTCCGTCGCGATAACGGCCAAGCAAAATTACTGCCAGATTATGACAAAAGCGGCAGAAATTACCGGCACTCTGGAAACTGTTGAGAAATACGGCAGAGATTCAGAAATGAGCTACCAGCTTGAGCTTAGATACGGCGAACTCGCTAATGATGAGGAAATGGCGGTAGTCGGCGCACCTGGTGGCAGCAGGCAAGCTGCTAGTGCAGGCTCTTCTTCAACGGCGCGTACGATGGCATCGCTGCAGACCCAGTTGGCTTCCAGCGTTACCGTTGATGCCACTTCGGCTTCTACTATAGCGTTACTGGAAACCAGTCTGTTAGAAGCGCATGAGAAGTGCTATTCCCTGGGTGGTAACCCTAACTACTTATTCACGGCGCCTAAGACGGCGCAGTATATTAGTAGTTTTGCGTATCAAGCAGGGCGTTCCCGTGATTTTGGTAGTGATAAGACTTACGTCAACGTGATTGACCTGTATGTGTCAAATTTTGGTCAGCTCGACGTGGTCCTTGATCGTAACCAGGATAGTACTACTCTGTGTCTCCTTGGCCTTGACTTTAATTATCTGTCTACACCCGTCCTTCGTGCTACGAAAGACTGGCCGACAGCTAAGGTCGGCGACTCTGATGCACGTCAAATCCTTCGAGAGAGCACGTTCGCTGTCTTGAACGATGAGGCGCACTTCATGGTTGATAACATCTCAGATAGTATCAGCGCGTAACAAGATGGGCGGCGCGAGCCGCCCTTTTTTGGAGTAGGGTATGGCAACAATCCGTCCGGTCAGGTCGGTAGGCGAGTACTTCCGTGGCTTTGCCACTGAGGACGGCAAGAACTACCGCGTTGAACGACAGGAGATGGCGCCGGTCCTGAAGCACGTCCGGTATCTCGACCATAAAGTAAACTCAGCGCCCAAGCGTGGCAACAAGAGCGACTGGCGCTACCAGGGCAGTATCCCCATGAACATCCTAACGGACTGGTTAAGGCAGCGAGGCCTGACAATGGACGTTTGGGCGAGGGATGAGGACCGAATCAAGGCGAAATTCATGGCCTATTTACGCCGTGAGCACCCGCATTTTTTAGCCCAAACAAAGAATCTCATCGTGCCGGGGTAACATATAATGGCAATTGTCACGAATATCGGTACGTTAAAAAAAGAAATACAAAGCTATCTTTACGATAGATCAGACCTTAACGACAAGATCCCTAACTTTATTAGTATGGCGCAGAAACGTATATTCCGCGTCCTGCAATGCCGTGAGAACGAGGCGCAGAAAGTATCCCCGCTACCCGGTAGCGGCTATCCTGTACCCCTGGACTACACGTCACTCAAATACCTGTTAGTTAACGACGCGCCTATGACCAGCATCACGGCGCGTAACCTGAGAAGTCGGGTTAGCGCGGCGCCTGCGGTGGGGATGCCAACCGCTTTTGCCAGAATCGACGGTACGTTCCATTTTCATCCGCCAGCAGACGCCTTTTACCCCGTCGAGCTGTACTACTACGCCGACCTTTCTGTAGACGTTAATGACGACAGCGCGACTAACGCTGTCCTGACTACTTACCCAGATATCTATTTATGGGGCTCGCTGTTCATGGCAGCGCCCTTTTTGAATGAAGATGAGCGCATGGGCACCTGGAAGGGACTGTACGATGACGCGATGCAGGGTATTTCTGCTGAAGTCTTTGATGAAGAGTTCTCGGGCTCCAACCTGTCGGTGTCGAGCGTCTATCAATGAGCTTAGAGACAGGCACCTACATCAGTGATTTCGTCCCTACTAATCCGTTAGATAGTGACCCGGCTAATGAGCTGGACGAGCATATCAGACTGGTTAAGTCGTTTGTTACGGCTACGTTCGCGAACTACGACGAGGCCGTGACCACGCCGAGCGCCAACCTTGACACCTGGGATGCTCGGCTAACCACTCTGGAGTCCCTGGAGTCGCAAAACGCCGCCTCTTTCACCCCTGCTACAGGGTTTATCGAGATGTCAAACAACCAGAGCTATACCGCGTCCGGTCTGGGTTTTCAGCCATCACACATTATTGCTTACTGCATTGACTACTGGTCCCAGGACGCCGCGAGTTATCACACGCTGGGCGTAGTGAGCTGGTCGCCTACCGGCGACACCGCGCTGTCAGTAAACGCTATTGGTCCAGGCAGCGAGCTGAGTACCGTCGCCGACCTGACTAACCTGTTCCTCGCTACGGTATACCCGAGCCAGGCGCCCAGATCAAAGATCGCGATCAATAACGTCGGTGATGACGGGTTCGACCTGTCATTCATCACGTTCGGCGGAGGAGCCAAGGTGATGTACCTGGCGTTTCCCTAATGGGCATCAATAGCGCCAATTATATCAACGGGCTGAACGCCAATGACCCTGACTATAATGACTTTGTCGCTGATTCAGCGGGCCATGTCAGGGCCATAAAGCGGGCCCTCAAGCAAACATTTGCGGGTATTACCGGGGCAATTACTGCAACCCCTGGGGAGCTGAGCGGGTTCGAGGCTAGAATCGCTAAGCTGGAGCTAAACATATCCACTACCGTGGCATCCGGCAGGGAGCACTTGCCTGCTGCGGGCCAGCTTACCGTGACTGACTTACCGTTCACGCCCACGATAGTGTTTATTGCAGCAGTGCGCCCTGGTAGCGGCGTTAGCGGGCAGGCAACAATATCCTTCGGGTTCACTGATGGCGCCAGCCAGTTCTGCCACACGCATACCGTGGTCCCCCATGCTGGTGGGCGAGAAGCCAACACCCGTGACGACGTGGCCACCTATGCTGGCAGAGCCGGGTCGGGCATGACCGTGGGCAACGCCAGTTACACAGACCGAGTCGCACAAGTTGACTTCGACGCACGGTTAACCTTCGACACGTTCATCAACGCAGGCTTTACGATGACCCATGCGGGCAATAACCCGGTAAGCACAATCACCTGGACCGCGTGGAGGTAATTTATGGCGCTAAACCCAGCAGAATACCTGGCAGACCTGGACCCAGCCGCGCCACTGGCATCAGACCCCGTCGCGCAGGCCGATGATCACCTGCGAGCGATCAAAAAGGCGATCAAACAGACGTTCCCAGAGGGGTTTGACGCTGAGCTAAGCGTGACTCAGGCGCTGCTGAACGGCTTCGGAGGGCGTATAGATGCACTTGAGGCGGTGCCCCTGTCCCTCGGCACAGACTTAGCGTTCCTTGTTTCAGGTGGCGGCGCGTTCATCGACGCTAGTGGCGATAAGCTACAAGTAAAGGCCCACACCGTTACGCCTGCCATCGGCTCACTGACGATCAGCAGCATAGGTAACCACGCCGTCACGGGTGTTGGGTTCCGGCCTGCTGTTGTTATGTGCTTTGCCTTCGCAGATGTTGACAGCCAGATGCAGGTATCAATAGGCATCTCGGGCGCTGGCACTCTCACCTCGGGTCATGCCGGAGTGGGGTTTATGGGGCATGAAGGGTTCGCTCTGGGCAATACGGAGCAGGACGCCTACCTTGTGGCGCAAGGTGGCGCGAACGCGCTTGTGGTGTATAACCGCGGCACAGTTGCCTCGTTAGATGGTGATGGGTTCACCCTGAACGAGTCTATCGGCGAGCGCACGGCCAACATTATATGGATAGCATTCAGACAATGAACAACACACTACCACTGCGACAGATCGGCCTGGCAGGCCAGATAAAAGATATCGGTAACGCTGACATCCCCACGAGTGGGGTCCGCTCTGCCCGGTCGTGTCGGATAGAGAACCAGGCGCTGCGCTCGTTCAGTGATGCTACTGTGTTCCTTGCGCCTATCGCGGGGCATGAGTATCTGTTCTGTCATCCGTTCTGGCGGGCCTCTGGTGACGGCTGGGTGATAGTATCCAGGGACACCGGGACAGCGGCTATCAAGGTTGAGTTTGTAACGCTCTCAGGGGCTCGCACAGACATAACACCAGCAGCAGAAAACCCGCTGACCTCAACTGACTACTGGTACGCGGTCCAATTGGGTGAGTGGTTCATATTAACGAACGGCAGGGACATCCCGCAGTGGACTGATCGGGCCCTGACTCAGATGGTTGACATGCCGGGCTGGCCGGTAGACTACAAGGCACGGGTCATCGAGGTGTACAAGAACTTCCTGGTCGCTATCGGTATCACAAAAGTTGACGGCTCGGGTGAAGAGGACCGCATGGTTAAGTGGTCGCATCCATACGCCGAGGGTGACACGCAGACCTATTGGGACCATACCGACCCGACGCTACTAGCTGGTGAGACACTGCTGGCGGAACCGGGCCGGGCGCTGACCGCGCTGCAGCCGCTCCGCGACTCCCTGATGATATTTTTTGACCGTCGCACCTGGCGAGCTGACTTCACTGGGGGTCAGTATGTGTTCACGTTCCGCCAGGTGTTCAGTGATGACGGGTGTGTTGGGGCGCATAGCCATGTAGCAACACAAGACGGCGGGGTGGTATTCGGCCACCGTGATATCTACCTGCATGACGGGTCCACTAAGCAGTCCCTGACTGATCATAGGATGACTGACTATGTGTATTCTACGGTGGACCTGAAATTCCCCCCGGTAGGTATCTGGCACCCAAAAAGAAATGAGGTCATGTTCCTCTGCCGGACTATTTCGAGCGGCGCTGGGAACGTGTTTTTCATCGCCAACACAATACACGACTACGCCTGGACAGAGGTCCAGGCAACGCTAAACGGTGCGGGTGTGTTAAGTCACCTCGCAGTGGGGCCACGACCTGGCGGCGGTGCGATAACTTACGCTGACTGGACTGACGAGACTTACGAGAGTTTTTTTGGCACCCGCTACTCTGCCTTGAGCGGTCAAGATGAGACGACAACCCTGCTCGGGGTTTCTGCGCCTGAGAATACCGTCTGGGATATGGACTATTCCGGTGGCATTGCCCCGGTTACCTTATTCAGACGCGACGCGCTGATCGAGCACCGGGCGATAGACCTTGATGAGGCCGGTCAGGGCATCAACAAGATCATCTACATAAACCGCATACTGCCTCAGATGTCAGGCTCAGGGCGGGTCAAGTTCACGCTCGGCACTCACGCTACCGTTGATGGTGACATTACCTGGAAGGCCCCGGTCACCTACGACCTGGACGATGACAGCTACGCGGTAGACATCCGCGCCGCTGGGCGCTACCTGGCATACCGGATAGAGCCCTTAGACCCTACCGCACCCGCACTGTTCAGCATTAGCGGCATGGACCTGGAGATAAGCACTCCGAGAGGCAAACGATGACCGACCAGCTTGACCCCTACCAGGCGTTCGCGCCGGTGCCCCACGAGGGCCAACCGGGCTGGATGCGTGACTACTTTAGCACCATAGCTGACTCGTTCACCCGAGTGCGTAACCAGTTTGTGTTCGAGCCGACCTACGTTGAGCCTAAGCGACGGTTCGATGGCCTGGTCCTGTTCGCTGACGGCAACAGGTGGAACCCTGGCGCGGGTCGCGGGCTTTATTACTGGAACTCGCACCTGGGTGACGGCGGTGAGTGGGTAGTGATGTCTGGCGAGGGTAGCGGTAACGGTGGCGGCGGTGATGGCGACTATGTTGCTAAGTCCGGCGATACGATGACGGGCGACCTTACCGTAAAGGGTGCTGATATAAATTTAGTGGGGGGTGCTGGAGCCGTTCACATGACGCTTCACGCTGACGGCGAGCTTGATGCAAATATTATCAATGCCAACGGCAAGATAAATGCCCATTCCAGCATTGAGATGCACGACACTAAAATCACCGGACTTGATGCGCCGACGGCAGACAAGAACGCCACTAATAAAG
>Ga0209554_1003432_pt1 | contig 10151 bp, 10 predicted proteins | sample MarorgKNORR_S2LV_5_FD_188221 | JGI IMG/M metagenome (GOLD analysis project Ga0209554, IMG submission 188221) | Marine microbial communities from the Southern Atlantic Ocean, analyzing organic carbon cycling - Bottom_A/KNORR_S2/LV (SPAdes) (version 2) | ecosystem: Environmental > Aquatic > Marine... | reverse complement strand
GAGTTGGCGGCGGGTGATGGGGGTGTGGTCGGCGGGTACGGGTTTGAGGGCTTCGCTTTGTTGGGCGGGCGTCAAGGGGTTGACCCATGAGAAAAGCGCTTCGCAGCGGCCATTAATTTTTCGCAGATGCTCGCTGGCCCATTGATAATCCTCACGGGTGCCGATGACGAATTTCACCTCGTCGCCCGGCCGAAGGTGTTCGAGGTTGCTATACAAATTTTGCTCACATTCGCCGCTGCTGGGGCATTTCAGATCGACGATGCGATGCACGCGCGGATCGATCTCGCTGATGTCATGCGCGCCGCTGGTTTCTAAAAGCACGGTGAAGCCCGCATCACAGAGGGCGGTCATCAGCGCTGGGGTTTCCTTTTGCAGCAGCGGCTCGCCGCCGGTGAGTTCCACGAGCGGCGGCTCGGGATAGCCCTCGGCTTGCGCGGCGATTTTGTCTTGAATGGCGTCGAACGTCATCGTTTTGCCGCCGGTGAAGGCGAAGGCGGTATCGCAGTATGAGCAGCGCAGGTCGCAGCCGGTGAGGCGTACAAAAACACACGGCCGCCCGGCGAAGGTGCTTTCGCCCTGCAGGCTGAGATAAATTTCACTGACGCGCAACGTGCCGCTCACGCGGCGGTTATACGTTGGCGTGGGGCAGGGGCCAAGATTTCCGTTGGCGTGGGCAATGAAGTCCGGCTAGTATTTGCCAGTGAAACTATCGGTAAAAACCGATTACGCGGCGAGGGCAGTGCTGGAGCTGTCGGCCCATCCGGTTGATGGGTCGACGTGCAAAGTGGAGGATTTGGCGGCGGTGGTCGGCACATCACCAAACTATCTCGTGCAAATACTGATTGAGCTGAAGGCTGCCGGCTTGGTTTCCAGCGTGCGCGGCAAGGGTGGCGGTTACCGATTGGCCAAGGCTCCCCAGAAAATTACCTTGGGCGATGTGTGGCGTGCCGTGGATGGCGAGATGCTCGATTCGCCGGCCCTCACCGATGACCAATGCGCGCCGGTCCTGCGCGAGGCTTGGAAGGGTTTGAAGGAAACGGTAAACACCGCTGCTGACGAATTGACCTTTGCGCAATTGCTCGAGGCCAGCGGGCGTGACAAGGAGATGTACTACATCTGATCCGGCGTGCAGAATTATTTTTTCTGCCGGAAATTCATGTTGGTTTTATTCTCGGAGCAGGTCAATTGATGGCCCATGAGTTGCCCGTGTTTGAAATATTTTCCGCAGTGCATGCATTTGTCGCCTTTCTTGGCAGCCTGAAATCCGAAGTAGAAGACCCCCCCGATCAATATGAGGGCAACCGCTCCGGCAATGGCACCCTGGATATTCTTATTCATAACAAATCCTTCCAGGAAAACGTATCATCAAGCGGCCAGAAAAACAAACTGAATTCGGGTGAGGCGCAAAAAATCCGGTTATTTTTCCTCGGATGCATCAGGTTTTTTAGCGTTGCCTGATGGTAAATCGGTCGAGGTCGGCGGGGCAATTTTCAGATGGCTTTGGATTTCCTTGCTGTTGCGCGTGGGCAATTGACACGCCGTGCCGGAGCACACGTAAACCAGGGGGCCGTCTTCATCCGGTGTTTGCTTCTTGGCAAAGGGCTCCACCGGGCCGGCGTTGCCGAGGATCACCCGGTTGGGTTGGTATTGGTTGTGCACGGCGTGCAGCGCTTTTTGAAATTCTGGATCACCCGGCTTGCCGGCCACCACCACGCGGTAAGGTTCGTGCAGATAAAAATCCAGTGCCATCAATAGGTACGGCACTCCCCGCCCGCCGCGCTCGAGGTTGATCGCAAACAGCTGAAGCGTGGCGCCGGCCTTTTCCCGATAGGATTTTTTCTCGGTGATCTTATGTAATTTCAACAAAGCCAGCGCGGCCACGGAATTTGCAGAGGGCATCGCGCCATCGTAATCCTCCTTCATGCGGATGAGCAGTTCGCCGTCGCCAGTGCCCTGCCAGAACGCGCCGTTTTCCTTGTCGTAAAACAACTCGATCATGCGGTCGGCCAAGTCGATGGCCTGCCGCAAGTGTTTGGCCTCCAGCGTGGCTTCATAGAGATGCAACGTGCCGTCGAGCTGGAAGGCGTAGGCATCGAGCAATTGCACACTGTCGCGCTCGCCGTCACGCCAGCGATGGTACATCGTCTTCGTCTTGGCATCCCAAAAAGTCTTAAGAATGAATTCGTTGTTGGCCTCGGCGGCTCTCAGGTATTCCTTGTCGCCCAGAACCGCATAGGCGCGCGCCACGGCGCCCAGCATCAGGCCGTTCCAACTGGATAGAATCTTGTCGTCCAAGTGCGGTCGCACACGCTTGGCGCGAACAGCGTCCATTTTCTTCCGGGCGGAAACCAGCAACACCTCGTCCGCGTCGGTTAACTTCGGGTCCACGATGCTCAGCACGTTGAGATTCTTCAGCGGCTCAGGATGACTGTGGTCCTCAAAATTGCCATGCTCGGTGATGCCGTAATGGCGGATCACCACCGCAGCCTCTTTTTTGTTGAGGATTTTTTCCAGCTCAGCCTTCGTCCAGCAATAAAATTTTCCTTCCTGTCCCTCGCTATCGGCATCCTCGGCGGAGTACCAGCCGCCGCCCTCATGCGTCATGTCGCGTTGGAGGTAACGGATGATATCGCGCACCACGGCGGCGTGGCGTGCATCACCGCTCACAAGGTAGGCATCGAGATACAGGTGAATGAGCTGGGCGTTGTCGTAGAGCATCTTCTCAAAATGTGGCACCAGCCACATTTCATCCACCGAGTATCTGGAAAAGCCGCCGCCGAGTTGGTCGTACATGCCACCGGCGGCCATGCGTTCGCAAGTGTGGGTGACCATCCTGATGCCATCCTTGTCCTTCGCGCGTGCTGCCTGCCACAGCACAAAAGCCGGCTCGCAGGGGCGGGGAAACTTGGGCTTGTTCCCAAACCCTCCGTGGCGCGGGTCGTAAGTGGCCTTGATTTGCTCGAGGCCGTTGGTCAGCAGGCCATAGTTCAACTTTGCGTCAGGGTCAGCCTTGCGGGTGCTGTTTTCAGCTAAGGCTTCCCTCATCCTTTTGGCGTCTTTCTCTATGAGGGGGCGTTTCTCTGCGTCGTGCCACAGTTCATTGACGCGTCCGCAAAGATTCATAAAATCCGGTTTACGAAAATAGGTCCCGCCAAAAAATGGGTTCTTTTCGGGAGTCATAAACACGCTCATCGGCCAGCCACCGCCGCCGGTGGTGGCCTGCACAAAGGTCATGTAAATCTTGTCAATATCCGGCCGTTCCTCGCGATCAAGCTTGATGCACACGAAGTGTTTGTTGAGCATCGCGCCTACTTCCTCATTTTCAAAACTCTCCCGTTCCATCACGTGGCACCAGTGGCAGGTGGAATAGCCGATGGAGAGAAAGATTGGCTTGTCCTCCTTCTTCGCCTTGTCGAAGGCTTCCTTGCCCCACGGAAACCAATCCACCGGGTTGTGCGCGTGCTGCTGGAGGTAGGGCGATTTTTCCTTGGCGAGGCGGTTGGTAAATTTATGTTCCTTGGATTCCACGGCAGACTTCTTTTTTTCGTTTTGGGCGGTTTGGTTTTGGTTGCAACCCAAGCCCAATGCCAGGATGGCGGTCGCGATGATTGGGCCGTGTCGATGGATGGCGCGCATCCGATGAGTATGCGGCTAACTTCTACCAGTGCAAGCCGCGAACCGTGTGCCGAATGGACTTGCCAAGCCATGCTGACAAACGCGAACGTCTTCGCGCATGGCAAAAACCGCGTTCATTACCGGCATCACTGGGCAGGATGGATCGTATTTGTCCGAGTTGCTTTTGGACAAGGACTATGAGGTTCACGGCCTCGTTCGCCGCAGCAGCACGGACAATCTGCATCGCATTCAGCATTTGTTGGAGAACGACCGGTTGACGCTTCATTACGGCGATCTCACAGATGGCGGCGGGCTCACGCGGCTGGTCGGCGACCTCGGGCCGGAGGAGGTTTACAATCTCGCCGCGCAAAGCCACGTGAAGGTGAGCTTCGACATTCCCGATTACACCACCGATGTCACCGCCGTGGGCGCCGTGCGGCTGCTTGAGGCCATCCGCACCGCCGGCGTGAAGACGCGCTACTATCAGGCGTCCTCCAGCGAAATGTTCGGCCAAGTGCGTGAGACGCCGCAGACGGAGACCACCCCCTTCCACCCGCGCAGCCCGTACGGATGCGCCAAGGTGTTCGCGCATTGGATTACCATCAACTTCCGAGAGTCCTACGGCATGCACGCCTGCAGCGGCATTCTGTTCAACCACGAATCGCCCCGGCGCGGGGAGACTTTTGTGACCCGGAAAATTTCCCTCGCCGTCGCCCGCATCAAGGCCGGTCGGCAGGACAAACTTTATCTCGGCAACCTCGACGCCCAGCGCGATTGGGGTTACGCCGCCGAATACGTCGAGGCCATGTGGCGCATGCTGCAGGCCGATGAGCCCGACGACTTTGTCATCGCCACCGGCGAGACCCACAGCGTCGGCGACTTCGCACGCGCCGCGTTCGAGCACGTCGATTTGGACTGGGAAAAATATGTCGAGACCGACGCGCAATTCCATCGCCCCGCCGAGGTCGATTTGCTGCTTGGCAATCCCTCCAAGGCGAAGGAAAAACTCGGCTGGGAACCGCAACTTAAATTCGCCGGACTCGTGGGATTGATGGTGGATGCCGACCTGAAGTTGGTGGAGCAGGGGGGATAAATGCCGAGTGCGCTCATCACCGGCATCACGGGTCAGGATGGTTCGTATCTCAAGGAATTGCTCACGGGCAAACGCTATGAGATACATGGCTGGCAACGTGATGAATGTGACGTGACGAAGCCGGAATCTCTGCGCGTCGCCCTGCAACAATCGCAACCGGATGAAATCTATCATCTCGCCGCGCAAACGCATGTCGGCCAAAGCGTCAAAGACGAGGCGGCAACGATGGAGGTGAATGTGCAGGGAACGATCAATCTCCTGGAATGCGCGCGCGAGTTTGTTCCGAACGCGCGGATTTTCTTCGCCTCATCCAGTGAAATTTTTGGGTGCCCGGAGGAGTCGCCACAAACGGAGAAGACGCCGTTAAACCCGGTTAATCCCTACGGCGTTTCCAAAGCGCGTGCGACGGAGGCAGTGCAACAGTCGCGTGCGGATGGGGTCTTTGCCGTGAACGGTATTCTCTACAACCACGAGTCGCCACGGCGCGCCTCAAATTTTGTTACGCAAAAAATTTGCCAAGGGGCGGCGGCGATTCAGCGCGGGGAGCAAACGGGGTTGAAACTGGGCGATACATCCGCCGCGCGCGATTGGAGCGATGCGCGCGATGTGGTGCGGGGCATGTGGCAATCGCTGCAGGCCGATGCGGCCGATGATTACATTTTTGCCTCCGGCCAATTGCACACGGTTCAGGAGGTCATCGAGATTGCCTTTGAAACGGCCGGCTTGGAGTGGCGGGAGTGCGTGGAAATTGACGAATCTCTTTTTCGCGCCGCCGAACCCTGCCGGTTGGTCGGCGATGCCTCGAAAGCTCGCAAGGTGCTCGGTTGGGAACCGCAAAATTCGTTCCGGGATTTGATTGTGGAAATGACGCAGGCTGCTATGAAGCATCAGGCCACGCGTTCCAGGTAATCTTCATAGGCCTGTTGCAGGCCGGCATCAAAATTGATTTTCGGCGTCCAACCCAGTGCGGCGAGGCGCGTGCCGTCGAGTAGTTTGCGCGGCATGCCATCGGGCTTTTCGGTGTCCCATTCCACTGCGCCTTGATAGCCGGTGAGGGCGGCAATTTTATCATTCAACTCGCGGATGGAAATCTCCTTGCCTCCGGCAATGTTGATGGGCTCGGCATCACTGTAATTATCCAGCAGGAAAACGCACGCCGCTGCGGCATCATCCACGTTGAGGAACTCGCGCAGGGGCGAGCCGGTGCCCCAGTTGCTGACGCTGCTCTCGCCGTTGACCGTGGCCTGATGATACTTGGCAATGAGCGCGGGAATCACATGCGAGCGTTCGGGGTCGTAATGATCGTGACGACCATACAAGTTCGTGGGGATGGCGGTGGCAAAATCGCAGCCGTGTTGTTGGCGATAGGCCTGGCACATTTTCAGGCCGGCCAACTTGGCCATGGCGTAGCCTTCGTTGGTGGGTTCCACTGGTCCAGTGAAAAGTGAATCCACGCACATCGGCTGCTCGGCCAATCGTGGAAAAATGCATGCGCTTCCGAGGAAGAGCAGTTTACACGCGCCGATCTTGTGTGCGCCGTGGATGAGGTTGGTTTGAATCTGTAGATTGTCGAAAAGGAAATCAGCCGGCTGCGTTCGGTTGGCCTCGATGCCGCCGACTTTAGCAGCGGCAATGAGGATCACATCCGGTTTCTCGTCCTGTAGAAAGGCGTCGGTAGCAGCGGCATCACGCAGGTCAAGTTCTGCATGGCTGCGTCCGATTAGATGTGAAAATTCCCCGGCCTCAAGTGCGCTCCAGAGCGCGCGGCCCACCATGCCTTGATGGCCGGCAATGAAAATCTTCGAATCCCGCGGCAGACTCACGGGCGGAGGCTACTGCAAATGCTTGGTGATGGCCATCTGCATATCCGAGAAGTGCCGCAGCGGATCGCGGCTTGCAACGACGTGAAGGATTTTACCTTCCTTGCTGATGAGGAAGCTCACGCGGCGCGCAAAGTTGCGCTTGGGCACTCGCACGCCGTAGGCATCGGCGGCCTTGCACTTGACATCGGCAAGCAGGGTAAAGGTTAGCTTGAATTTTTTCGCAAACCGCTGATGGCTGGTGACGGAATCACAACTGACACCCACGACTTCCACTCCCTTTTGGATGAACGTACTGATGTGATCACGGTATCCGCAGGCTTGCTTGGTACAGCCGGGAGTATTGTCCTTCGGGTAAAAATACAGCAGCACTGCGTTCACCGTGGGCCCGGAAAGGGTGTCGGCGAGATTCCAAGGTTTATTGGCCTGATCCTGCGCGGTGACAACGGGAGCCGGGCTGCCGACTTTCAAAATATCGGCGGCCGGGGCGTGTATTGCCACCAGCATCAAGCCTGCAAATATGGTTATAAATCGAGTCATGCCTTTTGGGGGCGCGGACTGTATCAGGATATTTGACTGGATCAATCCGTTTTTTCTTCATTTTTGCGCCTTGCCCGTTCGCGGCATATTGCTACGATGCGCGCCAATCACCTGAACATTATGAAAAAACTTATTCTCTTTGCGTCCATTGTTGCTTCCATTTATGTCACGGCCGCCGGTAAGGGCGAAGCCGTTCTTGATCCGACCAAGGCCGGTCAGGATTTCAAGATACAAGGCGAATATCTTGGAGAAACGGCCGAGGGTGACCGGGTTGGTCTTAACATCGTTGCCTTGGGTGATGGCAAATTTAAGGCCATTGGATTCGATCGTGGTCTTCCCGGGGATGGGTGGACTAAAGAGAATGAAAAGCACGCGTTCACAGTAGCGACCAAGGATGGAATGATGGTTTTCAAGGAAAAGGACGGCGTTGAATACACTGCTAGACTTAAGGATGGGAAACTCACTTCTTACTTGGATGGGAAGGAATTTGCCGTTTTTAAGAAAGTCACCCGCAAGAGCCCCACCTTGGGCAAGAAGGCGCCAAAGGGTGCAGTGGTGCTCTTCGACGGCGACAAGCATGGCGCCGATCTGTGGAAGAATGGCCGCCAAACCGAGGATGGCCTACTAATGGAAGGCTGCACTAGCAAACAGACTTTCAGCGACTTCAAGATTCACATCGAGTTCCGTACCCCATACAAGCCGAAGGCGCGCGGGCAAGGTCGTGGAAATAGCGGGTTTTATGCTCATGGGCGTTATGAGGTGCAGGTTCTCGACTCCTTCGGCGAAGAGGGGCGCCACAACGAGTGTGGTGGCATCTACTCGACCAAGCCCCCGTTACTCAATATGTGTTATCCGCCGCTTTCCTGGCAGACCTACGATATCGATTTTACGGCGGCGAAGTTTAAGGAAGGCAAGAAGGTTGCAAACGCGATCATGACAGTGCACCACAACGGCGTGTTGATTCACGACAAGACCGTTTGCGACCACGCCACTACCGCCTCTCCGATGAGGGAAGGACCTCAACCCGGCCCCGTGTTTTTCCAGAAACACGGCAATCCCGTGCGTTACCGCAACATCTGGGTGCTTGAAACGAAGTAGGAAGCGAACAATATCAATTTGGACAACCGGAGCTTCAGCTCCGGTTTTTTAGTGTAGCTCGATCCAGAACCACACCGCGGCACAAATTCCGAAAAGGATGGACGCGATCAAGGCCGCCATCTCAAAACCCATATCTATATCCAGCAACACAATCGCATCCTCCCACAATTTAAGTCGCGATTAAAGACAATAGGAAAAAAGGAACCGCCGCGGCTGGGTGGTGGGCGTCGCCGCGACGGTTATATTCTGCGGATTTGGATGGGGGCATCCGCAGACGGGTTTTTTACCAAACCGGCCACAACGAGGCAACCCCTTTCGGTTAACGCTTGAGTATCCTTACTTCGGGCGGATGGGCAAAATCAGTCCAAATTCGGTGTAAATCACCTGCAATAGGAGCGCCATCGGCCACCACAAAGCGGTAACGGCTCACGTATTTTTCGCCGGGCCGAATTGCCATGCCCCCAAATTGTTGCGGGGCAAAGTTGAAAAATGGCTCCTTCGGATGAATGCGCATCGGCTGTGGCGCGCGGAAATTTCGCGGATGCCCGAGGATTGTGAGGCCGGCTTGCGCGCCATCTACTTTGCCCCCCATGTAACACCAGCGCGCCCGCGTCGCGTGGCCGGCAAGGCGATCGGTTACGCCGTTGGCGGTCTGAAACGCAGTCGGATTGTTTTTCTCCTGATCCCATTCGCGGTTGCCACGCACGCCCAGGCCGCCGTAACGATACTGGGGCAGAATAAGTGGCGAAGCTCCCGAGCACCATTGCGTGCTGGTGAGGTCAAAGATCCACTTGGGCTTGGTGCCCTCAGTGATGGCGTACACTCGCACCTCCCAGGTTTCTTCGATCACAGCCTTGGGTTTCGGTTTGGCTGTGAGATCCATGAACCGATGCCGCGCCACAAACCCGCCATGCACCGCGCCGCTCCAGTTGGTTTCCAATTTCAAAAAATCCACGCGGGCCGAGCCATCGCCCATGTTCCAGAAATCCGGATGGCGCCCTTCAAATTCCGCCTTTGTCCACGGAAACCAAATGCCGTGATGATGGGTGTGTTGCAGCGGGAAATCATCTGTCACCAATTTTCCCTTGGGCGTGTAGACGGGGTGCAGATAGCCGCCACGCGCGTAGATTTTGTCGATGTCTTTCCGCGGCAACGCACCGGGCTCGGCTTGATACTCCAAGATTGTTTTGCCTTGGTGGCTGAACCGCAACTTGTCCTTGGCGCGTTTCACGAGAATAACCGGCGGTAGGCGAGGGTGTTCCGTGACCAGATCGAAAATTGTAGCTCTGCCCTTGGCCAATTTTGGCAGAATAAACGTGGCCACTCCCGCGCGATCCACTTGCAACGGGAGCACCAGCCCACCCTTGGAGCGCAGGCCGAGTGTAGTGTTTTTAAATCCCGGCAAGGGAAAATGAACGAGTGTTTCCGTGCGATCCCATTCGCCTGCGGATACCTCCACCGCCACCACTTCCGCGCGGGCAGTGGGGATTCCATGAATGAAAACAATGAGCAGAAAGGCCAAGCGCAATTGCATTTCGCTTTGTGCTCCGTCGTGGGGAAAATGTCAAACCACGGTTGGCGTGAATTGGCTTGCCTGCGTTGGAACGGTGGGTAGACTGCGCGCCCCGTCGGAGGGAGTGTAGCTCAGTTGGTAGAGCAGTGGCCTTTTAAGCCATTGGTCCGGGGTTCGAGCCCCCGCGCTCCTACCATTATTTGTTCCAATATTACAGGGGCCTTCTCAAATAAGCAGCCCTGTCAGGCGAATCTATTGACTGTGGCTTGCACAGTTTTAACACAGACTGAGAAAGGAAAACCTGATGATGAAAAGCAAACGAACCCTCTTCCCTCTGCGCTATGATAGAGGCACAGAGAAGGTGCTGCCGAAGTGCGATATCAGGCACAACGCCAAGAAGTAGTTTAATCATCCCCCGAGTTCAGTCCTTGAGCAGGCGTGGCGGGAGGCGTGGCGGGAGGCGTAGGGTGTG
>Ga0209554_1003430_pt1 | contig 10154 bp, 9 predicted proteins | sample MarorgKNORR_S2LV_5_FD_188221 | JGI IMG/M metagenome (GOLD analysis project Ga0209554, IMG submission 188221) | Marine microbial communities from the Southern Atlantic Ocean, analyzing organic carbon cycling - Bottom_A/KNORR_S2/LV (SPAdes) (version 2) | ecosystem: Environmental > Aquatic > Marine... | reverse complement strand
CTATGCAGGTAGCTTTTTGCCTCGTCTTTTGGGGTTAGAGCCGGCATCGTACAAACAAAGTCCACTAAGGCTTCTTCGACAGGGCGGGTCCGGATTCGTAAACCCGGATATATCTTTTCATTCTCTCGTTGAGCTTCAGGTACATCGACGGGCGCGGATACATTAGGTTCTTTTTCTTTATTGTAAAGGCTTTTAAGGTATGCATGAGTTATTCCTGGTTTCGAATTGATTGCTATACCTAGTTTATAGGCAGCCTTAGCCTCTAAGAAAAGCCCCTGTAGATGTAACGCCATCCCCATATTATTATGCGCCTCAGCAAAATCTGATTTGAGCCGAATGGCTTGAGTAAAGCTAACGACGGCCTCTTCGTATTTACCATGCTCCTTGAGTGCATTCCCCAAATTATAATGTGCCGCGGTATAGCTGGGATCGAGCTTAATGGCTTCAGTATAGCTGAGAATAGCTTCCTCGCGCCTACCAAGCCCGTTGAGAGCATTTCCCAAATTAGTATGCGCCTCAACATAGTTAGGCTCGACTTTAATGGCTTGTGTAAAGCAGGCGATAGCTTCTTCAAAATTACCAAGCTCATTGAGAGCATTCCCTAGATTGTTATGTGCCTCAATATAGTCGGGCTTGAGTTGAATGGCTTGGTTATAGCTGGCAATTGCCTCATCATATTTGGCAATCTTTTGGAGAGCATTTCCTAAATTGTAATGTGCGGTAATGTAACCTGAATCAAGCTTAATGGCTTGGATGTAGCTAGTGATAGCCTCATCAGTTTTGCCAAGTTCCTGGAAAGCATTCGCTAAATTGTAATGCGCCACGGTATAGCTCGGATTGAGCTTAATGGCTTCAGTATAGCTGAGAATAGCTTCCTCGCGCCTACCAAGCCCGTAGAGAGCATTCGCTAAATTGTAATGCGCATCAAAATAGCCAGGCTTGAGCTGAATGGCCTGCGTAAAGTAGGGAACGGCTTCTTTAAACTTACCAAGTTGGTTGAGAGTATTTCCTAGATTGTTATACGCCTCAAAGTAGTCAGGCTTGAGCTGAATGGCTTGATTATAGCTAGAAATCGTTTCATCACGCCTGCCTAGCGCGCCTAGAGCATTCCCTAGATTGTAATGTGCTTCAGCAACGCCAGGGTTTACTTTGATGGCTTTGCCAATGAGTTCAACTGCAAGCTGACTATTTTTTGTCTGATGGGCGATAACACCGAGCAAGTGTAGGGAATCAAAATGCTTGGGCTGTGTTTTGAGAATGTCTAAATAAATTTCCTGTGCTTCGGCCAACAGCCCTTTTTGATGATAGGCCAAAGCTTTGGCAGATTTGGTTGGCATCTTTGGGGGGGAAGGCTTAGGGATATTAATAAATTTATCTCGTTTATTTGGCATCTGTCATCTCTGAATACCAAGACTTTTCAATATATTAACAAAAATACTCTTACATCCGAGTAAGCTTTTTATCTTAAAAATACATAGCTCCAGCCTATCCCTGCAATAACTGGGTCAATTTTCGCTACAAATCAACATGCTGCGGTTGCCGACGGTCGGTAGTTAGGCAATCTAACTCTAGCAATTCGCTCCGATACGCAAAACACATGAGTTTCATCTAAGTGCCCTGTTGCGGTCGCGATGACGAATTGTAGTATGGCTGCCATGCCCATTTTGTTGGGCTCAGGGTATTATATTGATTTTTGTCACAACTCATGACGAAAATCGAACTAAAAGGCAGGTTCGCGCGTCTAAATCAGGAGTTTCTTTATTCACTTGCATGATCTGCAGCAGAAGAAATGAATTGGAGAGCCGCCAGGAGTAACTGTCTATGAATCAAAACTTGAATAGACCAGCTTCTTTTCCCTGCGCCGACATGGGCAAGGTTGTTCCTGCCCGGGCAATAATGGCTGTACTCGGATTTATGACAGGAATGGTTATGGCGGGAATAGGTAGTAGTGCCGGTGCTCAAACCAATGGCCCTGATGAGGTAACGGCAGCTACTAACAATGCTGCCGATAGCAGGAATGCAGCGGAGTTTCGCTTATTCGAGTCCGTGGATAGTGCAGACAGCCCGGGCAATGCCCGTGTCCGCCGCAACCGGTCCAGCGCTGCTGCACGCAACACCGCTTCAACGCCGGAATTTACTCTGGTGGGCACCTCCCGCATCGGTGACAGCTACAGGGTTATATTGGCCCACCGGGGTGGTGAGTCGGTAGTGATCAGGGCGCGGCCAGACGCGACTACCCGCATAAACGGCTACAGCCAGTATGCCATCGTCAATATTGCCGCGGGCAGGGTGTCGCTTAACTTCCCTGACAGCGCACCCTGTGTTGAATTTGAGGACCTGGGCGTGAGTTGCGATGCCGCCACAAATATTGCCGAATTGACCCTGACCAACGCAGCGCCTCTGGCGCCAAGCCAGCGAGTGCAATCTCAACAGCGCCGGCAAGCCCAGCAAACTGCAGCCTCTGGTGATACCGCGCCAGACCAGGCCCCACCCAATCCCTTTGCAGCCCTCAGCGCGTCTGCCGCTGAGAACGCTGCTAACAATCCAGGCGCTACGGATGGCAGTGATGACAGCAACCGTTTCAGGCCTCGCCGAATTCCCCCTGAGGATGTTCCTCCCGGTATGCGGGTAGTTTCTACGCCGTTCGGTGATAGATTGGTGGACCAGTAAGTTCATCGTGGGCATGGGCATAGGGGATGTTAATCCGGCAATAAACTGAAGCAGCGACTCCGTCAGGCACGGAAATTCGTTACAGGAACAATTAGTACGTCAGACTAATTCCGGCCAGGATCTGGTCATTCGATTTCTCTTCAGCTATAAAGCTGTAACAGGGCAGCAAGAACTCATTACTGCGGTTGCCGACGGTCGGTAGTTAGGCAATCTAGCTCTTCGTCATGACATATCTTGATATATCATGACAGTTCATGATACGGTAAGCTTGAGGTGAAAAAATGGCCAAGACCCATGTTAAATTCGCTACCCAGGTTGATCCAGAGCTTTTAAGCGCCGTACGCACCCTTGCCAGGAGAGAAGGGCGTCAGATACAAGCTATAGTCGATGAAGCATTCAAGGACCTCATTGATAAACGCAGCAATCTGAATGCCCGAGCCCACGTGATGTCGGCCTATATGAAAAGCCATGAGTCCTATGCCGCAGTCTATGAAAAACTGGTCAGGTGATTGACTATTTGACCGTAGCCGACGTGCTGGGCATTCATGCCGACCAGATTGAGCGCTATGGCGGAGCTCACGGCCTGCGTGATGTTGGAGTGTTAGAAGCTGCTTTATACAGGCCTCAAACAGGCTACTATGAGGGTGTGGTTACACAGGCGGCGGCTCTGTGGGAAAGCCTTTCCCAGAGCCACTCTTTCGTAGATGGCAATAAGAGAACATCCTTCGCTTGCACCTATACCTTTCTTGCTATCAATGGGATTCAGCTTGATAGCGAGGCCCATGTCACTTACAGGTTCATTACAGACCTTTATAATGAGCACAATTTCACCCTTGAAATTCCTGAAAGCTGGTTGCGTGAAAATACTGTCACAACACATGAAAGTTGAATTAACCCGTGCCGGCTGTTAAACCTAGTCCTCTTTCCTTCTCCCTTTCTATCTCGGTGGTCTGCTATAACTCCGGGGGGAAGCAGCTGCGCACGCTGATCGCATCGCTACTGGCTTCTCTGCAAGACCTGGATTCATCCAGACAACTGTCATCAGTAATGATCTCCTTAATAGATAATTCCGAAAGTCACAGCGTCAAGCTTGATCTGTTCAATTCATACGCTGAAAAGTTGGAGTCCCTTCGGGTAAAATTGAGCTTGATACAGGGCCAGGGTAACGTGGGTTATGGTAGCGCCCATAATCTGATGATCAGAAATACCGAAGCTGACTATCACCTCATTCTGAATCCGGATGTGCTGCTTAGGGACGACAGCCTCAGGACGGGTATCGATTACCTGGAAGCTAACGAGAGCATTGTCATGGTGAGCCCATACGCCGAAGATGAGCACGGTCACAAACAGCACCTGTGCAAACGTTATCCGTCAGTTTTTACATTTTTCGTCCGCGGCTTTGTGCCTTCACCTCTAAAAGGACTTTTCAAGCGACGGCTGGCGCTGTTCGAAATGCACGAACTGCCCGAGCACACTGCCACTGACACGGTCCCTATTGTCAGTGGCTGTTTTATGTTGTGCCGAACCGATAAACTCAAGGCCATCGATGGCTTTGATGACAATTACTTCCTCTATTTTGAAGATTTCGATTTGTCATTGAGGCTTGGCAAGCAGGGGGATATCGCTTATTTGCCCGCTATGAAAATCCTGCATGGAGGAGGCAACAGCGCCGGCAAGGGATGGCATCATATTAGTATGTTTGTGCGCTCTGGAATCCGTTTTTTTAACACCCATGGCTGGCGCTTTTTCAGGCAAAGCTAGATTGTTGAACAGACTCTTGGGTTGACGTCCTAGACTCCATAATCACAAGTTCAGTGCATGAATGATCCAATTAAAAAAGCAGTAGTCACCGGGGCCAAAGGTTTCATTGGATCACAGTTGTGCAGTCACCTTCTTCATAGCGGCTATTTTGTCAAGGCCCTGCTACGCTCGGCCACTGACATTTCTAGCACCAGACTTGAAAATTTGATTGCCCCGCATTCAGCCAAAACCGAACTCGTCGTAGCTGATATCTGCGATGCTGAAAGTTTGACCTCGGTGTTTGACGGTATCGACACGGTTTTTCATCTGGCCGGGGTTGCCCATGTCAATAATGTCGACTCTGAGGCTATGCGATGGCTAAATGTTGAAGGCAGTCGTAATGTTCTGAGGGCGGCAGTAGCGAGCAGAGTAAGAAGGCTGGTATTTGTAAGTAGCAGCCTGGCCCAGGCCTGCGAACTCGACGCAGGCGATGTAACAGACTATGGTCAAACCAAACTCGAGGCCGAGCAACTACTATTGGCCGCGCATCGGAGTCAGGACATAGAAGTAGCCATACTCAGAGCCGTCAATGTTTATGGCATAGGCATGAAAGGCAATATAAGCGCCATGATTTCCATGATCGCCCGTGGCCGATTACCGCCGCTGCCGAGGCTGGAAAACCGCTTGTCACTGGTGGGTGTCGATGACCTGGCAAGAGCTGCTGTGCTGGCGGCAGAAAATATGGTCGCCGGAGGTAAAATCTATTACGTAACAGACGGTGAAAGCTATCTGATCAACGGGATTGAACAGGCAATTTACCAGGCCCTAGGCCGAAAATTGCCCGGGTGGAAGAGCCCTCGTGTGTTACTATACGTCGCGTCGGCACTGGCTGGCCTGCTTGGCAAAATGACGGGCAGAGGTTCAAGTATTGGCACTCGTACCTATTATAACCTGGTACGCAACAACTGCTTTTCTAACCAGGAAATTAGCAGCGATCTGGGCTTCGTGCCAGCCAGTAATCTGTATGATGAGTTGCCGGTAATAGTTGCGCAGATAGTTGCGCAATTACATGGTCAAGCAAAGTGACGGGTTAGTACAGCCAGGCAGCAAAAACAAAAACCAATAGCAAAACAGGATCGGGTAAAAGTGACAAAGGGAATCATTCTGGCAGGAGGTAGCGGCAGCAGACTGCACCCCATGACTATCGCTGTGAGCAAACAGTTGATGCCGGTCTATGACAAACCCATGATCTACTATCCTCTGGCTACGCTGATGCAGGCAGGTATCCGGGATATCTTGATTATCACCACTCCGGTTGATGCCGATGTCTATCAGTTACTACTGGGTGATGGTCGTCAATGGGGGCTTAATATCTGTTACCAGCAACAGCCAAAACCGGAAGGCCTGGCCCAGGCATTCTTAATTGGTGAGGATTTTATCGGTGATAGTCGGGTCTGTTTAATTCTTGGCGACAATATTTTCTATGGCAACAGAATTGAGGATACGCTCAAGAAGGCGGTAGTACAAAATGGTGGTGCCAGCATTTTTGCCTACTATGTTAATGATCCTGAACGCTATGGTGTTGTGGAACTCGATAAGAATAACAAGGCAGTTGGCCTGGAAGAAAAACCCGCCAAGCCCAAGTCACACTATGCCGTTACCGGCCTGTACATGTATGACAACGAGGTGGTTTCGATTGCTAAAACCATGAAACCTTCCGCCCGTGGCGAGCTGGAGATTACGGACATAAACAAGCACTATCTTAAGCGTAATAAACTACACGTCGAACTTTTTGACCGGGGCACAGCCTGGCTCGACACCGGCACCATACAATCCCTGTTAGATGCCGCTAATTTTATTCGGGTGCTGGAAGAACGGCAGGGATTGAAAATTTCCTGTCCCGAAGAAATTGCCTTTAAACAGAACTTTATTGATGCGGATCAGCTTAAGCGCCTGGCAGAACGCTTGAATAAAAGTGGTTACGGCCAATACCTGTTAGACCTTGTCAAGGCCCACTAGCTCATGAACATTATCCCCACAGCGATAGAGGATGTTCTGGTCCTGGTGTCACAAATCCATGGGGACCACCGTGGCTATTTCATGGAGACCTGGCGCAAATCAGAACTGGAAAGCCTGGGAATAAAGACAGGCTTTGTGCAAGATAACCAGAGCAGGTCAGTGCAGAAAACGCTGCGTGGCCTGCACTATCAACTTGATCATCCGCAGGCCAAGTTGGTGAGAGTGATTGCGGGCGAAATCTTCGATGTTGTTGTAGATCTGCGAAGAAACTCAAAAACTTTTGCCCATTGGGTTGGCGAAACATTGTCTGCTGAAAACCGCAAACAACTCTGGGTGCCGGCGGGGTTTGCCCACGGCTTCTATGTGCTAAGTGAATTCGCAGAAATTGTCTACAAGTGCACGGAATATTATTACCCGGAAGATGACCGAAGCCTGTTATGGAACGACCCAGAGCTGGCAATCCAGTGGCCCTTGCTGGATCAGCAGCCCTTGCTGTCAGAAAAAGACAGAACGGCGGTGCCGCTTGGCCAGGCAGCACTCTATCCGTGAACAAGAACAGACTTGTACTGACCGGCGCCAACGGCCAGTTGGGCAAGACCATCCAGAAACTCTGGGCCCAGGCACCGATTAGTGACACTTTCGAGTTGCTTGCCCTCGATCGGCAGCAGTTGGATATTGCAGATTCCGTTTCAATCCAGCACGCCCTTAATGACACCGGGGTTGACGTTATCATCAATGCCGCCGCCGACACTGCAGTAGACGGCGCGGAAGAAAATGAAGGCAACAAGTGTCAGGCCTTCGCTGTTAATGAGCAGGGCCCAAAAAATCTGGCACTGTGGGCAAAATCAAATGGCGCCAGACTGATACAACTATCCACCGACTTCGTCTTCGATGGCACTGCTTCAAGCCCATATAAAACCGACGACAGGCCTAATCCGCTGGGTAATTATGGCGCCAGCAAACTGGCGGGGGAGCGGGCTGTTGCCGAGATTCTGCCAGGCAATTCAATTGTGCTCCGAACCTCCTGGCTGTACTCCCAATATAACGATAACTTCCTCAAAACCATGCTGCGACTGATGGCAGAAAGAGAATGCCTGGATGTTGTGAGCGACCAGACCGGCTCCCCAACCTCAACCGGGTCTGTTAGCCAATTGATCTTCAAGATTGTGGCGAGTGGAAATGAGTATGGTATTTATCACTGGAGTGATTTGGCTGTAATCAGCTGGTATGAATTCGCCCGGGCCATACAGGAAGAAGCACTGGCTGCAGGCCTGATCAGGCACAGCATTCCCATAAATCCAATTTCCACCGATCAATATCCCACCCTCGCCACCAGACCCGCCTTCAGTGTACTGGATTGCAGCAACACCGAGGCAGATTTTGCTTGCGTCAGGACTCCTTGGCGGGAACAATTGAAATTGGTAATTCGGGAACTGGCACAGCAAGAGTAGGTGGCTGCGAGAAGGACTGCCAGTGGCTTGAAGCGGCATTAAAAGATTCTCCAAAGTATGTGCAACCGAAGACCCAAACCTTGGCAATGAGAAGCAAGTAACAATGAGAACCCTGTTAGTAACCGGCGCCGCCGGTTTTATTGGCGCCAATTTCGTGTACTACTGGCGTAAATCCTATCCTCAAGATGCAATTGTTGTGCTTGATGCACTCACCTACGCCGGCAACAAGGCTAACCTGTCAGCTATCTGGGATCAGGATGGATTCGAATTTATTGAGGGGTCTATCTGTGATGAAGCGTTGTTGGAAAAACTGCTGCGCCAGCACAGCATAAATACCCTGGTTCATTTTGCCGCCGAGAGCCATGTGGACCGCTCTATAACCGGCCCCGATGCCTTCATTGAGACCAACATCGTCGGCACCCACACCCTGTTAAAAGTAGCTAAAAGAGTGTGGATCGATGAGTTGGAAGATTCCGGCCACCATTTTCACCATGTCTCCACCGATGAAGTCTACGGCAGTTTAAGTACCGACGCTCCGGCATTCCTGGAAACCACAGCCTATGCGCCCAACTCTCCCTATGCGGCGAGCAAGGCCGCCTCTGATCATCTGGTACGGGCCTATCACCACAGCTACGGCCTCAACACAAGCACCAGCAATTGCTCTAATAACTATGGCCCGTTTCAATTTCCGGAAAAATTGATCCCACTGTGTCTGTTGAATATCCTCCACGGCAAAGGCCTGCCCATCTATGGGGATGGCAAGCAAATTCGTGACTGGCTGCAAGTCGATGACCATAGTCGTGGTATCGACTTGATTATCAATAGTGGTCGCCCTGGTGAAACTTACAATATTGGTGGGAATAACGAGTGGACTAATATTGATACAATAGGCTTGTTGTGCGAAATAGTTGACCGCAAATTTTCGGAAATTCCGGCACTTAAAACCCGCTTTCCAGATTCCCCAGGTGCCGGCGCCGTGGCCGCAAGCACACTGATACGTCATGTCGCAGACCGGCCTGGACATGATATTCGTTATGCAGTTGACGCCGGGAAAATCAGCTCCGAATTAGCCTACGAACCGTTTGAGGATTTCAGGTCCGGCCTCGATAAGACCGTCGACTGGTACTTGGATAACGAGCCCTGGTGGCAGGCAATACTCGACGGTTCATACAGGAACTAGATGGCCGCCATGCCAAGCGCAATTATCTTTGCTTGGATTAAGACAGCCTGGAAGCCTGTCATCTCCCTGGTTTTGGCATTCTGCTTTGTCTCCGTCATGGCTTTTGATTTTTCTGGCGAAAAATGGCCTGGCGGCGAAACTGAGTTTTACTTTGCCCTGGAAGGCACTTCCGGCACTGGAATACTCTGGAACACGGCTTTCAGAGAAGCCCTGACAGACTGGAATGAAGCCACGGACTTCAACTACATCCTGCGCGAGGAATCCCGCGATCCTTGCGCCATCGATTTGATAAATGGGATTGATTTCACCGCTGATGTCTGTGGCTCTGAATTTGGCGAGAACACCCTGGCGGTGACGCTGATCAGCACCCGGGCACAAATACTGGGCCCTCCCAGGCTGGAAGAAGCGGACATCGTGATCAATCAGAATAATACCCTGGATATTTTCGACGGCAACCTGGTGCAGTATGGACGCCAGTTCGATGGCATTGATTTCAGAAGGATCGCCTTGCATGAATTGGGTCATGCCCTGGGCCTCGAACATGAAGTGTCGAACCTGGCGATAATGGCACCGACAGTGGACAACCTCGACCGCTTGACCAGCGACGATATTGCCGGCGTCAACACGCTCTATGGCGGACTCTCAAATTGCACTATTCGGCAACTGCGTTATGGCCAAACCAGTGACTCTCTGGCGGCGGGAGATTGCACTGTCGATGAGCTTACCCTCGGCAGCAGCGATGATAGCTTCATCGATGTGTATAGCTTCGAGCTGGCTCAGACCACCACCATGCAGTTCGAGATGACATCCACCGGCCTCGATTCGGTGTTGATCCTGGCGGATGCCAAATTGCAGTATCTTGGTGTAGACAATAAATCCAGTGGCGGTTGTAGTTCGAGCCTGAGCCAGAACCTGGATGCTGGCAGCTACTTCATTCTCGCCAATACCTATGTCGAGCCAGCGCAGGAAGCCTGCGGTGGTACCGGCACCTACGCGCTGACAGCCAGCTTTAGCAGCAGTGGGACTCCTGATCTTGGCGTTGGCACCAGCCGCAACGGCGGCAGTGCCAATGCCCAGTTTAGTGCCGGCATTAC
>Ga0209554_1003428_pt1 | contig 10161 bp, 8 predicted proteins | sample MarorgKNORR_S2LV_5_FD_188221 | JGI IMG/M metagenome (GOLD analysis project Ga0209554, IMG submission 188221) | Marine microbial communities from the Southern Atlantic Ocean, analyzing organic carbon cycling - Bottom_A/KNORR_S2/LV (SPAdes) (version 2) | ecosystem: Environmental > Aquatic > Marine... | reverse complement strand
CACCACCGGAATGATATGAAGGCTGATGCAAGATGGTACGGGATTCCCCCCGGGCGTCAACACCCTTCTGTAGATTAGAACGCCGTTGTGAGGCGATTTCGTTCCCGTATGACCATTATTCGAACTTGAGGAAGATACTGGCGCGTGGTCGGTCACACGTGGGTAATCCGTGATCAAATCAGGGTCGCGGCGTTACGCGTATAGATCCAATTGACCGCCGCCGAGTATGTACAGACCTGCCGGTCCCATCCCCTGTTCAGGCAGAAACTCCGCCGCAAATCTGAAACCCTCTGGCGATTCGTCTTCCGCCAGTAAAACCGCGGCGTCCACGAGATCGGGAATTCGTTCGTCCTTCCACATCTCTTCCTGGGTCGCCGTGCCGGATAGGGTCAACCGCACACTCCACGGGGCGCTCAAGACTTCTGCGGGCTCGACTACCACGTCTCCACTTGAGGTGCCCAGCGGCGCGGCGCCTTCTACAACTTCCGGCATGGGCTCGTAGTCTGGCCGGGCTATTACATGAACGTGTGCGTGGTCCTGGCTCTGGTGGGCGATGCGCCCGAAATTGGATATGGCACGGAAGCCCTCCGGCGTGACGTCATCCGGGACGTTGTCAATCGTAAGCTCGCGCCCAAGCGCGAGCGCATACGGGACAAGGGGAGCGTACAGTTCCCGATCTCCCCAGAACTGTTCCTGTGACGGGTGTCCCGGTGGAACCACCAGGGCCATCACTCTCAGCCAGGTCAGGCGGTTGCGAAACGCAAGCGGTCCGTCGGGATCCATTTCCGAGCGCTTTTCTGATTCGATTCCGCCCGGAGCTATGTATCTGGCCGGCTCATCTCCGGAAGATATCCTGCAGAACACACATCCGTCGCGTAACGGGTATTTGTGCTCCGTCGTGCCCGAACTCAATTAACGGCGACCCCGGCCACGAGTTCCGGGAGAGCGTCTTGCCCGCGGCCGCGCTGCGCCACGGTTTCTGTAGTCAGGGGCCTCTATATATCGCTCGCTGACCATCAGACCGTCACGCAGTCGAGACATGATCGAGGTCGAGAACGAGGCACCTCTCGGGTCTCCATCGTCCTGATCCGGGTCTGTGAGTTTCACCTGACTCGTGATTACCGTGGGAAGTGCCGAGTTGTAGCGGTGAACGATGATTTGATACAGCTTTTCTTCCGCCCACGCCGTGGAGCTGTGAGCGCCGAGATCGTCCAGAATCAGAAGCTCAGAGTTTCTTATCTGCTCAAACAATCTGTCATAACTAATGCGGCTGTCCGGGTTGAACGCCTGTCTGAAATCGTCAAGTAGATCGGGCACGATCGCGAACGTTACCGGGAGCCTGAGGGAGATTCGTAATCCGGCGATTGCGACCGCCAGGTGTGTCTTCCCGGCGCCGGTTGGGCCGGCAAGATACAGCCAGCGGTCCGGGTGTTCGGCGAAGGCCTTTGCAGTGCCTAGCGCATCTTTTAGGACCGCCTGTTGCGCGCGGGTCGCACCGGCTCCACCTTTTGGGTCGAACGAATCGAAGGTCATCGATTCAAGCATCCGTGCCGGGATGCCGCCTACTGAAGATTTTAGACCGCTTGAGGGAGCCGTGATTTCACGCACAGTTGAAAGTTCTGGATCGAGGAGGCGAGTGCGCATGCGGTCGCTGAGTGATCCGCGATCCATACCGGAAGTCACAACTGTAGGGCGACGGGAGTTGTAGCGGCTCGTCAGGATCTGGTCCATCTTCTCTTCAGCCCAGGCCGTCATGTTTCCGGCGCCAAGATCATCGAGCACCACCAATGGTGCGTTCATGACCTGCTGAAATAGCCCTTCATGTTCAGACCATTCGCCTGATTCTCCGCCCGAAAAATTGGAGGGGCGCAGTTGGTCAAGCAGCTGAGGAGCGGATATGAAAAATACGGGCTTTCCGTCTTCAACGCATTGATTTGCTACCGCGGCGGCGAGGTGTGTCTTGCCTGAACCGGACGGACCGAGTATGACCAGCCAGCCCTCTGGATTCTCTGAGTATGCCCGGGCCGCCTCAAGCGCGGGAGCGTACGTCGCCGGGTCAGCAAAACCGTCGCGTCCCTCGGGGAGGGCGGTGTCGAACCGAAGCCGTTCGAGCGGCCCCAGATTGGCGTATCGTTTCAGCCGTTCGCCCTGTCGATCGTTCCAGATTTGTTCCTGGCATTCACACGGCGCCATCTTGCCGAACCCGGGACTGCCCATCGGCTCCGCGCCGCGGATCCAGCGCACGTCATCGCAGACATCGCATTTGGGCTGTCCGTCAACGGTTGCCCCTGGCTCGCTGGGCGGCGAGGTAACGTTCGAGGTACTCGTCTGAGCGAGTCTGGTCAGGATCCGATCCAGGCTTTCCATCCTGCCTGCCTTCATCCGCCCATCCTCTAAGGACGGCGGCAACATAGTTCCAGCTTCTGGCGTTGGCCCGCGCCGCCGTGGTCATGGCTTCACGGATCCATTGTTCCGGGTAAGTGTCCAGGGCGTCACGTAACGTGTCCGCTACCGCCGGCGTCAACGTTCCAATGTTGTGCTCGTAATCAGCGAACACTGACGGCTGTGAGCCCGCATCTGCGAGCGCCGGGTAGGTCTCGCCCGTCCCGGAAGGAGCATCCCTGTTCCACTCCGGAAATGACGATTCAACGGCCCTTACGACGGCGTCCGAATTCAGAAAATAAAGTGTCTCGCCGCCGTCACCCTGGACTGCCAGCAGCGTACCACGGCGTGTCGCTTTTTCCAGTGCTTTTGACACACGGTCTTCAAGTTGCGCTCCAGATGCATGGAGCATCGCCGCTGTTGTGCGGTCTGAGAGCAGGTCTCCGGCACGGATTGACGCCGGAAATAACCGGCGTTGATGCAGGAACCAGATCGTCCTGAGCGTCACCTTCAACTCGTCGAGATCATCGATCTGTTCGAGCAGACTGGACAGCAGGGGATTGGGAACAGGTGTGGACTTGTATCCGGCGGGGAATCCGGGCGCAACATTACGCGCTCGCTCATCCCTCGCTCCAGATCTGGGATCACTCATCCGGGACTATGTCCGGATGTCGGCTAGCCGCCTGGAGTCGTCCTGGAAGCTGCCCCATTCATCCCTGACTGCCAGTTCCACGCTTCCGGTCGGCCCGTTGCGGTGCTTTGCGATGATCAGTTCTGCCAGACCGCGCGGGTAGATCAGTCCCGGATTGTTACGCACCCATTCATCTTCGGTCGTGAACTTTTCTTCGCGGTGTATAAAGATCACCACATCTGCGTCCTGCTCAATAGATCCACTTTCACGCAGGTCGGACAGCATCGGGCGGTGCGACTGGCGATGTTCAATCGCACGGCTCAACTGGGACAATGCGAGCACCGGCACATGCAGGTCACGCGCCATGCCCTTGATGGATCGAGATATCTCGCTGACTTCTTGCGCCCGGTTGTTTTCGCTGCGCCGGCTATTGCCCCTGATCAGCTGCATGTAGTCGATAACGACGAAGTCCAGCCCGTGTTCCATCTGCAGGCGACGCGCCTTGGAGCGCATCTCCGCGACGGACTGGATAGGCGTGTCATCTATGTAGATAGAAAGGTCAGATAGCACACCGACAGAGTCCACCACTTGCGCCTGTTCCGCATCGCTCAGGAGTCGCATACGCAGGTTATGCATGTTTACGCGTGCTTCAGCAGACAGGAGCCTCAGGGCGATCTGTTCCTTGCCCATCTCAAGGGAGAAGATGCCGACCGTCGCGCCCGACCCGATCCCTACTCCAGCTGCGGAGTTCCGGGCGATGTTCAACGCGAGCATGCTCTTGCCAACACTGGGCCGGGCGGCGAGCACGATCATGTCAGACCGGCTCATCCCGCCGAGAAGATCATCCAGGTCCTTAAACCCGGTCCCGATGGGCCTGCCATCCGCGCCGTCCAGATCCGTCAGCGGAGATGTCTGCTCAAGGAACGGGTCAAGCGATTCGCTCAGCGGCACGAAATCCCGGGTCGGGGCGCTGGCCCGGATCTGGAACAGCGCATCCTCGGCACGGCTCAGCGCCGCGTCGACGTCCGCGTCCTCCTCGTACCCGATCTCTGAAATATCGGACGCTGCGCGGATGAGCTTGCGCATGGTGGAAGTGCGCTTAACGATGCGGCCGTAGTGCACGACGTGCTGCGAGGTCGGCAGGATCTCGACAAGATGGCCGAGGTACGCGGTGCCTCCCACATCGGCCAGCCTCTCGGTACGCTCAAGTTCGTGAGCCACCGAGATCTGGTCGATCGCCTCCTGGCGTTGGAATAGCTCAAAGCAGGCTTCGTAACACCAGCGATTCCGCTCCCGGTAGAAGTCGTCCGGCTCTAGGAACGATGTCACCCGCGTCAACGCTTCGGTGTCTACGAGCAAGGAGCCGATTACGGCCTCTTCAGACTCTATGTCGTGGGGGGGAAGCCTGTCCGCCTGCAATTTTGTTTATTCCTCTTTGGTGCTCTCCGTGTCGTCGTTTGAATCAGATGATTCACCGTCACCGTCTTCGTCCTCGCCGCGTTCCCTGGCCTCGCGGGCAAGTCGGCGGGCCTCGAACTCTTCAAGCAGTGACATCTCGCCGGTGCCGTCTCCGCCCACGCCCTCAACCATGGCTGCTTCCATCGCAGCGGCCTCTGCGCCGCCGTCGACAGACACCACGTTCAATACGATCTGGCCCTCGACGCCTTCAAAGTAGCGGATCGGCACGGTGTACTCGCCGAGCATGCGGACCGGGGATTCAAATCGAATTCCCCGCCGGTCTATCGCCACATTTGAAACCTCGGTCAATCTCTCGGCCAGCATCGTGTTCGTGACTGAGCCGTAAAGTCGGCCTTTGGGCCCTGAGCGAACGAGTATCTCGACAGGCTCTTCGGCGAGCTTCGAGGCGACTTCTCGCCACTCTTCCGCCTCTTTCACCCGACGGACCTCGGCGTCTCGCCTGAGGCCCTCAACCCTCTTCAACTCGCCCCCCGTCGCCATCGTGGCAAGCTCACGGGGCAGGAGGAAGTTTCGGGCGTAACCGTTCTTCACGTCCTTGATGTCACCCGCGCGAGCGTTCGGCGGGACATCCTGCAGAAAAATGACTTTCATCTGGTCCTCCATGCCTCCTGAACTGTACGTTCCCAGGGAAGGCTGAATCAGGTGTGACCCGGCGGCGGAAGGTCCGGAGCGCGATCGATCACCTGGATGCTGCGACTCAATTGCCGAATCACGAACCCGTTACGCGAGCTGTCCGGCGGGAGACGAACATCGATCATAGACCCGAGGCCGCTTCCGACACAACGGGCATAAGGCAGACTCCTTGAACGATTGAGACAGGCGTAGGACTTGTGATGGATATCCTTTGCCAGGTCGATCGCCAATAAAGCGAGCCGGTATTTGAATCGCAACTGCGGTTCGCCTTAGCCGATGACGCCGGCCCCTCGCAATTCGGCGATCTTCTCATCGCTCATGCCAAGCAGGTCGCTCATGATCTCTTCATTATGCTGGCCGATGGTGGGCGTCGAGCCGACCGGCACGTCGCTCCGGCTGAACTTCACGATCTTGCCGGTGACGTGGATCTTGCCGGCGATCGGGTCGTCCACCTCTACGAGAACCTCGCGCTCGCTCAAGTGTTCACTCATGGCTGCGCGCGGGATGTCGTTTACAGGGGCGCACGGTATGGAGGCTGCGTTGAGCGTCTTTTCGGCTTCATCCATGGTCCGCTCGGCGAACCATGCGATCAACGCCGCCTCAATCTCGCCACTTTCTTCGGCGCGTCCGGACCGGTCCTGCCAGCGCGGGTCTTCCTTCCATTCCGGGTGGCCTACGGTGTCCGCCAGCCGGGGGAAGATGTTGTCGCTCGACGCGCCGGCCAGGTACACGTGGCCGTCTTTCGTTTTGTAAGAATTTGTCACCCCGTCGCCGTTGCCCTGGCGTTCAGGGACGATCCCCGCTCCGAGGAACGCCGTGAGCGGGATTTCACACGTGGTGAACCCGGTGTCTGCGAGACAGACATCGATCGCCTGACCCTCGCCTGAGAACTGTCGCTCGTACAGCGCGCCAAGCGCACCGATGGTCGCATGGAGGGAAGTGATGCGGTCGATCAACGGGAAGGGGAGAACCGTCGGATCGCCATCCGGCTGGCCGGTCAAGGACATCAGACCGCTCATCGCCTGGCCGATCGTGTCGAAGCCGACGCGGTCCCTGAACGGGCCGTACTGGCCGTACGCCGACACGTTGACCATCACGATCCGCTTGTTCAGCTTCTTCAGGTCCTCGTACCCGAAACCCATCTTTGCGATGGTGCCGGGGCGGAAGTTCTGGATCAGGACATCGGAGACTTTGACGAGATCACGGAGGACCTCTTTGCCTTCCTCGGTCCGGAGGTTTATCGAGAGGCTTCGTTTACCGGAGTTGTACTGCACCCAGTAGGCTGACTGGCCGCGAACTGTTGGGCCGTTGGAGCGACTTTCGTCACCCTTGATGGCTTCCACTTTGATCACATCCGCGCCGAGCCGGGCGAACATCAGCCCGCACCGTGGGCCCGCCTGGTAGCGGCCCAGGTCAAGCACTCGAATGCCGTCCAGTGCGCCTTTTGCCTTGGTGCCATTGCCGGTGGTCATCAATTTCCCTCCAAATGGATCACCGTTCTTGCGCGGCGTGTCCCAGAGTTCGTAGTAATCAGGTCGCTCGGTTTCGGGCGGCGAGTGCGGGGATCATACATCCGGTGCGGGGGCGGCGCACATTCAGCAAATCTAGAAGAAACGGCGCGCCGGATGTGTGGGCGTGAGGGATGCCGGACTCGGATCGCAAGTAAGCGGGACAAGTCGGCCAATGAAATCGCTCAGCGGTTCACAAGATGGGACGGTTTGCGTAATTCCGAAAATGTAGTCCCGCTATCTGGCAGGTTAAACAAACTTAATGCTTGTGAGTACTACTTTCCTGATGACGTGATAAGACGCAATTTTAGCGTTCGGGTCACACCAATGACCGTCGACCAGGTTTCATTGGAATATGCGGGTAGCAACAGGACGGTTCATCTGATGAAAACCCTGGCGCGGGTCGGGCTAACTACCTGAAACCTGCACTACCGAGTTAGTAGATGAAGTCCATTTACGAGCCCGCCCAGTGGAACGCTCCCGACCACCGGCGACGGAGACGATGCGGGATACGAATCATCCGAAGGTGAATCAATCTAATGAGTCCAAGCCTGAACGTAAGAATGAATATTCAAAACAAAATCTTCGCGTCATTCGGGGTCGTTATAACCCTGATGATCGTGGTCTTCGTCGTTGGCATGTGGGGGTTGAACTCCATGGCTTCGCATACGACCGAGATCGTTACTAAAGACCTTCCAGAGGATATCGGCGTCCGTGAGTTAGAGGTGCTGGTACTAGAACAGACGGCGACATACGCCGACTTTGTGATCACCGAGCACGTTGAAGATCTGGAAACAATCGAGCACGAGACCGAGGCTGTACATGAACATTTCGCAACTCTCGAGGAGGAGTTCCAGGATAACGAGGAACTCCTGGAACTACTCTCCATAATTGAACGTGAGTACGTAAGCTTTGTTGAAGCTGGCGACGAACTTGTGGACCTCGTGCATGAACAAGCAAGCAAAGAAGAGATCATCCATGAGCTGGAGCTCCTTGGAGAGGAAGAAGTCCTTCTCTAGGAAGAACTAGAAGTCCTTGCGAATGCCGTGGAACATCAGATCGACGTTGCTTACCAGCAGGCTCTTGACGCGAAGACCCTCGCAACAAGACTCGCCTTCAGTGGGCTTGTGCTCGCTGGAGCCCTGGGATTGATGTTGAAGCGGAGCATTGTCGGACCGGTTAACCGGGTGAAGGACACGGCTCGGGAACTTGCCGACAACGTCCTACCGCGATTGAGCGAGGTTGCCTCTGCTGTCGGGAAGGTGATCTCACCAGGCAGGCCAATATTGAGTTCACTGAGACCGAGGTGACTGATGTTGGCGAACTAGGGGAGATGATCGCCGCGATGAACACAATCGGGTCTGAAATATCGAACGTCGGAAACGGCATCGCCAGCAGTCAACTTTCAGACGCTGCAACGCAAGCTGGTGAAGCAACTCAGGGCATCGCTGCCACCAGTCAGCAAGTCGCGACGGGCGCGGATGAGCAGGCTCGTACAGTGGAGCAGACACAGGGCTCCCTGGCTGAGTTCATTGCGGCGGTCGCCGAAATCGCCACCGGAAGCGCGGAACAGCAAGAGCAGGTTTCACAAGCGATTGACATTGTCAAACAGGTCTCGGAGTCTGCTGAGAGCGTGGCCCAGAACGCGCAGGTCGCCGCAAACAGCGCCAGCGATGTGAACGAGGCTGCCAGGAATGGTCAGGAGATGATGCGGGACACCATCGAGGGCATCCGGAGCATTGAACGTGTCGTTGGAAGCGTTTCGGCAACGGTATCTGAACTGGGCACACAGTCGGCCGAAATCGGCAAGATCATTGGCGTGATTGATGAAATTGCTGACCAGACCAACCTGTTGGCCCTTAACGCGGCTATCGAAGCGGCCCGGGCGGGTGATCAGGGCCGTGGTTTCGCAGTCGTGGCTGACGAAGTTCGGCAGCTTGCAGAGCGTGTCACGGGGGCGACGAAAGAGATCGCCGGCTTGATCGAAGTCGTGCAGACCGGGGTCCAGGACTCCATGAAAGCCACAGATGAAGGCACGCAGCAGGTCTCAGAAGGCGTCGAACGTGCCGAGAAGGCCGCCGGAGCCCTGCAACAGATCATTGACTCGGTCACAGAGGTTACCGGCCAGATCGAGCAGATCTCGGCCGGGGCCGAGCAGGTGAGTGCGTCCGGCGACGAGATGGTGAGTACCGTTGAATCGGTCGCCAGAATCTCGGGGAAAAACGCGGCCTCAGCGGAGCAGATGCGTGATTCCAGCGCGAGCGTGGAGCACGCAATGAGTATTATCGCCGCCGTAACCGATCAGACCACGGCCTCGGCGCAAGAGGCATCTGCGGGAGCGGAGGAGATGAGCGCCCAGGTTGAAGAGGTGGTCGCCTCGTCTGAGACCCTTGCGGACATGGCGCAGAGCTTGAAAAAGGCCGTCGGGACCTTCCGGATCGGTTCCGGTGATGACGACAAGGTAGCCGGGGCGAGCCCTGCATAGGGCTTAGCGCCAGAAACCGTTAGCACAATTACGGTCGGACTTGCCGGGGTTGCACGCATCGTGTGCCCCGGTGTAGTCCGGCCGTTTTTTATTTGCCATGCCGCTTCAGGAGCGGGGGCTAACCAGTCCCTTTACGATCGATGAAGGACTTGAAGCCTTCGAGCACCGGGGTCGGCGCCAATTTTTCCTTCTGCTCGTCGAGCTCTTCCTCGAATTGTGCCCGCCAGCTCCGGCCGATGTTGCCGTCGATCAGGCGTTTGGCGCCCTGCACCATGCGCTGGTCGTTCTTTGCGATGTCCTGGGCGATCTCTACCGCTTTTGTAAGCACCTGGTCCTGCGGGACAAGGTGGTTCAGGAGTCCGGCGGCCAGCGCCTCGTCCGGCTCAACCACACGGCCCGTGAGCAGGTACTCGCGCGCCATCGGCAACCCGACGATTGTCGGCAGCAGCCACGTGTTGTTAATGCGGCCGTAGGTGACCGCGAGGAAGCGGAACCGGGTCTTGTCGCAGCCGACGCGGATGTCGAACGATGTCGAAAGCACGCCGCCGCCGCCGTAGCAAAGGCCGTTTAATGCGCCGATACGCGGCTTGCGGCCGGTAGCGAAGCGCCAGGAATGCTCCGAGAAATTGCTGGAGGGCGGGGGCACGTCCTGTGCCGCAAGCCGGGCCATCTCTTTGATGTCCGCTCCGGCCGAGAAAGCGCGGTCGCCGGCGCCGGTGACGACGATTACCGAGGTTTCGTCGTCTTCGTCAAGTTTGTCCATCGTGTCGTACAACTCGGTGAAGAGCTGGCGACTGAGGGCGTTCATGGCGTGCGGACGGTTGAGCGTCACGACGGCGACTGAGCCATCGTGTTCGAGCAGGATGGGATTCTCGTCAGACAAGTCTGAATGGCTCCTCTGTGGTTGGTGAATCTGGCAATTAGCCCGGTTCGGCCGCTCCAGTAGATGGGCCGGGGCGCGATCTGGTGACTCTGGAGGCCCGATTATGTATCGGCGCCCGAGGCGGGTCAACGCGGGACCACTTTTGCCGGAGGCTCCAACC
>Ga0209554_1003427_pt1 | contig 10162 bp, 7 predicted proteins | sample MarorgKNORR_S2LV_5_FD_188221 | JGI IMG/M metagenome (GOLD analysis project Ga0209554, IMG submission 188221) | Marine microbial communities from the Southern Atlantic Ocean, analyzing organic carbon cycling - Bottom_A/KNORR_S2/LV (SPAdes) (version 2) | ecosystem: Environmental > Aquatic > Marine... | reverse complement strand
ATCTTCATCTATAAAAGCAGCATTACCATATATATGGTCTAGGTGAACATGTGTATTAATAACAAAGCGAATTGGTAAAGAAGATTTATCACGAATTACTTTTTTCAGTGCTCTTCCAATCTCTAATGTTCCCCCTGAATCAATAACAGCAATTGCCTCTTTCCCCACAATAAAACCTATGTTACAAATGTCACCTTGGTATTTCTCATCCACATCAAAATGCTGACCTTGATGAACAAAAATATTAGGGGCTACCTCAATGAAATTTAAAATCAAAGGATTTGCTTGTATATCAAGCAAAAAGAACAACCAACATACAATGGTAAAAATAATCTTTTTTTGCATCTTTAAAATTTACGCAATATGATATTAAACTTACATACCATCATATCTTAAGTAAAACGATATTTTAAACGAAAGATAATAATTCCAAAAAAAAGGAAACTTAAAACGTGAAAGAGCAAACAAAAGACTACACAAATATGGCCATATTTCTACACTGGCTAATTGCAATAGGTATCGCATTTATGTTTACCTTAGGCTTCTTTATGGAAGCGCTCCCAAAAGAAGCTCCAAAATCTTTACACTATGACTTATTCAATTTAGGTATATATACTTGGGACTTAGCCAAAGAAGTATCGCCTCGATCTTTCTATTTTAATTTACATAAATCAGTAGGATTAACTTTATTTGCTTTGATTCTATTTAGAATATTCTGGCGCTTTGCGCATCGCCCACCTGCATTGCTAAATTCACTAAAATCTTGGGAGAAAAAATTTGCAACTACAGCTCATCATTCCCTTTATTTACTAATGGTTTTAACCCCTTTAGCTGGGATCATTATGTCAATAGGTAGTAAATATGGAATAAAATGGTTTGGGATAAAATTCTTACCGGGTATCGATAAACCCGAATTAAGAGAATTATTTCATGCATTCCATAAAATCTTTGGGATCTTCATATTAATAATATTATTTTTCCATATCATTGGAGCCTTAAAACATACCTATATTGATAAAGATGGCACGCTTAAGAGAATGTGGTTCAAAAAGAATCTTTAATAATGTTATACATTACTAGACATACCATCACTTTATTCATAGATCTTTGTCTTTTTAAAAAAATGAAAAAATATTAACAATCAATATAGTCTTTAGATAAATCCCGTATTATCATAATTAATACATTTAACTAATATACAACTAATGATTACAAATATACTAACTGCAACAAATCATAATCGAGATATTTTTAGTAGTAAATATATATATCCTGTTATCTCAAGGAGGGCTGGAGGACTATCTCTTGGTATCAACCTAAATACAAATAATGCATGTAATTGGCAATGTATCTATTGTGAAGTTCCAAATTTAGTGAGAGGAAAACCTGAACCAATTAATCTTAATCTGCTCAACAATGAACTAGATTATTGGCTTGAAGAAATAGTAAATGGATCTTTTTTAAATCAATACACTAATCAAAGAACAGAGTTCAAAGACATTGCCTTTTCTGGGAATGGTGAACCTACCGCTACGAAAGAGTTTGAATCAGTTGTTAAGATTGTCATTAGTAAAGTAAATAAATTTAATTTAGCGAAAAAAATAAAAATTCGCCTTATTACCAATGGCAGTTATTTGTATACACAAAGAGTGCAGCATGGATTAGCGTTACTTAATGAATTAGATCGGGAAATATGGTTCAAAATTGATCAAGTAGATGAGACACAATCGCTTATTATCAATCAAATCAATATTTCTAAAGAAAATTTAAAAAATAATTTAAAAAATGCCTTAAGAGCTTCACCAACTGTAATACAAACTTGTTTATTTAAAATCAACCAAAAATTACCCGAAGAAAAATTACTTCAAACTTACATAAAATTCTTAAAGCCTTATGAACTAGAAGTAAAAGCCATACATTTATATAGTTTAGCAAGGCCGTCAGAACAATCTTCTAATCTAATATTAGAAAGACTTAGCTTGCCTGAAATAGAAGCAATAGCTGATAAAATAAAAACTTTAAATACCCCGATTTATTGCTACGTATAAATTATGAAAAATTTCTTTTTACTAATCTTTATACTTCTAATCCTTACTAGTTGCTCAAAACAAAACGAAGATTGGAATTCTTATGGAAAAGACTTAACTAATCAACGTTATTCAAAACTAAAACAAATTAATACAGAGAATATCCAGAAGCTAAAACTTGCTTGGCAATATCAAACAGGCATCAAAGCCACATTTCAAGCAACCCCCATTGTCCATAAAGGCATCATGTATGTATCTTTACCTTTTAATAATGTTATTGCAATGGATGGTAAAACTGGAAAAATATTATGGCATTACGAACATGATCGCAATCTTGAATGGCCAATATGTTGTGGGCCAAGCAATCGTGGCGTAGCTATTCATGACAATCAACTTTTCTTTGGGACGATGGATGCAAGGGTTATTTCTTTAGATATGACTACGGGAGAAATAATATGGGATATCAATGTCGTAGATAATTTAATAAATACAGTATCAATTAATAACTTTAACGCGAGAGATTTAAATCATCCTAGTTCAGCAAGCAGGGAAACAAGAGTCGGGATCTCTATGGCCCCCATCGTATATGAAAATAAAGTAATTATTGGTATAACTGGCGTTGGATATGGGATCCATGTTGAAGGAGAAAACAAAACTCTCCTAGATGCTGTTACCAGAAAATCTGGTTTCCTCGCGGCCTATGATATCTCATCAGGCGAACAGATTTGGCAATTTAACACTATTCCCAATGAAGGTTGGGAAGGTAAATTTACAAATTACACCCAAGATGGTGTTGTGCTTAATCGAGATATTTACTTAGAAAAAGAAAATCTATCTAAGTATCCAAATGCCGCAAAACTTGGAGGAGGCTCTATCTGGACAACTCCAGCTATTGATCAACAAACTAACACTCTTTTTTTTGGAACAGGAAACCCTTCCCCCCAATTAAGTGGTGAAACTAGACCTGGTGATAATCTTTATACTGTTTCTTTAGTCGCAGTTGATGTAAATACAGGAAAATTAAAATGGCACTACCAACAAGTACCACACGATGTATGGGGTTATGATGTAGCCAGTCCACCAGTGCTTTTTTATACTCTCCATGACGATAAAATTATTCCTGCTGTGGGGCAAGCGGGAAAAACAGGATGGTTTTATATTCATAATAGAGACACAGGAGAGTTAATATTAAAATCAGATGCATTTGTTCCACAAAGTAATTTATTTTCAAATGCCTCCCCAGGGGGAACCATAATTTATCCCGGAAATTTAGGCGGTTCAAATTGGTCTCCGGTTAGTTTAAATATTGATTTAAATTTAGCTTTTATTTCTGGGATTCATGCTCCCATCAAATATACTTTGCACGACAAAATAATAGAAAATCAAGTACTACACTACGTAAGTTCTGAGCCCTCAAATGACCCTCAATGGGGTCTACTTTCAGCTATCGATCTATCTAGCGGAAAAATTATCTGGCAACATAAAACTGAACAACCATTATTGGGCGGTACGCTTTCAACCAAAGGCAATCTAATATTTTCTGGTGAAGGCAATGGAAACTTTAATGCCTTTAATGCTCTAACTGGTGACCTAATTTGGCAAACAAAAATTGCTGCAGGTGTAAATGCACCGCCAATTACATACATGATTAATGGAAAACAATATATTGCTGTTGTTGCAGGAGGCAATAAAATCATGGGATATAAACAAGGTGATTTTATTAGTGTTTATCAACTTTCTGATTAAGCTTAACAAGCTCTATAAATTATATTTAATTATCTTAAATTAGCTATTCATGTAATCTTTAATATTTTACAAAATACCATTAAATGAAAAAAAAAGATCTAGCATCAAATTACAAGAAACTCATAAATACCAGAATTAAAATCGTGGTTCCTTTAATACTGCTTACAATAATTCCATATTTTAGCTTTATCTGGGTAATTGCGTTTAATCCCTCATTTTTTAGCTTATCAATATTTAATACAAAAATTTCGATTGGAATTTTATTAGGCTTTTTATTAATTTTATTAATTTTCGCCATTACCTTACTTTATGTTTACCTCGCTAATAAAAAACTGGAGCCACTAATCAACTTAATACACAAAAATGACTAAGTTAGTTTTCTTATTAAACATATTATTTCCAAATTTATTATTTGCAAGCACGAATGAACCTTCATATAACTACATAGCAATCTCAATGTTTTTATTTTTTGTAACTATTACTCTTCTTATTACTTATTGGTCATCAAAAAAATCTCAAACAGCAAAAGACTTCTACACAGCAGGAGGGAATATCACCGGACTACAAAATGGCCTGGCAATATCAGGTGACTATATGTCTGCAGCATCCTTTCTCGGTATTTCTGGTCTAGTTTATTTATCAGGGTTTGACGGTCTTATTTATTCTATTGGCTTTTTAATTGGCTGGCCTATTATTTTATTATTAATTGCTGAACCACTTAGAAATCTTGGAAAATATAGTTTTGCAGATGTAGTATCATTTAGACTTAAACAAAAGCCAATCAGAATTCTTGCTGCTTGTGGTTCTTTATCTACGGTAATTTTGTATCTTATTGCACAAATGGTCGGTGCTGGAAAATTGATTGAGCTATTATTTGGCTTACCTTACTATTCTGCTGTCATTATTGTCGGAAGCCTCATGGTTTTATATGTCACATTTGGTGGAATGTTAGCCACAACATGGGTACAAATTATCAAGGCTATACTTTTACTATTTGGCGCAACGTTAATTGCATGGCAAGTACTATATCAATTTGATTTTGATTTTAATCGTTTTTTTAGTGAGGCTATCAACGTCCACAAGAAAGGCGAAAATATTATGGCGCCAGGAGAGCTAATATCAGATCCTATTTCAGCAATTTCATTAGGACTTGCTCTTATGTTTGGAACCGCAGGGCTGCCACATATCTTAATGCGATTTTTCACCGTAACAGATGCCGTGCAAGCCAGAAGATCTGTTGCCTTTGCAACAGGCTTTATTGGATATTTTTATATCCTTACTTTTATTATTGGGTTCGGGGCCATTATATTAGTCTCTAGTAATCCTCTATACCTTACTGAATCAGGAATGCTTATCGGTAATAATAATATGGCAGCTATACATTTATCACATGCCGTAGGAGGAGATATATTGCTTGGCTTTATTTCGGCCGTCGCTTTTGCTACAATTTTAGCGGTAGTTTCTGGATTAACTCTTGCAGGTGCTTCTGCTATATCGCATGATCTTTATGCAAATGCTTTTTTGAAAGGCAAGCATGATGAAAAAAAAGAGATGAGAATTTCAAAAATAGCTACGATAACACTAGGCATACTTGCTATATTCTTAGGGATTATTTTTGAAAAGCAAAATGTTGCATTTATGGTAGGTCTTGCATTCGCCATAGCAGCAAGTACTAATTTTCCTATTTTAATTCTTTCAATTTATTGGAAAAAATTAACAACTCGAGGAGTTATTATTGGTGGTTCTGCAGGATTAATCTCCGTCATTCTATTAGTAATCTTAGGTCCGATTGTATGGGTAGATATTTTTAAGCAACAATTTCCTATATTTCCTTACAAATATCCAGCACTATTTTCAATGTCAATTACATTTATTGGTATATGGTTATTTTCAATTACTGATCAATCTAAAAGATCAATTACTGAAAAAAGAGCGTTTAATGATCAATTTTACCGTTCACAGACTGCTATTGGCATTAATACACCAATTAAACATTAAAGATTATGAAATTGCGGACTATAATTTCTTACCGTTTCAAGCATCACGGTAACATTTTCAGGTGGTGTAAATTGAGTAATGCCATGACCTAAATTAAATACATGTCCTTCACCATGGCCATAACTGTCTAAAACTTTTTTAACTGCCTCTTCGATCGCTTTTGGTGATGATAATAAAATAGCAGGGTCAAGATTACCCTGAAGAGAAACTTGATTCTTAGTTAATTTTTTAGCAAATCCTAAATCTGTTTGCCAGTCGATACCAAGCGCATCTGCTCCACTATCGACTTGTTTTGTTATCCATTGACCACCACCTTTGGTGAAAATAATTTTTGGAATATCTTCATGTCCCAGTATATTTAAATTAGCAATAATAAGCTTCATATAACTAAGTGAATGCGAATCATATTCATGATGAGATAATGACCCCCCCCATGAATCAAAAATCATTACCACATCCACGCCTGCTTTAATCTGATAATCTAAATATCGAGTTACTGTTTCTGCATTTACTTTAAGAATATGATGAATTAGATCAGGGCGTGTATACATCATCTTCTTAATCTTAAGAAAATCTGTGCCTCCTTGACCCTCAACCATATAGGTAGCCAATGTCCAAGGACTGCCAGAAAAACCTATTAATGGCACTCTATTATTTAATGCACTCTTAATTGACCTGACTGCATCAAATACATAACTTAAACTCGCTTCAACATCTGGAATATCTAACTTATTAATTGATACTACGTCTTGTAAAGGACTTTTAAATTTTGGGCCCTCACCTTCCACAAAATAAAGACCTAATCCCATAGCGTCAGGTACTGTTAAAATATCTGAAAATAAAATTGCTGCATCTAAAAAAGGATAGCGATCAAGGGGTTGCAAAGTAACCTCAGTAGCAAAATCTTTACTTTTACATAACTCTAAAAAACTTCCAGCTAATTTTCTCGAAGCTCTATATTCAGGCAAGTAACGTCCTGCTTGGCGCATCATCCATGTGGGAGTATAAGGATTATCTTGTCTTTTTAAAGCCCTAATAAATGTATTATTTTGCGGTACGGTCATTTTTTGCAATTTATAAATAAATTTAACGAGGTAAAACGGATGAACCCATTAAAAATTCGTCGACAGCCTTTGCGCATTGTCGACCTTCTCGAATTGCCCAAACAATAAGTGATTGACCACGCCTTATATCTCCCGCAGCAAAAACCTTTTCTCTTGAAGTATAATAAGCCCGCTCTCCTTCAGTCATTGCTTGAGCATTACCACGCTGATCTTTTTCAATTAAAAATGTGTCAAGCATAGCTTTTTGAGGCCCTGTAAAACCCATTGCCAATAAAATTAAATCTGCCTTTAATGTAAATTCTGAATCAGGTATCTCCTGCATTTTTCCATCACGCCACTCAACTTTTGTAGCAATTAATTCTTTAACTTTACCGTTTTCACCTACAAAAGATTTGGTAGCAATCGACCAATCTCTATCACAACCCTCTTCATGAGAACTTGAAGTTCTCATTATAAGTGGCCAGTAAGGCCAAACCATAGACTTATTCTCTTGCTCAGGTGGTTGAGGCATTAGTTCAAATTGAGTGATAGATGAGGCTCCGTGTCTATTTGAAGTGCCCACGCAATCCGATCCAGTATCACCGCCGCCAATCACAACAACATGTTTATCAGTTGCTATAATTTGATCAACTACTTTATCGCCTGCTATTACTTTATTCTGAGAAGGTAAAAAATCCATCGCGAAATGAACGCCATCTAGTTCTCTACCAGGAACTGGAAGATCTCTGGAACATTCTGCTCCACCAGACAAAACAACAGCATCATACTCTTTAACTAATAATTCGAAATCTACATTCTCACCTACATTTTGATTTATTTTGAATACAACGCCTTCGGCTTCCATTTGATTAATTCTTCGATCAATATGAAATTTTTCCATCTTAAAGTCTGGAATACCGTAACGCAGTAGCCCGCCTATACGGTCATTTTTTTCATAAACTGTAACATCATGACCAACGCGAGCCAATTGCTGGGCAGTGGCGAGACCTGCTGGTCCCGAACCTACAACTGCTACTTGTTTGCCTGTTTTATTTTCTGATAGCTGAGGTAATACCCAATTATTTTCCCAGGCCTTATCAATAATTGCATGCTCAATCGATTTAATCCCCACAGGATCTGAATTAATATTTAATGTACATGCTGCCTCACAAGGAGCAGGACAAATACGGCCTGTAAATTCAGGAAAATTATTGGTGGAGTGTAAAACATCTATAGCCGACTGCCAGTCTTGTTGAAATACTAAATCATTCCAATCAGGAATAATATTATTCACCGGACACCCATCAATACAGAATGGGATACCACAATCCATACAGCGTGCACCCTGAACTTTCGTTTCCTGATCGCTAAGATGCAATACAAATTCTTTATAATTTTTTAGGCGTTCAACTATCGGTATATTTTGCTCTGATATTCTTGAAAATTCTAAAAATCCTGTAACTTTACCCATTATGCTACTTCCTTAGTTAGCGCGACTTGTAATCCATTTAATGCCCTTCTGTACTCATTAGGCATAACCTTCACAAAATGCTTAAGTTGATTGTCCCAATTTTCTAAGATTAATTTTGCAATTTGACTCTCGGTATATTGGTAATGATTACTAATTAAATTTTTCATCATCACCTCATCAGCTTGATCAAGATGTCTTGGTCCTCTATTTTGAAATTCTTCTTTCTCAACCTTTTCTAAGGTAACCATAGATAAATTGCAATATTGATTAAACTTATTCTCAGGGTCATAAATATAAGCAACGCCACCAGACATACCTGCGGCAAAATTTTGACCTGTTGAGCCTAAAACTACAACTGTTCCCCCCGTCATATATTCGCACCCATGATTACCTAAACCTTCAATCACCGCCGATGCTCCAGAATTTCTAACACAGAACCTTTCTCCGGCAACACCACTAAAATATGTTTCACCAGAAGTTGCACCATACAGAATCGTATTGCCTACAATAATATTTTCGCCTGCATTGCCCTTAAAAGCTTTAGGCGGTCTTATAATAATTTTACCGCCGCATAATCCTTTGCCGACATAATCATTCCCTTCCCCATATAGATTAAATGTTATCCCTTTAGCCAAGAATGCTCCGAAACTTTGGCCTGCTGTACCATTTAAATTCACCACTATAGAGTCATTAGAAAGCCCATCATTGCCGTAACGCTTTGCTATCTCATAAGAAAGCATCGTACCTACAGTTCTATTTGTATTGGTAATTGCTATATTAAACTCAACTAACTTTTGATGTTCAATAGCTGGTTGAGATTGTGCAATAAGTTGATTATCTAATGCAAGATCTAAACCATGATATTGCTGCTCAGTATTATATATAGACACATCATCTGCCACTTCAGGCCTATAAAATATTCGACTAAAATCTAAACCTTGAATCTTCCAATGTTCTAAACCTGCTTCCATATTTAATAAATCAGATCGACCAATGAGATCATCAAATTTTCTAATACCCAATGATGCCATCAATTCTCTTACCTCTTCTGCTACAAAGAAAAAGAAATTTACAACATGTTCAGGCTGCCCTGTAAAACGCTTCCTTAATTCTGGATCTTGAGTTGCCACTCCCACTGGACAAGTATTCAAATGACATTTTCTCATCATAATACAACCCTCTACAACGAGTGGTGCAGTAGCAAAACCAAACTCATCTGCTCCCAACATAGCGCCAATTACGACATCACGTCCTGTTTTCATTTGCCCGTCAACCTGAATAACAACCCGCCCACGCAATTGATTCAATACTAAAGTTTGCTGTGTTTCTGCAAGCCCAATCTCCCAAGGAGTACCTGCATGTTTAATTGATGAGAGTGGAGATGCGCCTGTTCCGCCATCATGACCTGCAATTACTATATGATCAGACTTAGCTTTTGTCACGCCTGCCGCCACTGTTCCAACTCCTGTTTCAGACACTAATTTTGTTGAAATACTTGCTGATGGATTTGCATTCTTTAAATCATGAATCAATTGTGCTAAATCTTCTATTGAATAAATATCATGATGTGGAGGAGGTGAAATAAGACCAACTCCCGGTACCGAAAATCTCAATTTTGCAATATAAGCACTAACCTTATAACCAGGAAGCTGACCGCCTTCTCCTGGTTTTGCTCCTTGCGCTATTTTAATTTGAATTTGATCTGCGGATGCCAAATATTCCGCCGTTACCCCGAACCTGCCAGAAGCAACTTGCTTAATTCGAGAGCGCATTGAATCGCCCGCCTTAAGAGCTATATCTCTTTCAATAACCTCTGCACCTAAATGCTCAGAAAGCATTCCGTCTTTTTTTAATGGGATAAAGCGTCGCTTATCTTC
>Ga0209554_1003425_pt1 | contig 10164 bp, 11 predicted proteins | sample MarorgKNORR_S2LV_5_FD_188221 | JGI IMG/M metagenome (GOLD analysis project Ga0209554, IMG submission 188221) | Marine microbial communities from the Southern Atlantic Ocean, analyzing organic carbon cycling - Bottom_A/KNORR_S2/LV (SPAdes) (version 2) | ecosystem: Environmental > Aquatic > Marine... | reverse complement strand
GGTTTTCATTCCTAATTCTTTCGCTTTTAAAAGCATTCTTCTTCCAGGAGTTAAGCCTCCACACTTTGTCAACTTCACATTAATGCCATGAAACAAGCCCGCACATTTCTCTACATCACTTTCTACAATACAACTTTCATCAGCAATGATGGGTAAGGCAGCATATTTAAATAATTTTTTTGCACCTTCATAGTCATCTGCTTTTAGAGGTTGTTCTAAAAATTCAACGCCTAATTCTTTCAGTTTTTTCGAATTTTCAATAGCCTCATCTACAGTCCAGCCACAATTTGCATCAATTCTAAAAATGGCATCCGTATGTTTTCTAAGCTCGGTTACAATGGCAATATCATCTTTGGTTCCGAGTTTTATTTTATATATAGGCCAAGGTAATTCTTTCATCTTGGCGATCATTTTTTCGACAGTATCAATTCCAATAGTATAATCTGTCATGGGATTTTTAGAAATGTCATATCCCCAGATTTCATATAGCTTTTTCTTTTTTTTCTTTGCATACAAGTCGTTAAAAGCCATGTCTAATGCACATAGTGCGAACATGTTTTCTTTAAAAAATGGATGTATTTTTTTCCAGAAAATCTCTGGAGTTTCTTCAGATAAACTTTTGATCAATTCTTGTTGATTGTTGATATCAACAATCATATTTTCTACGCTAATATGATAATACGGATTGGAAGTTGCTTCTCCAAAGCCAGAGATTCCATTGTGTGTTAATTCAACCACTAAAGAAGGTTGAAAATTGTGCGATTCTCTAGAAATTGTAAAGGTGTGTTTTAACTCAAGATTGTAAGAGTGTAATGCAATGTCCATTTTTCAAAAATTATGAAAGGTAAAGTTATAAAATTAGATATCTTTAACATCATAAAAAAAGAGAAAATATGCCATTAGTTACACCACTATCAGCAGATCATAATAAAGAAACCAAAGAGCTATCAACATTTTTTAATGAAACCTTGGGATTTTGCCCAAATTCGGTCTTGACCATGCAACGAAGGCCAGCAATTTCGAAAGCCTTTATCAATTTAAATAAAGCCGTAATGGCAAATGAAGGGCGCGTAACCTCTGCTTTGAAACGGATGATTGCCTGGGTAAGTAGCAACGCTACAGGATGTAGATATTGCCAAGCGCATGCTATAAGAGCTGCGGAGCGTTATGGGGCAGAACAAGAGCAACTGGACAATGTTTGGGAGTACAAAACACATGCAGCTTTTTCGGATGCAGAACGTGCTGCGTTGGATTTTTCTTTGGCGGCTTCAATGGTTCCGAATGCTGTTGATGAATCGATTAAGACCGAGTTGTACACGTATTGGGACGAAGGCGAAATTGTAGAAATGTTGGGGGTTATTTCGCTCTTCGGATATTTAAATCGTTGGAACGATTCTATGGGAACCTCTATTGAAGAAGGTGCTGTAGAAAGTGCAGAACAATACTTGGGTAAAACAGGTTGGGAAAAAGGGAAACATGTTTAGAACTTTGTTTAAGTATCTAAACATTACTACATTGTTCACTTCTTCCCTTCAACCACAATCACAATCTCACCTTTAGGCGGCTTGTTGGTGTAATATGCCAATACTTCGGTGGCAGTTCCACGAATGGTTTCTTCAAATAACTTGGTCAATTCTCTAGAGACAGAGACTTGTCGTTCTTCGCCAAAATACTCGACAAAATGCGCCAAGGTTTTGAGGAGTTTGTGTGGAGATTCGTAAAAGATCATCGTTCGGGTTTCTTCTGCCAATAGTTTTAAGCGAGTTTGTCTCCCTTTCTTTACAGGCAGAAACCCTTCAAAAACAAACCGATCATTGGGTAAGCCAGAATTGACCAAGGCGGGTACAAAAGCGGTGGCACCAGGTAAGCACTCAATTTCTACTTGGTGTTGTACACAGGCTCGGGTTAGTAAAAACCCAGGATCTGAAATGGCAGGCGTTCCAGCATCTGAAATCAAGGCACAGGTTTCTCCATTTTTTAACCGGTTGAGAACACCTTCAATAGATTTGTGTTCGTTGTGCATATGGTGACTGTACATGGGTGTTGCAATCTCAAAATGCTTCAATAGTTTTCCACTTGTACGGGTATCTTCTGCCAAAATAAAATCGACTTCTTTTAACACACGAATGGCTCTTAACGTAATGTCTTCTAAATTTCCGATGGGTGTTGGTACTAAATATAGTTTACTCATTTTTACAGTTATCAGTTAACAATGATTAATTATCAGTGATTATTGTTAAATGGATTCAAAGGTTTTTACGGTTACCTCACTAATGACATTTCCAGTGTGTTTAATTTCTAAAGGTTCAAACAACAGCACGTGTACTTCTTCTTTTGCAATTGGTTTGTGTTCTATGCCTTTGGGAATGATATAGATTTCTCCTTCGTTTAATGTAATGGTTTTGTCACGAAACTCAATAATCAATGCCCCTTTGATGATCATAAACAATTCGTCTTCATGCTCATGTGCATGCCAAATAAATTCGCCTTTTATTTTGGCCAACAAGAGTTGCTGTCCGTTCAATTCCCCTATTTTTTTAGGAGTCCAGTGTTCTGAAAAGAGCTTGAATTTTTCTTTTATGTTGATCACATCCATGTTACAAACTTACACCATTTTTAACGGAGTTTGCGTTAGGGATTGTAGCAATTGTTTGAGCTCTTTTTTTTGCTACTGAATTTAATTCAGAACACAGAAAAAGCGAGCGCGAAAAGCCCGACAGTTGCTTTTGCAAATGGAACGCCCAAAAGGGGGTTATTCTAGTTAAAATCCTTAAATTTGCAGCAACTTTTACGGGAAAAAAAGAATTAGAATGTATAGAAGTCATACTTGTGGCGAGCTAAGAGCCTCGCATATAAATGAAGAAGTAACCTTAGCGGGATGGGTACAAAAATCACGCGATAAAGGCTTTATGATTTGGGTAGATTTACGCGATCGTTACGGAATTACACAGTTGATTTTTGATGAAGATCGTACCCCAAAAGAAATGCTAGAAAAAGCAAAGATCTTGGGACGTGAGTTTGTGATTCAGGTAACGGGAACGGTGATTGAAAGAGCGTCTAAAAACCCGAAAATGAACACAGGTGCTATTGAAATTTTAGTGACTGAATTAACAGTGTTGAATGAAGCGAAGCTACCGCCTTTTACGATTGAAGATGACACAGATGGTGGTGAAGATATCCGAATGAAATATCGTTATTTAGACATTCGTAGAAACCCTGTAAAAGACAAACTTATTTTTCGTCATAAAGTGGCGATGGAAGTTAGAAAGTACTTATCTGATCAAGAATTTATAGAAGTAGAAACACCGTATTTAATCAAATCGACTCCAGAGGGAGCGAGAGATTTTGTAGTACCTTCTCGAATGAATGAAGGACAGTTTTATGCTTTGCCTCAGAGTCCGCAAACCTTTAAACAATTGTTGATGGTTGGTGGAATGGACAAGTATTTTCAGATTGTAAAATGCTTTAGAGACGAAGACCTACGTGCCGATAGACAGCCAGAATTTACACAGATTGACTGTGAAATGGCTTTTGTAGAGCAAGACGATATTCTGAATGTTTTTGAAGGATTGACACGTCATTTGCTAAAAAAAATTAAAGGTATTGACATTAAAAAATTTCCTAGAATGTTGTATGATGATGCCATGCGAATCTACGGAAATGACAAGCCAGACATTCGTTTTGGAATGGAGTTTGGCGAGTTGAATGAAGTAACCCAGCACAAAGAATTTAAGGTGTTTAACGATGCTGAATTGGTGGTTGGAATTGCAGTTCCGGGAGGAGCATCTTATACGCGTAAAGAAATTGACAAACTGGTTGATTGGGTGCGTAGGCCACAAGTTGGCGCATTGGGAATGGTGTATGTAAAATGCAACGAAGACGGTTCTTTTAAATCATCTGTAGATAAGTTTTACGATCAAGATGATTTGGCAAAATGGGCCGAAGTTACTGGCGCAAAGGCAGGTGATTTGATCTGTGTACTTTCTGGAGAAACGAACAAAGTACGTGCACAATTAAGTGCTTTGCGAATGGAATTGGCAGAACGTTTAGGTTTGAGAGACCCGAAGGTTTTTGCACCGTTGTGGATCCTCGATTTTCCATTGTTGGAATTGGATGAAGAAACAGGGCATTATCATGCCATGCACCATCCGTTTACATCGCCAAAGCCAGGACAATTGGAATTGCTAGAAACAGCTCCTGGAGAGGTGAAAGCAAATGCCTATGATTTGGTGTTGAATGGAAATGAAATTGGTGGAGGTTCGATTAGAATTCACGATAAAGAAATGCAAGCAACCATGTTAAGGCATTTAGGATTTACTGAAGAAGACGCAAAAGCACAATTCGGTTTCTTAATGGACGCCTTTGAATATGGCGCACCACCTCATGGTGGATTGGCGTTTGGATTGGACAGATTGGTGGCTATTTTAGGAGGTCAAGAAACGATTCGAGATTTTATTGCCTTCCCAAAAAACAACTCAGGAAGAGATGTAATGATTGATGCACCAGCATTTATTGATGATGAACAGCTTAAGGAGTTGAGTTTGAAACTCAATGTTAAAAGTTAAACTTTAGTACATTAAAGAGGATCTGATGAAACAGCTTATTTTATTTTTAGTAGTGACAGTATCACTACAAAGTTTTAGTCAACAATTGACAGGGAGCCAATTGCTAGAAAAAGCAATTCAATACCATGATCCAAATGGAAATTGGGAAACCTTTAAAGGCACGTTGTTCATTGCCATGGAAACCCCTAAAAAAGGAACTAGAGAAAGTGAAATCACCATTGATTTGCCAAATCAATACTTTTATGTAAAAGCAACAAGAGGAAAAAACACCACAGAATACAGTGTTGATAAAGACAGCATTCAGATTGTTTTTAACGGTGAAAAAAACCTTTCGGAAGCCGTTTTAAAGAAAAATAAGTTGAGTAAAAACCGTGCCACCATGTATCAGAATTATTATACATACTTGTACGGATTGCCTATGAAACTGAAAGATCCTGGAACGATTATCGCTGATAAAATTGTTCGTAAAAAAATGAAAGGGAAGACCTATTTGGTGCTAAAAGCAACGTATAAAAAGGAGGTTGGAAAAGACACATGGTATTTTTATTTCAACCCCAAAACCTATGCCATGGAAATCTATCAATTTTTTCATGACGAAGCTAAAAACGATGGAGAATATATTTTATTGACAGGAGAAGAAACCATCAACGAAATTAAAATCCCCAAAAATAGGGCTTGGTATATGAATAAAGATGACAAATTTTTAGGAACTGATATTCTAAGAAAATAACCTTCATGCCAAAAACGAAAAGCATCTTTACCAAAATTTTAATCTGGAGATACAAACACATTCCTCAGCGTCAATTTATATACATATTAAGTATTTTAGTTGGTTTGTTGTCAGGGCTTGGTGCTGTGGCACTAAAAAACTTAACGCATTATATTCAGTACCTTCTTGAAGGTGAATTTATCAAAGAAATTCATCATGCGTTCTATTTTATTTTTCCAACGATTGGCTTGCTTTTAACGCTACTTGCTATAAAGTATGTAATTCGAAAAAAAGTAGGGCACGGCATCCCTTCTACCTTATATGCGATTTCAAAATTAAAAGGAATTATGCCTCGACATCAGACGTGGGCTTCTTTAATTACAGCACCTCTTACGGTAGGTTTTGGAGGGTCTGTTGGACTAGAGGGGCCGACAGTTGCAACAGGAGCTGCATTGGGCTCTAATTTTGCGCGATTATTCCATTTAAATCAAACAACAAGAACTTTACTGATTGGTTGTGCAGCCGCAGGCGCCATGTCATCGATATTTAAAGCGCCTATTGCCGCCATTATATTTGCTGTAGAAATTTTCAGTTTGGAATTGACCATCGCATCCATGATTCCGTTATTGTTGGCGTCTGTTTCGGCAGTACTGACCTCTTATTTCTTTTTTGGAGACGATGTATTACTCCATTTTAAGATACAAGATAAATTTGAGTTAAATTCCGTGCTCTTTTATGTACTGTTAGGGGTTACGTCGGCAGCAACTTCTATTTATTTTAGCAAGGTTTATTTTGGTATTGGCAATTTCTTTAAACGTTTTAGCAGTCCATATAAACGATTGCTAATTGGAGGCGTTTTAATTGGAACGATTGTGTTTCTTATTCCTCCTCTTTTTGGAGAAGGGTTTGAAACAATTAATAGTGTTTTAAAAGGAGATATCACGGAAGTGATTACCAATAATTTTTTTCAGATAGCAACAGACAATATTTGGGCGATTGTTGCACTACTTGTCGGTTTGGTTACATTTAAAGTAATTGCCATGTCCTTTACTTTTGGCGCAGGAGGTGTAGGAGGTGTTTTTGCACCAACGTTATTTACAGGGAGTATTTCCGGATATGTACTTGCATTGATTGTAAATTACAGCAATTTATTTAGCCACCAATTATCGGTAACCAATTTTGCCATGGTAGGCATGGCTGGTTTGATGGCAGGTGTTTTACAAGCGCCATTAACAGCAATTTTTTTAATTGCTGAAATAACAGGAGGATATGAACTCTTTATTCCATTAATGATTGTTTCTTCTATTTCTTTTTTAATCACAAAAACATACCTTCCTCATAATATTTATGCTGCCGAATTGGCCAAACGAGGAGAGCTCATCACACATGACAAAGATAAAAATGTATTGATGATGATGCAAATGGATAAGATTATTGAAACCAATTTTGTGACTGTAAGTCCAAGAATGAGCTTGGGAAAACTATTGAAAGAAGCAGTTGTAACATCGAACAGAAATATTTTTCCAGTAGTAGATGAAGCACAACAATTTTTAGGAATTGTTTTGTTAGATGATATCAGGCCTATTCTATTTGAACAAAAAATGTATGAGACAACCAAAGTTTCTGATTTTATGAGAAGTGCTCCTGAGGTTATTTTTTACGACGATTCTATAGAAAAGGTGATGCAAAAATTTAAAGAAAGTGCTGCCTGGAATTTACCCGTAGTAAAAGAAGGCATCTATGTTGGCTTTATCTCAAAATCAAAATTATTAACGGCCTATCGGAATAAATTAATTGAAGTGACCAATTAGTTTCGAGAATGAATATTTTACAAAATTTAAGCATATGAAAACAGCCTTAAAAATCTTATTTATCATCTTTATCGTATGGATGTGTGTGGGCGTTTATTTAGTAAAAACGGAATACCCAAAAGCAGAAATCATTATGGGGTTTGGTGTTTTTTACCTCTCCTTTGTATTAATGCCTTTGTTTATTTATTATCGGTATAAAGACGGGAAGTATAAAAAATACATCATCAATACCAAAAAAGAAAAAGAGTAGGAAGAACCGCTGTTTTTTTATACGCTAAACTTTCCAAATCTTTGTACCTTTGCCGTGTATGACAGAAACACAAGAAGTAATTTCAGAAAAAGTAATTTTAATTGGAGTTATTACACAGTTACAAGACGAAAGCCAATCTCAAGAATACTTAGATGAATTGGAATTTTTGACCTTGACTGCAGGTGGAGTTGCGGTAAAACGATTTACACAAAAATTAGAAAAACCGCATCCTAAAACATTTATCGGTACAGGAAAGTTAGAAGACGTTAGAGCATATATCGAATCTCATAATATTGGTACCGCCATTTTTGATGATGAACTGTCTCCTGCTCAACTCCGTAATATTGAAAAAGTATTGGACTGTAAAATTTTAGACAGAACAAACTTGATCTTAGATATTTTTGCTCAAAGAGCACAAACCAGTTCGGCAAAAACCCAAGTAGAATTAGCACAATGTCAATATTTATTACCTCGATTAACGCGTCTTTGGACTCACCTTGACAAGCAAAAAGGGGGAATTGGAATGCGTGGTCCTGGTGAAACTGAAATTGAAACGGATAGACGTATCATTCGTGATAAGATTTCGGTTCTAAAAAAGAAACTACTCGCCATTGACAAGCAAATGGCAGTGCAGCGAAAAAACCGTGGTAAAATGGTTCGTGTAGCACTGGTAGGGTATACCAACGTTGGGAAATCAACCTTAATGAATGTGATTAGCAAGAGTGCTGTTTTTGCAGAAAACAAACTGTTTGCAACCTTAGACACAACAGTTCGAAAAGTGGTTATAAAAAACCTTCCGTTTTTAATGACAGATACGGTTGGGTTTATTCGAAAATTACCAACTCAATTGATAGAGTCATTTAAATCTACGTTAGATGAGGTTCGTGAAGCAGATTTATTATTACATGTTGTAGATATTTCGCATCCAAACTTTGAAGACCATATTGCTTCTGTAAATACCATTTTAGACGAAATAAAAAGCGCAGGGAAACCTACCTTGATAATCTTTAATAAGATTGATGCATATGCGCATCAAACGATTGACGAGGATGATTTGGTCACTGAAAAAACCAAAGCACATTATACCTTAGAGGATTGGGAAAAAACATGGATGAATGATCTAGAGCACAATGCTATTTTTATTTCCGCTTTAAATAAGGAAAACCTAGAAGAGTTTAAAGAAAAAGTGTACGACGAGGTTAAAAAAATACACGTTGAACGCTTTCCGTACAATCGTTTTTTATACGATGAGTATACAGAAGAATAGCTTACTTTTCGTGGAAAACATATTTCGCTCCGAGTCCGAAAATTTGTTTAAACTGTAGTTCACTTGAAGGATCTTCATCAGCAATAATATGAAGTTTTATATTCATAGAAAGGTATTTGTTGATGCAGAGATCGTAATTCATTTGGTAATCAATATCGATGTTTTTAGGAACCCTTAGATAATCAGAATATAAGGAAAAGATATTTTCCATTGTCACGTTTTTCATCAAGATGACTTTGTAGTAAACAGATACGCTAAGCCCTAATTCCAGTTTGCTATTTTGTCCAGGATCTACACCGTATTTTCCAGAAAACTCGTCGGTAACAAAATTAACTTATAAATTTAACCGTCCTAAAAAGGGGGAGTAGCATAATTTTTTCGAAACCCAGTACTCATTACATTGCTTAATCCAAAAATAGTTCTAATTCTATTGTCCCAGTTCCAGCTCTTGTTTTTGAAATTAAAATCATAGTCTATAGCAACGTTTTCTGCAACGGTATTTTCTCCCCCTGCTTTCCAATTAGAAAAAGAGGATTGATTGAATAAAAAGGTAAACTGTCCTGTTACATTCCATTTAGAAGGAATGCTGTCTTTTTTTTCTTCTTGAGAATAAGCAAGTGCGGAAATTGCTAAAAAACAGGTAAAAAGTAGTTTTTTCATTTTTGATTTAAGAGTCAAAAGTAACTCGAATCAAAGAGAGAAAAAAACTATTTTTTGGATTTATATAAAGGAACCGTAGAACAGGCCTCTCCATACAAAATGGTCTTGGCTATTGGAACCAATTTTTCTGTAAGTAACGTGTAGGCAGAAGCAGGAATTGGCTTGTTGGAACAGCCTTTAATAATTATAGGTTTGTCTAAATAATTGGTAACATTTAAGTGTTCAATAATTTCTTGAAACAACACCGTTTCTAGCAATTCTAGATTCCCAACCACAATCTTTTTAGAAATAGTTGCCAATTGGGTAGTTAGCAATAAATACGCCCATGAAGGAATGATTGCCTCTGAAGAACACGTTAAAGCCACATAGCAATCTTGATATTGATTCCAATCGTGATTTTTTACATGTGCTCTAAAATCTTTTTCTTTGAGAATGATTTCTTGAAACAACCAAGGTTTGATATCAATAGTAACCCGTTTTCCCTTCGGATAAAAATCTTCAAGGTCAATGGTTATTAATTTGCTATTGGCAACTCTATTGATTATTTCTTCTGGCATTTATTTTAAGGGTCAAAGTTTTGACGGCTGAACACTGATAACTGAACAATGGTTTACAGCATTCCCAATTCTAACTTGGCTTCTTCACTCATCATTTCTTGAGTCCAAGTAGGATCAAAAGTAATTTCTACTTCAGCATTGTTTATTTCTTTCAATGTTTTCACCTTGTCTTCAACTTCTTTAGGCAAAGATTCTGCCACCGGACAGTTCGGAGAGGTCAAGGTCATTAGTATTTTTGCATCGTTATCTTCATTTACAAAAACATCATAAATCAGCCCTAACTCGTAGATGTCTACGGGAATTTCTGGATCGTAAATTGTTTTGATAACGGTTATAATTTTATCT
>Ga0209554_1003422_pt1 | contig 10181 bp, 9 predicted proteins | sample MarorgKNORR_S2LV_5_FD_188221 | JGI IMG/M metagenome (GOLD analysis project Ga0209554, IMG submission 188221) | Marine microbial communities from the Southern Atlantic Ocean, analyzing organic carbon cycling - Bottom_A/KNORR_S2/LV (SPAdes) (version 2) | ecosystem: Environmental > Aquatic > Marine... | reverse complement strand
GGATCCCGCAGAACTATCTTGCCGTGGCGGGAGCCGAGGCCGACAAGATCATCCGCCTTCTCGAGGGCCTGGAAGATCTGGACGACGTCCAACGAGTGTTCTCCAACTTTGACATACAGGAGGAGGATCTCCAGAGGCTGATGGCCTGAACTTTAGTCTCCGCCTCACCGGCTTCAGCCCTGCATCGAATGACCTCACTATAACCGCCTGGGGGGGTTCAGCGTGATAGTCCTTGGCATCGATCCCAGCAGTACCAGCACCGGTTACGGCTTGATCGACCATGGTCGCGAGACATCCACTCTTATCGACTGTGGTTGCATTCGCCCCGGTAAGACAGGGGATTTCGGAGATCGCCTGGCCCTGTTGTTCGATCGCATGAGCGCAATATTGAGCGAAGCTTCGCCGGACCAGGTGGCCCTGGAAAGCAGTTTCTACGGCAAAGATGCGGATGCCGCCAACAAGCTGGGAGAGGCACGGGGTGTCGTTCGTCTGGCGGTAAAGCGGGGCGGACTGGGAGTAACCGAGTACACTCCGGCACAGGTCAAGAAGGCGGTCGCCGGCAGGGGACAGGCGAGCAAAGAGCAGGTGCAATATATGGTGTCCCGTCTGCTGCGGCTGGACGAGATGCCGCGGTCGCTGGACGCTTCGGACGCCCTGGCCGTTGCCCTGTGTCACGTCCACCGCCAGAGATTTCAATTGGACCGGCAACCCTCGTCTCGAACTCCCGAGGTGGAAGCACTCTTGAAGCGGGTGGTGGCGAGGTGAGCGAAGGGCCATGATTCGCCATCTTCGCGGTCTTCTCTTGCGCCGTTCGCCAACCGATATCATCGTCGATGTGGGGGGAGTGGGCTACGGTCTGGCGATCTCTCTGGCAACATATGACCGACTGCCGGTAGAGCATGAGGAGGCAGTGCTCTTCACCTACACCCATGTTCGCGAGGATCGACTGCAGCTCTTCGGATTTGCCGATGAGGATGAACGCGATATGTTCGAGCTCCTCATTGGAGTTTCCGGAATCGGCCCAACCTCTGCCTTGACGGTCCTGTCTGGAATTCCGCTCAAGGCCTTGCAGACCGCTATATTCGAAGAGCGCGTCTCCGATCTCACCCGGGTTCGGGGTATCGGCAAGAAGACGGCTGAGCGCGTAGTGGTGGAACTGAAGGACAAGATCCGATTCTCAATGGTTGCGGGTACTGGTACCGACGCAGCACAACCGGGAGAGGGTACGGGCGTAGTCTCCGCCGTCCAGGAGGCGACTATGGCTCTGATAGCATTGGGATTTCAGGCGCCGGCGGCGAAAAAGGCCATGGAGAGGGCGCAGAAGGAAAATGGCGTCGACGCCACCGTCCAGGAGTTGATCAGGCACGCTCTTCGCAATCGGTGATAGCAGGAAGAGCGACGAGTATGACGATTTCGGCAAGGGGACTTGCTTTCGTCTGTGCCGGGACACGGCGGTCAGACCCAGACTCAGGCAGGACTTAAGAGCGCGCGTGGAAGGAATTTCTTACGGTCGAGTCAAAGTATGGAAGAACGCATCGTAGATCCCGACAGCCAAGGAGATGAGCGGGATCTCGACAACACTCTCCGCCCCAAAACGATGGACGAGATGCTGGGGCAGGAAAAGGTCAAGGAACAGCTCAGTATTGCGGTAACGGCCGCCAACCAGCGCGGCGAAGCGCTGGATCACGTCCTCCTCTACGGCCCGCCGGGTCTGGGGAAGACGACACTGGCGCATGTCATCGCCAACGAGTTGGGAGTGCGCCTGCACGCCACTTCCGGTCCGGTGCTGGAGCGCCCCGTCGATCTGGTCGGGATCTTGACCGCATTGGGCGAACGAGACGTTCTGTTCATCGATGAGATCCACCGCGTGAACCGGGTCGTCGAGGAGTACCTGTATTCGGCGATGGAAGACTACAAAATCGATATTATGATCGACCAGGGCCCGCAAGCGCAATCGGTCAACCTTCCTCTTCAACCGTACACTTTGATAGGGGCGACCACCCGTCAGGGTCTGCTCACCACTCCCATGCGGGATCGATTCGGGATTACCGGTAGTCTCGACTACTACACCAAGGAAGAACTTGGGCAGATAGTCGAAAGGGACGCCCGGCTTCTCGGGTTTGAAGTGGAGCCTGAGGGTGCTCTTGAAATCGCCAGTCGATCGCGGGGCACGGCCCGGCTGGCCAAACGCTGGCTGCGCCGGGTTCGGGACTATGCCCAGGTTAAAGGGAACGGCCGTGTGGACGCCGAAGTGGCTGCACGCGCGCTGACCGTGTTGAAGGTGGACGAGCTCGGCCTCGACGAGATCGACATCAAGTTGCTGACCGCTGTGATCGACAAGTTTGGGGGTGGCCCTGTAGGCGTGAACAATCTATCGGCAGTCGTGGGTGAGGAAGAGGAGACGATCGTCGAGGTGTACGAACCGTATCTTATCAAGGAGGGGTTCCTGAAGCGCACCCCAAAAGGGCGCCAGGCCATGGCCAGGGCCTACGAGCATTTGGGTCGGGTGCAACCGCCGGCCGACGCTGACTTACCCGATGACGGACAACTGGACCTGCTTTGAGCACCTACACTGACGCGGGAGTGATTCTGGCAATGGATACCGCCACTCCGGCCGGCAGTGTCGCCTTGTTGCAGCGCGACCGCATTCTCGCCAGCAGGTATTTCGATGTGGGGGTGCAACACTCCCAGCATCTCGCGGCTGAGATAGCCCAAATCATGGACACGGCTGACATAGGGCCCAACCAGCTCGACGCTGTCGCCGTCACGATCGGGCCCGGCTCGTTTACGGGATTGCGGATCGGGTTGAGTACGGCCAAGGGCCTGTGTCTGGCCACCGGAGTTCCCCTGGTGACGGTTTCCACGCTCGAAGCGCTGGCCGCGCGTCTGCCCTATTGCCGCCATCCGGTATGTCCCATGCTCGATGCCCGCAGGGGAGACGTATACGCCGCTCTCTACGACACGAGCTCAGGGATGCGTCCCCGGCAGATCGAGTCGACCCGGGCCGAAGCCGCGCAGGTCTTGCTGGAGGAATGGGCGCGTAGTGAGACGGTTTTTCTCGGCGATGGCGCTGCGGCCAACGCCGAGCTGTTGGCCGGGCATCCCTTCGCTCAGGTGGCGCCGGCGCACTGTTTCAAACCTGAAGCCAGTGTTGTGGCCTGGCTAGGGCAGCATAAGCTGGCGTCCGGTGACACCGCTGACCTCGCCACATCGGAGCCGGAATACGTGCGCAATCCCTCTTATCGGCGAATCGGCCAAGATTCCCTGACGCCCACGTCCCTGACGCCTATTTCCCTGACGGCCAGGGCCGGGTGACCAGATGATTGACGACCTCGCCGGAAGTGAGGTCCCGGCCCCACGAAGGATAGTATCATGGTTGACGATCCGTAATAGGTGGACGCACCCTCGTCTGAACACGAGATCCAGTGGAATGAATGAGAATCTGCCAACAAAATGCAGTGTACGGATCGTTTAGGAGGACTCTTTACGAAAGTATGGTTGTAAAGGAGATGGCGGCCCTGTCCCATGATCCTCTACTGCCACGCGTCGTGCAGATCGAGGAGGAGTCCTTCAGCGAACCGTGGACGACGGCGGATTTTCAGTTTGTCGCCGCCGACGATCGCGCCGTCAATCTGGGACTGTGGCGCGGCGACCACCTCGTGGGCTACGCCATTGCTTTCGACGAAGCAGGGGAGCTTCACCTGGCCAGCCTGGCTATCGAGGAATCATATCGGCGCCGGGGCTGGGGGAGCCATCTTCTGACACAGGTGATGGCGAACGCCGTCAAGCGCGGCTGCCGGTCCTGCTGGCTCGAAGTGCGGGAGTCGAATCGTCCGGGGCAGGAGTTGTACCGCAAACACGAGTTTGAGGTGACCGGGGCGAAACGCCACTTCTACACCTGTCCGGTGGAGGATGCGGTAGTCATGGAAAGGCAGCTAGCCAGTATTTATCGGGAAGCTACGGGACGCAAAGGCGGCAGACCGGAGTCAGCTAAGTGGGATTCGGCGATCGAGCTACGCACGAAACGACAGCCAGGAGGAACAAATGGCCGGAGTAAGCCTCAAATCGGTACGTAAAGTGTTCGACAACGATGTGGTTGCCGTAGACGACGCGGACATCGAGATCGAGGACAGGGAATTCGTCGTTCTGGTTGGGCCATCGGGTTGCGGCAAATCGACAACCTTGAGAATGATCGCAGGACTGGAGGAGATCACCAGTGGCGATATTTATATCGACGGGGTTCTGGTGAACGACGTGCCTCCGAAAGACCGCGACATCGCCATGGTGTTTCAGAATTACGCCCTCTACCCGCACATGTCGGTTTACCAGAACATGGCGTTCGGGTTGAAGCTAAGAAAATACCCGAAGGAGGAGATCGATCAACGGGTACGGGATGCCGCCAATATCCTGGGAATCCAGGACTTGCTCGAGAGGAAGCCGAAGGCGCTCTCCGGTGGCCAGCGGCAGCGGGTGGCCGTGGGTCGGGCTATTGTCCGCAAACCCAAGGTCTTTCTGTTCGACGAACCCCTGTCGAACCTGGATGCCAAGCTGCGCGTGCAGATGCGCTCTGAGATCAGCAAGCTCCACACGAGCCTAGCGGCGACGATGATTTACGTCACCCACGATCAAACCGAAGCCATGACTATGGGCGACCGCATCGTGGTGATGAAAGACGGCAAAATTCAGCAGATAGATCGACCCCTGGCGCTGTATTCCAACCCAGTCAATCAGTTCGTGGCCGGCTTCATCGGCAGTCCGGCCATGAACTTCATCCAGGGGCGCATCGCCACCGACGATGGGAGCGGCGGTCTCTCCTTCGAGGCCGGCGACTTCAGAATCCCTCTGCCTGATACCTATGGCGACGACCTGCGCGGGGTCGTCAAGCAGGAGGTGGTCCTCGGCATCCGACCGGAGGACATCCACGATCCGCACAGCGTCCGCACCGGCAAGCAGACGGCGGAGATCTCGGCGAAGGTAGAGGTTGTAGAGCCGATGGGAAGTGACGTATTGCTGCATCTGACGGCGGGCAAATCGCTTTTCGTGGCCAGGGTGGATCCGCAGTATATGCCCGAGGTCGGCCAGCAGGTCGAGCTCGCCGTGGAGGTGGACAAGGTCCACTTCTTTGATCCGAGTAACGGGTCCAGTCTACTTCACACCAGCTGAGCCGGGCCCAGCGGCAGTGGGCGAGCCCCGATAAGTTAGGCCTGATGAGTTAGGCCTGATGAGTTAGGCCTGATGAGTCCGGGGAGCAACTCAAAGGAGGGTGTGGGGTGTCATTCGATCGCATTATCGGCCAGGAACATGTCAAGACCCAAATAGAAGCCTGGCTCTCTGGCGAGCGCATGCCTCATGCGATCCTGGTCAGCGGACCGGAGGGCGTGGGCAAGCGGCACCTGGCTGTGGAACTGGCCAAAGCCGTGAACTGCCCCCGAGGTTCCGACCCCTGCGACCGGTGCAGCTCTTGCCACAAGATCGATGCCCTCACCCATCCCGATTTCCACACCCTGCTGCCGCTGCCAACCGGGCTTGCCAAGATCGAATCCGGGCAGGAGTTGGCCGTGCTCAGAGAGGCCACGCTCACCTACCTGCAGAAGGGGGAACAGGTATCTCGCAACTCCAATATCGCGCGTGGGCACATCGACATCATCCGCCGCGAAATGGCCTACGCGCCCACTGAGGCACCGCGCCGGGTCGCGGTGGCCTTCGATGCCGACTGCATTCACCGCGCCGGGGCCAATTCCCTGCTGAAGATCCTAGAGGAACCTCCCGGGCAGGCGGTTTTCATCCTGGTGTCCGCCCACCCGGACCGCCTCCTGCCCACCGTATTGTCGCGAACCCAGCGGCTGCACCTCAAACCTCTGACAAGAGAGGAGATTTCGCGGCAGATCCTGAAGGAAGGGGTGGCGGCGCCGCGAGCCGAGTTGGTGGCGCGGATGAGTGGCGGCAGTCTTCATCGGGCACGCGAGTTAGCGGAGGATCCGGAGGGCCTTTTCGAGGAACGCAGGAGTCTTGTAGAGCGTTTTATCGAGGCCGGTTTCAACGGCGAAGACGGTGAGTACTGGCCCGTGGCCGACGAATTCGGCGGACGGTCCGAACGGGGCAGGCTGGAGGTGTTCTTGCGGCTGTGCGGGGTGTATCTTCGAGATCTGTTCCTGCTGGCGGAACAGCGTCCCCACGACCTCACTAATACCGATCGGGCGGAAAAGACAGCGGCGTGGCTGGCGAAGATTCGGCCAGAGACAATCGAGTCGGCGGCGCTGGAGATAGATATCGCCTTCGACCACCTCTCCCGCAATGTCGACTCCAAGCTAATCCTCGCCGGACTGTGGAACCGTCTCCGCCACTGCCGACGGTTGCCGACCACCTCTCCATCTCCCCGGTCTAGTCCATGATGGCTGGGGGCAGGCACCCGACGCACTTGAGAGCGCGAAAGCGTTTTGGCCAGCATTTCCTGGTCGATGACGAGGCCATCGGTAACATCGCCGATCTCTGTCGTCCCGGTCCCAACGAGTTGCTGTTGGAGGTGGGACCAGGAAAGGGAGCCCTGACCCGGCAGCTGCTGGCACAGGGCGATTACACCGTGGCCGTGGAGATCGATCGGGATCTGGTAGCCCTCCTGAGCAGTCAGCTAAGAGAAGAGCGATTTCGACTGATCCAGGGCGATGTGTTAGAGCTCGATTTCGGCCAGCTGCTGGAGGAGGAGAAGAAGGAGAAGCTCCTGGTTGTCGGGAATCTTCCATACAACATCTCGGCTCCGTTCTTGTTCAAGCTCCTGGAGAATGCAGATCTCATCAGCCGCTCAGTCCTGACTCTTCAACGAGAGGTGGCGTCTCGGATTGCCGCTCCACCCGGCACCAGGACCTACGGCCTGCTGTCGGTCCTTCTGGGGATGCGGGCGGAATCCAGGATCTGTCTTGAACTGGGCAGCCGGGCCTTCCGCCCGCGACCCAAAGTTGACTCGTCGGTGGTGGAGTTGACGTTCGGCGAGCTCCGCAGCTCTCTGACTTACCCCGCCACTTTTCAACCGGTGGTCCGGGCGGCCTTTGCCCAGAGGCGCAAGATGCTTCACAACGCGCTGGGAGGGTTGTGGAAAGGGATGAAGCCCCCAACATGCTCCCCTGATGACTGGCCCGGGCTGGAGACGGTGGCGACTTCGGCGGGGGTCGATCTGAGCAGGCGTGCAGAGACGCTGTCGGTGGAGGAATTCGCTCATCTCAGCGATGCGATGGCGCGGGTCGCCGGACAGCTCAAGGAGGCGAGGTGAAGCCGCGGCGGCTGACTTCCGCCGTACGTGCATTTCGGCTGCTTCAGCTCGCGGGGCTGATGGCGGCATTGGGGTTAGCGAGACCGTCGGACGCACAGACCTATGGTCTCAACTTCAGCAAGAGCAGTGGCCGCATGAGCTGGCGGCCTAGTTTCCCCAGCTGGAAGCTGGCGGTGCCAGTGACGCTCTCCGCTCCTGGGGATTCAACCTCCATGCTGACCATCAGCGCCTCCACAAGCCTCCGAACCACCCTCGACCAGCGTCGGGACGGCAACAGCTGGCAGGACGATGTGTCGATCAGCTCGTCCGTCAACTATCCTATCCTGGGGCCACGGGCGTCCATCGGCATCAGCGCCAGCGCCTCGAGCCGATCGTTCTCGCTGGTGAAGCAGACAAACCGGCAACGGACCATAAATTTCCGCTTCGGGTTTCGACCCCTCGCTCACAGCGATGGTCCTTTTCGCAGTCTGCGCGCCAACCTCACTCCGGGGGTCATCACCGCGCGTCGGGCGAGCCGGGCGAACCTGGACAGCACGATAGAGGAGAAGGGGATCCAGTACAGCGCTTCGCTCAACGTGTCACCCGATTGGAAGGTTGCCGGCAAGAAGGTGAATACTTCGATCAATCTGGGGAAGACGGACAACACTCTGAAGAACAACAAGAACCGCAACGAAAATCTGCGTATGAGTCTGGGTTACACCTTTCCCCGGAAGGTGCGGACGAGCCTCTCCTTTTCCGAGACCCGTTCGCAGACGGGAGTGACCCGGGCGGTCATTACTGATGACCCGACCGCGGCAGCTGGGCGAGACACGATGGTGACCTCAGAACTTTCGGAGCGGCGAGGCACGAATGTCCGCACCAGTGTCAATCTCAAGGTGGCAGGATTCGACGTGACCAGCAACCAGAGCTGGTCCGAGTCGATCAACACGAACACAGCCAATGCGGATCAGGATGAGCGCAACCGGTTCTTCGCCAGAGACCGCGAGACTCAGAATGTCAAGTTGGATCTGGCCGTCAAAGGCAAGGTCGTCTCCAAATTGGTGGGAAGTACCAGTCTGCAGTGGGAGTCAGGCGACCAGAATAGGCGCCCGGTAACCCTGGCGAATGGTGCGATTTTCCGTGATCCCAGCGACGACCGCGAGGACCGGAACCTGTCCCTGAGGGGTTCGCTGGACTGGCAATTGGGTGAGGGGAGATCGATCGCGCTGTCGGGTTCGGCCCGCACCAGACGGGACGACAACCCGGGTGCTCCCGATCAGGACCGCGACACCTTCAACACCAGCGCCGCTTTGAGATACAGAAGTCGACGCGAGAGCGGCCTGGGGTACAATGTGGGGATTTCCTCCACCAGCACGCACAAGATCAATCTGGACGCCACTCGTTCGAGCGAGAATTCCCGCAATCGCGACATACGTCTCGATATCCAGACGCGCTACGAACGCCTGGGGACGGCCATCACTCACAACTTTGAAATATCCGTTCGAAGGACTATCTTCGACTTCGACCGCGAGGTAAATGCCAGCGCCCTGGATCGCCGGAGCAACATCCGGCGTGGGTGGACCATGCGGCACGGTCTGCGCCGCTCTTTTTTCGACGCTCTGCAGCTGACCGTTAATTACACCTTCCGAGCCGACGACCAGGGCAGCTTCATCGTCAACAGCGGCTCGCAGATCGTCGAAGAGGACAACTCCGATCAGCGGATCTCCCTGGGCACGTCGTACCGGCCTTTCGACGATCTGAGCCTCGGCGTCAATTACAGTTATCGCCTGGACCGGCAGTGGCAGTACACCTACTCCGGACAGGGAGGAGAGCGCGATCTGGTGCGTCGCGATTCAGCCCGTAATATCGGGGCGAATCTCGACTACAAGCCAAGGGGGCACACCAGCGTGACCCTCCGGGGAAGCCGTTCCCGGCAGCGGGCGGGAACTTTTGACAGTTTCAACGTCAACCTGAGTCGTCGGCTTTAGTCTAGTGCAGAGGAGCAGAAGTCCGTTACCGGTCGACCGCCGATGCACTAGCTATGGCTATGGTGCTGTCGCAGGTTGCGGGATGATTCGATATACACACTTGGGAGTGAAAAAGACATGCCCGAAATGCCTAAATCCGAGAAGATCTGGTTCAACGGCGAGTTGGTGGCCTGGGACGAAGCCAAGGTCCACGTCCTCTCCCACGTCGTCCACTACGGTTCCAGTGTTTTCGAGGGGATAAGGTGCTACGAGACCAGCAAGGGTTCGGCTGTATTCCGGCTGGACGACCACGTTGGGCGACTCTTCGACTCCGCCAAGATATATCGGATGGAGATTCCCTATACCCCGGATGAGCTGAGCCGGGCCATCGTCGAGACCATCCGCGTCAACGATCTGAAAGCCTGCTACATCAGGCCTGTGGTGTTTCGCGGCTACGGGTCACTTGGCGTCGATCCCATGCCCTGCCCGGTGGACGTCGTTATCGCCGTGTGGAAGTGGGGGGACTACCTGGGTGAGGACGCGCTGGAGAAAGGGGTCTCGGTCTGCACCTCTTCCTGGAATCGCGTGGCTCCCAATACCATACCGTTTCTGGCTAAGGCTGGAGGCAATTATCTGAATTCCCAGCTCGTGCGGGTCGAGGCCAATATGAACGGCTACGACGAAGGCATCGTACTGGGCCCGGATGGGCTGGTGAGCGAGGGGAGCGGCGAGAATATATTCGCCATCAGGAACGGCTCCATCTACACGCCTGCTTCCCACTACTCCATCCTGCCCGGCATCACCCGGCACACCGTTATCACGCTGTTGCGCGACCTGAAAATGCGGGTCGAACAGCGCGGTATCCCACGGGAGTTCCTCTATATCGCCGACGAGGTCTTCTTCACCGGGACAGCGGCGGAGATCACCCCCATTCGAGCCATCGATCAAATCGCGGTTGGCGACGGCAAACG
>Ga0209554_1003419_pt1 | contig 10184 bp, 8 predicted proteins | sample MarorgKNORR_S2LV_5_FD_188221 | JGI IMG/M metagenome (GOLD analysis project Ga0209554, IMG submission 188221) | Marine microbial communities from the Southern Atlantic Ocean, analyzing organic carbon cycling - Bottom_A/KNORR_S2/LV (SPAdes) (version 2) | ecosystem: Environmental > Aquatic > Marine... | reverse complement strand
GCGGGTTCAATGTCACTGGCACCGTTCGTGTCGTCCGCAGACACGGTTGCGGAGATCCCGCAGGATTCCAATCCGGCCAGTGGACTGACCGAAGACGTTGCGCCGGTCGCTATTGAGGTGGCGGACGCCCAGGCCGAAACCGCATCGCCAACGCTGACTTCAAACAACGATGGCCCGTCATTGAATTCTGCACCACCGCTCGCGGGCGTTCCGCAGGCGTCGCTGACCATGCGATTCATAGGCGATTGCTGGACAGAAGTATCGGATGCCTCGGGAACGCGACTTTATTTCGACCTGGGGCGCGCTGGCAGCGATGTTACGGTCTCCGGCGAGGCGCCGCTGCGGGCCCTGTTCGGCGATAGCGCCAATGTCCGGGTTGCGATCAATGGCCAGGATTTTGTCATTCCTGACTCCATGCGCAATGGCCGCACCGCTCGTTTAACCGTCAACGCTCAGTAATCCCGATGAAGCCGCGCGCAATCAGAGGCATGAACGATGTCCTCCCGGATGTCTCTGGGACCTGGCGTTATCTCGAAGAGGTCGTTTGCGATGTCGTTGAATCTTACGGCTATCGTGAGATTCGCATACCGATTATCGAGTACACCGAATTGTTTCGCCGCTCGATCGGAGACACGACGGATATCGTTGAAAAGGAGATGTACACGTTTTCCGACCGCAACGACGAGAGTCTGACATTGCGGCCGGAGGGGACGGCCGGAATGGTTCGTGCCGGCATCACGAATGGATTGCTGCACAATCAACGGCAGAAATTGTGGACATCGGGACCGATGTTTCGATACGAAAAGCCCCAGAAGGGACGGTATCGCCAATTTCATCAGTTCGATATTGAGGCAATGGGTTACCACGGGCCGGACGTTGACGCCGAGATCATAATCCTGTGCGCGCGCCTGTGGCGACGCCTTGGGTTGTCTAAACTGACGCTCGAAATTAACTCACTCGGCAGCAACGAAGCGCGGTTGATTTACCGTCAGGTGCTGGTCGATTATTTCCTGACAGTGAAAAATCAGCTGGATGACGATAGTATGCGCCGGCTCGATCAAAATCCGCTGCGGATTCTCGACTCGAAAAATCCCGATTTGCGGGAAATTATCGCCGCTGCACCGGTGATGATCGACTATCTCGATGAGGATTCGGCACAGCATTTCGCCGGGCTAAAGGCGTTGCTGGACGCGGCGGGCGTAGTCTATAGCGTGAACCCTCGATTGGTGCGGGGCCTCGATTATTACAATCGCACCGTATTTGAATGGGTGACGGACGCACTGGGCTCGCAGGGTGCGGTTTGTTCCGGTGGACGCTATGACGGTCTCGTCGAGAAGCTCGGCGGTCGCCCGACACCTGCGGTGGGTTGGGCAATGGGGATCGAGCGACTCGTGGCCCTGTTTGAGGCGTGCGGCGGAGTGGCTCCCAAACACAGTCCACACGTCTATATCGTCGCGGCGGGCGAGGAAGCGTTGACCAGGGCGTTTCAGTTGAGCGAAGAACTTAAGGACGGGATTGCTGCGGTTCGGATTGAAGTGAATCTGGGGGGTGGAAGTTTTAAATCGCAGCTCAAGCGCGCGGACAAGAGCGGCGCGCAGTATGCGCTGATCCTCGGCGAGGATGAGCTCGCTGAAAATGTGATTGGGCTGAAACCATTGCGCAGTGGGGAAGACCAATGCAGTTACCCGCTTGCCAGGATTGTCGCTGAGCTCGGAGACGTGCTCGGTAAAATTGATTAATTACACAGACCGGCTCGGCAACGAGCCTGAAACTTACAGAAGGCTAAATTTGTGGACGAGACACTTTCCGAGAAGGAACAAATCGAAGAAATGAAGGCGTGGTGGAAGGAAAACGGCAGCTACGTCATCGCCGGATTGATACTGGGTGTGGGTGGCATCTGGGGTTTTAACGCATGGAGAAGCAGCCAGCTCGATACACAACTTGAAGCATCGGCTTTGTACGAGTTGCTGGTCGAAGAAGTCGCCGACAACCGGCTCGAACCGGCAGAAGAGCTCGCGGGCGATATTTATTCGAATTACGCCGAGACGATTTACGCGGACGAAGCACGGCTCGCGATGGCGCGCCTGTACATGGATAAGGGCCGGGATCAGGATGCGGCGATTGCGTTGCAGGAATTGCTGGCGGACGGCAGTCATACAGAGATTCAAAGAGTCGGCCGCTTGCGCCTGGCCAAGATTCTGCTCTATCAAGGCAAGCCTGAGGACGTAGTGACGTTGCTGGATGGTCAAACGGAGAGTGCCTTTACGGCTCGTTACAACGAATTAATCGGCGACGCGAATTTCGCTCTGGGCAATTATCAGGAGGCCGAGGCATCTTACCTGGCGGCAATGGCGGATCCTCGATCCAGCGAGTTACTCGATGCGGCGTTGGTGCAGATGAAAATCAATGACCTGCCAGATAACGTCACTCCGGATGATTCAGAAGCGCCAGGCCCTGTTACCGACCCTGCTGCGGAACCTGAGAACGACGATGACATCGCCGTCGGCGACGAGTCGGAATCCGTCGACGGTGAGGAGACAGACGAGTGAAATTTTTCGCTCAAATTGCGTTGGCGGGTATCGTGCTCGCGACGATTTCGGCTTGTGGCATCTTCGGCGACAAAGACGAAGAGGAGCTTCTGCCGACGGAATTGCTCAAGTTCGAACAGACCTTGGCTATTCACAAGGACTGGTCAGCCAAAGTGGGAGACGGCAGCGAATTCTTGCGCCTTTCGCTCAAGCCCGCAGGCGACGGAATCCGGATTTATGCGGCAAGCTTTGATGGTGTTGTCACGGCGTTCAATCCGCAGAACGGCAGTCGGCTGTGGCGGGTCGAGCTGGACCAGGCACTAAGTTCCGGCCCCGGTCTCGGCGAAGACCGGCTGATCGTAATCGGCCTGCAAGGCGAGGTAGTCTGCTTGCAAGCGTCTGACGGCGCGGAAATGTGGCGCCAAAATATCGACGGCGAATCCATCGCGCCGGCGCTGATAAAGAACGACATCGTCGTGATTGCGACAATCGACGGTAAGCTACGCGGTCTATCCTTGTTTGATGGCACAGAGCGCTGGATGCTGGAGCAGTCTCTTCCGCCCCTGACGCTGCGGGGGACGGCATTGCCTGTCATTGTCGGTACGACCGTCATCGCCGGCTTTGATAACGGACGACTGGTCGCTGCCAATTTGAATGACGGGGTCATTGAATGGGAATCGGTGCTGTCTCCGCCTACGGGCCGTTCCGATCTGGAGCGCCTTGCGGATGTTGATGGCGCCATTGCCGCGGTTGGGCAGGACGTGTACGCCGTGGGTTACCAGGGGCGACTGGGGGCACTCGCCGCCGAATCCGGACAAATTCTCTGGGCGCGCGAAATTTCAAGTTACACGGGAATCGGCGCGGACTGGGAAAATATATATACGCTCAACGACGACGGCGAATTGATTGGCCTGCTGCGGCGAAATGGCAACGAAGTATGGCGCCAGACGGCGTTGGTGCGTCGCGAGCCGACCGCGCCTGTGCCGTTTGACAGGGCCGTGGCGGTTGGTGATTTTGAGGGTTATGTGCATATCTTCGACAACGGTGATGGCACGCCCATCGCACGCGTTCGCGTTGGTAAAGGCATGATTTCAGGTGCGCCTGTCGTCGTCGGTGGTCAATTGATCGTGCAAAACGAATCGGGTGTCATTGCCGTCTTTTCCGTCGAACAACGCGAACGACCGACGGTTGACGACACGGAAAAAGTAGACGGGGAAACCTGAGCCGGTATGGCAACGGACCAAAGATATGCTTCCGGTTATCGCACTCATCGGTCGACCCAATGTTGGCAAATCGACACTATTTAATCGCCTGACCCGATCGCGCGACGCGTTGGTAGCCGACTATCCGGGTTTGACCCGCGATCGTCAGTACGGGTTTGGCAAGATCGGCCCGGTGCCCTATCTGGTCATCGATACCGGCGGCGTCGCTGGCGGTGAGATTGGTATCAGCGAATTAATGGTCGAACAGACCATCGTCGCGTTGCAGGAGGCCGATGTTGCCATCATCATGGTGGACGGGCGCAGCGGCTTAACGGCCGCCGACGAATACGTCGCCGATCTCGTGCGAAAGCACGCAAAAACAAGCTGGCTGGTTGCCAATAAAGCAGAAGGACTCGACAAGACCATCGCGACCGGTGAATTTCACGGTCTGGGTATCGGCGATCCGGTCGCGATTTCCGCATCGCACGGCGATCGTGTTTCAGCGTTAATGGATGAGGTGCTTGCACCGTATGTCGAGGAACACGAAGCGGCCGCCGATGAGTCTGACCCGGATTCGGAGCAGGGCAGCGATGCGAAAGCGCTTCGCATCGCCGTTATCGGACGGCCCAATGTCGGCAAGTCAACCCTGATTAATCGACTGATAGGTGAGGACCGACTCGTTGTTTTCGATCAGCCCGGCACGACACGCGACAGTGTTGCGGTACCGTTCGAGCGCGACGGCCGACAATACGTGCTGGTCGATACCGCGGGCGTTCGGCGCAAGTCGAAGGTTCATGAAACGATTGAGAAATTCAGCATCATCAAGGCGCTCCAGGCCATGGAGCGATCGCAAGTCGTCCTCGCGGTACTCGATGCCCAGGAAGGCGTCACGGAGCAGGACGTCAGTCTGATGGGACTGGCCGTCGAGCGCGGGCGCGCGATGGTGGTGGTCACGAACAAATGGGATGGGCTGGACCGGGATAAGCGCCGCCACGTAAAAGAGCAACTGGAGCGGCGCCTGCCGTTTCTCGATTTTGCCGAACAGCATACGATCTCGGCGTTACACGGCACGGCCGTCGGCGATTTGCTGCCCGCAGCACGACGTGCTTACACGGCGGCAACGCGAGACCTCGCTACCAGCAGCCTGACCCGGGAACTCGAAAATGCCGTAGTCGCGCACGCGCCGCCACTCGTTCGCGGCCGCCGCATCAAGTTGCGTCATGCGCATCAGGGAGGACGCAATCCTCCCGTAATCGTCATTCACGGCAACCAGACTGAACGACTTCCCGATGCATACCGGCGCTATCTGGCCAATCGCTTTCGCAAGATATTTCACCTGCAGGGAACACCCGTACGAATGGTCTTCAAGACCAGTGATAACCCGTACAAAGGTCGGCGCAATAAACTCACGCCACGCCAGCAACGCAAGCGCGAGCGGTTGATGAAACACGTCAAGAGGCACTAGCCCGGAGGCGCAATGAGCACATCCAGGACAATAAAAATAAACGGCCGGTGGCCGATGCATCGAGGCGGCTGTCTTGAGTCACCGACGATTGCGTATGAGACCTGGGGCGAATTGAAAGGCAACGGCGAGAACGCGATCCTGCTGTTTACCGGATTGTCGCCGTCGGCGCACGCGTCGTCGTCGCCGGATAATCCGGCGACCGGATGGTGGGAGGACATGATTGGCTCCGGCCTGCCGCTCGATACCGATCGCTTCTACATTATTTGTATCAACTCTCTGGGCAGTTGTTTCGGTTCGACCGGTCCTGCCTCGATCGATCCAACAACGGGCGAGCGTTATCGACTCACCTTTCCGGTTCTCACGCTCGAAGATGTGGCGGAGGGCGGTTACGAGGTAGCGAAACACCTGGGACTGGAGCGTATCTACACCACCATCGGTTGCTCGATGGGCGGTATGAGTGCGCTCGCTTTTTGCGTGCGACATCCGGAAATGAGTGACGGATTTCTCTCGGTGTCAGCGGCAACGCGTGCGCTGCCCTTCGCGATTGCCGTCCGTTCGCTGCAGCGGGAAATGATTCGGACGGATCGTAAATGGGCAAACGGTGAATACGATCCGGATGATCCGCCGATATGTGGGCAGAGGCTGGCGCGCAAGCTTGGCATGATCACGTATCGCTCCGCGGAGGAATGGGAAGGGCGCTTCGGTCGTGAGCGAATGATGTCCGAGAGCAGCCCGGGCGATCAGTTTGGCGGTGACTTTGCGGTTGAATCCTATCTGGAAGCTCAAGCGATCAAATTTACCGGACAGTTTGATCCCAATTGTTATCTGTATCTGTCGCGTGCATCGGATCTGTTCGATCTTGCCGAATACGGTGGATCATTGGAGTCGGGCTTCAGCCGACTGCAGTTGCGCCGCGCGATGGTTATCGGCGTTAGAACGGACATTTTGTTTCCGCTCCATCAGCAGCAGGAAATGGCGGACGGACTGTCCGCGGTTGTCGACGATTTCGAGTTCGTCCGACTCGATTGCAACCGGGGACACGATTCGTTTCTCGTCGATATGGACGCATTCCGTCCGGTCATCAGCCGGTTTCTGGAAAATCAGTAGGAGCGCCTCCCGAGGCGCGATCAGGCTCCGGGGTTTCGCGCCTGGGAAGTCACTCTTGTAGGAGCGTGCTCCTGCGCGCGATCCTCATTCCTCCACCGGAAGCAGCAAAGCCGGATCCACTGCCGTGCCACCAAGATACGTCCCAAAATGCAAATGCGGCCCGGTAACCCGACCCGTCGCACCAACGATTCCCAACGGCATTCCCTTGCCGACAACATCCGATTCGGAAACATCGATCCGATCCAGATGGCAGTACATCGTCACGAACCCCTGCCCATGATCGAGGATTACTGTATTGCCGTTGAAAAAATAATGGCCGGTGGCCATCACGATGCCATCCAACGGCGCCACAATCGTGGTGCCAAGATTTGCTGATATATCCATTCCGCTGTGTGGCGAACGTGGCTGATCATTAAAGAATCTTCGGAAGCCAAAGCTTGGACTGCGTCGACCTGCGACCGGCACCTCCAGCGACAGCGAGCCCACGGCCGTGTTCTCCCAATGATTCAGCGCGGCATCGATAATCTTGCGCTCACCGAAAATTCGGTCCAACGAATCCTGGTCGGGTTCGACGTAATTACGTTCGACGTTCAGACGTTGTTCGCGGTATGCGTAGGGCGCGATCTCGAAGTCAATTGTGCGCGTGCCGGCATCACGCTCGGTAACGCTGATTGAGGCGGGTCCGACCGGTTGGGATAGCGGAATCCCGATGACGGCGTACCTCGTTGATTCTTCGCGCAATATCAACGCCTTGCGCTCGCCAAAATACACTGTCGGAACCGTTTCACCCTGACCAAGTTCGATTACGGCAATGCCACCGGGTTTTGGATCATGAACAGGCAATGCAAAGGCCGTTACTCCCGCTAGCAGCCAAAACAGCAACAAGCGACTCACGTCAGTCCGCGTCCTGGTCATCGCTGGTCTTGCTGACGATTGCCGCGATTCGACCGCGGGCGAGTTGAGCTTCGATTTCGCTGCCTGCAGCAACCGCAGACGCGTCCGTCAACGCCTTGCCGCTGGCGGCGTCGGTAACGATCGCATAACCCCGTTCCAGAGTGGCCAGTGGGCTTACGGCTTGCAGCGCTCGTTGGGACAATGCCAGTCGATTGGCGAGGCTGTCGAGGCAACGTTGCCCTGAGGCCAGCAAACGCTGCTTTAGCGAAATCACGCTCAGAGACAATTGGCGCAAACGGGCAATCGGTGACTGCTGCCGGAGCCGTGATTCGATTCGATCGATCGAACTCCTGCGAACGGTCAGATCGTGTTGAATGGCGGAGACCAACGTCTTGTGCAGCAATCGAAGTCGCTCGCCCTGTCGTTGGACGGTGGCACGCGGGCTGCTTTGCATTAATCGGCGAGCCACCCAGTCAAGTGATTGATACAGGTCCTCCAGGATGTGCTGCATCAGGCCCTTGATACGATCCAGTGATGCGTCGAAGTTACGTTGCCACTCGAGTTGGTCGGGCACTGCAATTTCCGCGGCACCCGATGGAGTTGGAGCCCGATAATCGGCGACCAGGTCGGCGATGGTGAAATCGACCTCGTGACCCACTGCGCTGATGACAGGAATCGGACAAGCACCGATTGCCCTGGCCACAGCCTCCTCATTGAAGGCCCATAAGTCCTCCAGTGATCCACCGCCTCGGCCGACGATCAGTACATCGCATTCCGACCGTCGCGCCGCGGTGAGGAATGCGCTGGTTATTTCCGGCACCGCGGCGTCTCCCTGGACCGCTACCGGGTAGATAATGACCGGCACGGCAGGAAATCGCCGTCGTAGAACGCTAAGCACGTCCCGAATGGCTGCTCCGGTCGGCGAAGTTATGACGCCAATACACCGAGGTAGCTTTGGCAATGGTCGTTTCAGCGCTTCGTCAAACAGTCCTTCGGCCGCCAGCTTTTTCTTGAGTTCCTCGAATCGGCGTCGTAACGCCCCTTCGCCAGCGGCCTCCAGTCGTTCGACGATAAGCTGGTAATCACCACGGGCCTCATAAATGCTGACTTTACCGAATGCGAGCAAATGATCTCCGTCTTTCAGATTGATGGTTGGCGCACGTTGCCGTTGCCGGAACCAGGCGCAGCGAATTTGCGCCGAGTCGTCCTTGAGACTGAAATAGAGGTGACCGGAGGCCGGCCTCGCGAGATTGGACATTTCGCCTTCGACCCAGATGCGCCCGACACCCTGCTCTATCAGGTTGCGCACACTGCGGTTTAACTCAGATACGCTGATTGCTGTCTGTGGTGTCGATTCCTGGCCCAAAACATCCATGCCGGCAGTATATCGAACCTCTAGACCAGACATTTAAGCGAATCAGAAAATAAATCCGGCCAGCCGTTTACCGAAAATTTTCGTCCGCGTACAATTGACCAATTACCCGTCCGTGCCGCATCGCAAAGAGGTCACATGCGCATAGCCAAAGAAGCCCTGACGTTTGACGACGTTCTTCTGCAACCCGCCTATTCCGACGTACTGCCACGCGATGTCGATTTGACGACGCAGCTGACGACCGAAATCTCGCTGAATATTCCACTGCTGTCCGCGGCAATGGATACTGTCACTGAGGCGCCCCTCGCCATTGCGCTCGCGCAGGAAGGCGGTCTTGGCGTTATCCACAAGAACATGTCATCCGAACACCAGGCGCACGAAGTGCTGCGCGTCAAAAAGTTCGAGAGTGGCATCGTCAAGAATCCGATTACGGTCAGTCAGGATATGACAATCCGCGAAGTGATCGAGCTGACCCGTTCGATGAACATCTCGGGTGTCCCGGTCGTCGAGGGCAAGGAAACGATAGGTATCGTCACCCACCGGGATTTGCGATTCGAAACCCATCTTGACGCGCCGGTGTCCACGGTCATGACGCCGAAGGAGCGCCTGGTTACGGTGCGCGAAGGGGCTGGCGACGACGAAGTGATGTCCCTGTTTCACAAGCACCGCATCGAGAAAGTACTGGTCGTGGACGCCGACTTCGAACTGAAGGGCATGATCACCGCCAAGGATTTTCAAAAAGCGTCCGACTATCCGCGAGCCTGCAAGGACCACGACGGCGCGCTGCGCGTCGGGGCCGCGGTCGGCACAGGAACGGACACGGATGAGCGAATCGCAGCACTCGTCGACGCGGGGGTTGATGTCATCATTGTTGATACATCGCACGGCTTCTCTAAGGGCGTGCTGGAGCGAGTTCGCCGCACGACGGAGGCGTATCCTGATCTGCCGGTTATTGGCGGCAATATCGTGACGGCTGACGCTGCGCGGGCATTACTCGAAGTCGGCGCGACGGCGGTAAAGGTCGGGATTGGCCCGGGATCCATATGCACGACTCGCGTTGTATCGGGAGTCGGCATGCCACAGATATCAGCCGTCGCCGAGATCGCGAATGAATTGCGCGATAGCGGCGTGCCGCTCATCGCGGACGGAGGAATTCGTTATTCGGGCGATATTGCCAAGGCGATAGTGGCCGGCGCCCATTCGGTAATGATTGGCAGTCTTCTTGCGGGTACTGAGGAATCGCCCGGTGAGGTCGAGTTGTATCAGGGGCGTTCCTATAAGTCGTATCGAGGAATGGGATCATTGGGTGCCATGGGGCAGAGCCACGGATCGTCGGACCGTTATTTCCAGGACGCGACGGAAGAAGTGGAAAAACTGGTGCCCGAGGGTATTGAAGGGCGGGTGGCCTACAAAGGACCCATGGTGGCCATCGTGCACCAGCTTATTGGTGGCGTACGAGCGGCGATGGGTTATACCGGCAGTCACAATATTGAAGCAATGCGCACACAACCGAAATTCATCAGGATTACGTCGGCCGGCATGCGCGAAAGCCACGTTCACGATGTAGCAATCACCAAAGAAGCACCGAATTACCGCAGTTCAACCTGAATGAGTCA
>Ga0209554_1003418_pt1 | contig 10185 bp, 6 predicted proteins | sample MarorgKNORR_S2LV_5_FD_188221 | JGI IMG/M metagenome (GOLD analysis project Ga0209554, IMG submission 188221) | Marine microbial communities from the Southern Atlantic Ocean, analyzing organic carbon cycling - Bottom_A/KNORR_S2/LV (SPAdes) (version 2) | ecosystem: Environmental > Aquatic > Marine... | reverse complement strand
CTGAAGTAAGCGAAACCGGGCCGGGATCCGTGCGATAGAGACCAATGACCAGTGTGTCAGCGTCACGCCGATAAATATTGTGCTGGCCGCAGTCTTGACCAGATTATCGAGATCGAAGCCGTTCCAGATAGTCACGACCAGCATCCCGAACCCGGAGACGGATACGATGATCGCGAGGGTCGAAAGCGTCCTGCTTCTACCCTGCTCGATGGCAATTCCGTTGGAAAGGGTGAGCACGCTTGCGGCTGCGATGGAGAGTGCGGTCAGCAGGATACGGCCGTCCGTGTCGCTGAACTCGCCTCTAAGCAGAGAGAAGATCGCGAGCGCGGCGCTGATAACTACCGAGGCGATCAGCACCTGAAGCCCGGTGCGTTTCGGGTTGATCGATTTCGAGAACATTGTGTTCAGCGTCTCATGCTCTATCGGGAAACCACAGGAGCATCCGGATCCCGGTATTCGTAGATAACGACGGGACCATCGCGATACACCGGATTCAACCCGTAGCTCTCCATGTCTTCAAACTTGGAGATGCCCTCGCCCGAGTAGTAGTTGCGCTCCATCTCGCCTACGTACACGTACTTCACGTCGTACTTCCTGAGTAGCTCGATAGCGTCTGGCATGTTGGAGGTGCCGTAGAAACTGTCCACCTCAAACCTGCGCCGCATAACCTCATCCGCGTACTCTGGACGTTGCTGGCGTTGATGCCAGTCCCAGCCGATCACCGTCGGCAGGCCTGTGTAGGTGGAAACCCTGTTGCCCCATCTGTACAGCTCTGAGAGACCCTCGACGATGACCGGCGAACCCTCAACGTTTTCTTCTAACCACCGGATCGCCTTGAGATCGTGTCCAAGAATGAGAGGGTCTGCTCGGTCCTGGTAAACGGCGTCAGCCATGAAGCTCGTGCCATCGAGACCAGAGCTATCCGGGTTGAACTGATCGTCAACTCGGACTGGCGTTGCCATAACGGGGTAGATCAACCCGATGGCCAACAAAAGTACAAAAGCCCCGATTCCGACTGCCCTGACCCTCCCCCATCGAAGGAAACCACTGACAGAGAAAGCGGTCTCGCCGAACGCCCAGAGCCTCCAGAGCATATAAGCGCTGGCGACCCCAAAGAGCACCCAGGCCTGCAGATAAAACTTGAACACGGTGTTCTGGCGGACGATGTCGTCCTTGACCGAGAACAGCTCCGGAAATGCGCCCAGCCCGAGTGCGATCGCCGCAATCGCCGTCGCGATCCCGAGCTCTATCCTGTCTGCATCCCGCCGCCGCAGCCCGAAGAGCCACATGACGAGCAGTAAGGCGGCTCCGAGCAGGGTGAACGCCAGTGTGGCCTGCCCGGTGACGACGATCATTACAAGTAGAGCCGTGAATACGACCACGACCAGAGCCGTTGTCCGGGGTGCGTTTCTCATCCAGCGCGGCGCTATCTCGATGATCTCGCCAGAGCGGACAACACGCCGGATCTCGACGGCAAGGTAAGCGGCGATCCCGAGCAAGAAGATCCCGTAGATCGTCATGTATCGCCATAACGGGCTCAAGATGTCGTTCCGGGTCAACCATGCATCGACTTCGTAACGCTCATGGAACGGCAGGAACAGCACCAGGCTCAACACGGCCACAAACGCCGCCCTCCCAAGCCCACGTGCCAGGCGTACTCCGACGCTTCCACGCCGTGACAGAAGTTCGCCCCCGACCAGCGCTATCCCGACCATCCCCATCGCCGTCGGGAAGTCCCAGGCGTTGATGATCCGCAGCGCACCGACGCTCAGACCGAGAGCCAGCAGCCCGGCGATTGTTACGGCCGGACTGCCCCGCGGTGGTGATGTGGAGCGAAGGAACGCGGCGACCGCAAGTCCGAGTGTCAACAGCACGAACGGGATGGCGATCATTTGAGCGTGGAGATCGGCAAAGAGGAAGGAGAAGAACGGGAACTCGGTGATCTCGTTGCCGCCGGAGTCGGAAGCAAACATCCGTGAGCTACGCCAGAAATCGAACTCCCCAAACGGCTGCCCTTCAAACAGCACGCGGTTCGTTCCGGATACGACCTGGAACAATCCGTCCATGTTCCCTATGACGGTCACGAACAGCGCACCGGTCAACCCTGCGATCACGGCAGACGCGGTGCCGGTCTTGACCATCCCAGGGCGTAACTGGACGCGCTCGACCAGACCGTGCACCACGGTGAACGCGCCGCCAACCGTCATGGCGAAGAACATCGGCACGGCAAGATTGTATGCGACCGATGGGATGATTCCAGTTAACCGAATCATGGTCGCCGTGATGAACTGCCCGAAGTAGTAGTAGTTCAAGTAGCCACCGGCAAACCACGGGTCGTACGGCGGCATCACGGTGGATCGAGTGACGGCGTTCAGGTAGGCAAAGTCCATCGGCTTTTCGCCGCCACGCCAGGGATGCCAGAGGTCCGGGTCGGCGACACGTATGAGAAGGAATACCATGAAGGCCGCTAGAAACAGGGCCTCCATGCCGAACACCATCCGCCAGCGTGTACGCAGGAAGTTGGCGATCTCGGACCGGAGCGGCCAGCCGATCACGCCGGACACGCCGGCCCAGATGGCGATTGCGAGTACCACGGAGCCACGGCTGAAGTCTGCGATGCCCACGCTGGCCATGAACCAGGTGACGAAAGCGACCAACAGTAAGCCAAGCGGCTTATGCAGCAGATAGCCACGGTTTGGAAACGGACGGAAAAGTACGTAACCGATCGGCAACGCCACCAACCCGAGACCCTGTATCGCCAGCAGCCACACGATCCACGACCAACCGGCCGTATTACGGCCGAGGTCGACGATGTCCGAGAACGTGCCCCCGGCGACCTGAATTGCGCGTTCGTCGTCCGTGAGGAGCAGTCCGATCGTCTGCCCGATGGTTAGGCCATTGAGCTGGACCTGTTCCTGAATGATCCCTTCTATGTCGGCTGCAGATAAGCGATCTGAATTTCGGAACACCAGCGGTCGGGAGTGGTCATACACCGTGAAACTCTCGTCCGCCCACCCGAAGGAGACGTTCACACCACCCGAGCCATCGAAACCTTCCGGAACTGGGAGATCGATCCGTGCCATGGGGTCGGCGTTGTATCCGATTCCGAGGAATGACGTTTCACGATTAGACGTGTATGCCAACTCGTACCCAAGTTCGCCGCCGAACAGCTTCTCGTAATAGACGGAGCTGATCGGATACCGGTCTTCGAGCCGTGGGATCGTTCCGTACAGGCGGTTACTGAATATGACGAGATAGTCGGCATCGGCGAGAGATTCCGAGATCTCGTTCAGTTTGAAGAGCGTGTCGTGGTCGTATAAAGGAAGCTCACGAACATCGTACTGGTACAACTCCGGCAGACCTTCGTCCCAGTGCTCTTTAAGGATCGTGGAGCCGGTCGGTACGTTGGCGGAGATCCAGTCAGACGCTTCTTGCGCCGGGTGGGGCTGGCTATATATGGACTCAAATGCGAGCGTGTAATGGGCCGTGAATAGCAGTAGGCCACCGACGATGACCGGAGCCGCCGCGCGTCGCATACGGCTATTCCGGCGAAGGGCGTCGACCAGCCACCAAGACGCCCTGCTGCCGTAAATCAGCAGCAGCGGCGTAACCGGCAGCGTATAGCGCAGGAACTTGACGTCGAACCAGCCGATGATCGCCAAGTATGGGATCACCCACGCGAGGATGACGAGGTCTACTTTCCGACGAGATCGCCAGGCTGTGATCAACCCGGCGCCCAGTCCACCCCAAACGGCGAGGCCGAGCACCGGACCAAGACCCCAGGTGCCGAGTTGCAACGCCTGGTACAGATACCGGGACGTGTCTTCGTACTGGCGTGTGTAGGGAAAGTCGACGATGCGCCGCACCATCTGCCCCTCTCGCCCCATGTCCACCCAATACTGGTCAAAGTCGATAAACATGTAGGGCTGGGCGATGAACAACGCCACAAAGGCCGCCCCACCGGAAATCAGCCCGCCGATAACGAACGTCCGGATCCTGATTCGATCTGCCCAGAACCTCGGCGCAAAAGCAAACCTGTTACCCGGAATCGAGAACGCATAGATCAGGTGTGAGGCGGCGATGGCGAGAACCAGAGGGGCGGCGGAAGCCTTGGTGGCGATCGCCAGTCCGAACAGCGCCCCGGCGATTGCGGCGTCCTTGCGGCTGCCGGTGTATGCGACGCGGACGGACACCAACAGGGTCGCCACGATGAACATGGCGAGGATTGTGTCGACCGCGAAAAAGTGGCTCAGCTGGATGTGTATGACCGCCAGCGATGTGAGCGCGGCCGCCAGAAGACCTACCCGGCGTCCGTACCATCGTGCCCCAAGGGCGAACACAAGCAGGATCGTGACCGTGTCCGCCAGAGTAGATATAACGCGGCCGGGAATGCGAAGGTCAAACAGATCCCAGTCGGTCACCGGGGAGGCTACCGCCTGAACCGTGCGCAGCGTATAAAGCGGAAGACTCCCGTAGTTGAACCACCCGGGATTGAGTGGACTGTCTTCTGCCGACAACAGATCGCCGAACTCGCCGACGGTTGCCGGGAAATCGATCCGTTCCGTCTGCATCAATATGGCACGCTCGTCCGGGTGGAACAGACCGCCATCGTCCCAGTCGATGCCGTAAAGCCGCAATCCAAGCGCCAGCAGGACGATTAAGCCAAGCAGCCATGCCGTTGTCCGAGCGGACGGATCTGGACGCGACGCGCCCGCGAGATATGACTCGCCTTCGGCCTGATCGACCGATTCGCTCCGGGGCGTTGATTGCATGGCGATCGATTTTAAGGGCGTGCGGGCCTGCGAGAAGTGTTCAGCGCCATCAGTTTCCCTGATGACACAGTGGGAAGATTATTCGGCACATTCGATTGTCTGGACTCGTGGAGTTCTACGTGGCCCTTGATTCCACGGACCTACATGCAGGAAGGCGCCGTGTTAACGCCACTTAAGACATCCATTGACCGGACTCGTGACCGGGCCTAACGTTAGGACTTCCCCGACTGATTTCTGGTACATCCCACTGAAACTTTGACGGACATCGCCGGTGGATCACCGGCCTACATAAACTACAACGCGGGCAGTACGAGACGCCTGCGACACTATCTCAAATTGGAGTCTTGATGCCTGAAACCGGGTCCATACAGCCACCGTTTGAAAGGACCGTTCTTGACTCCGGGGTTCGTGTGTTGACCAGCCACATGCCGCACACAGGAGCGGTCAGCATCCAGGTCCTCTTCGGCGCCGGGTCCCGCTACGAGACGGACGAACTTGCCGGTTCATCACATCTTTTCGAGCATTTGCTCTTCAAGGGCACGACTAAGCGACCAACCCCCCGGGAAATATCTGAGACTATCGAGGGTGTTGGCGGAATTCTGAACGCTTACACGGACCGGGAAGCGACCGGTTACTGGTGCAAGATCGCCCTTACCCATTACAAGGACGGGTTGGATGTCCTGCTGGACATGATCCGATATCCTCTTTTCAGGGAAGAGGATATCGAAAAAGAGAAAAAAGTCGTCTTCGAAGAGATCAAAGCGTCACACGACTCACCGGAAGCGACGGTGGACATGATGATGGATGATCTGCTGTTTCCGTCGCAGCCGCTGGGACGTGACATCGCCGGCAGCGTGGAGTCGGTCGAGGCGGTAAGCACGGAGTCCTTGAAGGAATATCTTCGAACCCAGTACGTGGCCGGCAACACCGTCATTTCAGTCGCCGGAGCCGTGGCCCACGACCAGATTGTTGCCGATGTGGCGGAGTTGATGGATGGCTTCCACGACGGCGAGCCGGCGCCAATGTTCCCGTTTGTGGACAACCTCAAGGGGCCGAGCCTGCGACTACAACACCGGGACACTGAACAGGCGCATCTATCGCTCGGCCTCCATGGCATCGCAGCCGACGATGACGATCGCTACGCGCTCAGGCTGCTCTCCACAATTTTTGGCGGCTCGATGAGCAGTCGTTTATTTGAAGAAGTGCGCGAGAAACGCGGTCTCGCCTATTCCATCCATGCGGGACCGGCGCACTACAAGGACGCGGGGTCGTTCCAGATATCATCTGGAGTTGACCCGAAACGGGCGACCGAGGCGATCAAGGTAATCATGGACGAGGTGATCAAGCTCCGTGACGGCGTTACCGAGGACGAGTTCGCCAAGTCAAAGGAACTGACCAAGGGCCGGATCTTGATGCGGATGGAAGAAAGTCGATCTGTCGCCGGTTCGATCGGCTCTCAGGAGCTGCTGCTCGGAGAAGTGAAGTCGGTCGACGACGTTATCGCCGAGTACGACGCTGTTGAGATTGATCAACTCAAGGCGATAGCCAATCGGTTGATTGACGAGAAAAAACTGGTACTTGCAGTGGTTGGGCCGTTCGACTCGGAAGACATATTCAGGCCGTTACTGACCCTTTAATCAGGGTAAATACGGCCATAAGGCCATTAATCAGATCTTCAATTCTCGCGAGAACAGGTTCCGATAACCGCTTGGGATTCGGTGGCCGGTCTGTTTACCGTGTCCCCTATGGACATGCGACAACCAGCCCACCCGAGGCATCGATGGGACGCCGACAGCATTCGTGCTCTACGGCTGTTTCTGGATGTATCTCAAAGCGTATTTGCCAACTACCTCGGCGTACGCCAACAGACAGTCAGTGAATGGGAGACCGGCGTGTACCGGCCCCGAGGAGCGTCTGGGACGCTGCTCTCGTTAATAGCGGAGCAGGCCAGTTTCCGGTACTCCGGACCGCCGTCAGTTGAGCGTCAACCGATACCCGCCTTCTCCTCAGGACGGCCAGCACAATCAAGGCCACCGGCTTCCCGCAGCGACGAAGTTCCGCAGCGACCTCCGTCATCTTCCGTGGCCCCGGGTCGAGTAACCCGTGTCGTGGGTGATCGTGATAGCGGCTCCCGGGGATACATTCCGTACGTGCCACCGGCACTTCGACCCTCGCCGAGGCCCCAGAACTTCGGCGGTCCAACGGGCCGCAACGAGCTAGCGTTCTAGCCAGAACTTCGACAATAAAACCGGGCAATTCCGCCCACTTGATCAAGATGCAGCGCCGCACTTTCCGATCCATTCGGGGTGCGGCGCTTCGCGTTGACACCCCTGTGGCGCGGCCATACCATGACGCAACGTGCCACAACGTGTCTTTCGTGACCATTTCGCATGGTCGTAGTGGGGGCGTCTATGGCGTCGCTGGAACCTGAATTGACCGATCGTTTTAGATGGGCACAGCAGGAGAAAAGCTAGATGACTACCAGGGCATACATCTTGATCGAAACGGTTGTCGGCAAGACGACCGAAGTCAGCGCCGCTCTTCAGAAGGTCTCGGAAATGACCAGCGTTGATGTCGTCACGGGACCCTACGACATAATCGCGATCGCCGAGGCTGAGGATCTTCCTACTCTCGGAAATCTGGTCAGTGACGGGATGCACAACGTCCCGGGCATCGTCAAAACAGTCTCGTGTCTGGCCGTTGGCCCGTAGTTCCGACGCCCCGCCAGAACCCTTGAAATATACGACGGCCCGGACGGATCGGGCCAGAACGAAATTGCCGAATGAGAATGCCGAAACAGAATGAAGAAAAGAGGCCTCAATGAGGTACACATTCACCGCCGAGGAAGAAGACTTTCGCCAGGAAGTTCGAGCCTGGCTAACAGATCAGCTTCCGGACGACTGGAATGGCGGAGATGAGAGTACCGATGAGGGCTGGGCATTCAACCTTGAGATGCGCAAGAAGCTGGCCGACAAGGGCTGGCTAACGCTCGCATGGCCGAAGGAATACGGTGGCCAGGGCGCATCGTTCATGAAACAGGTGGTCTTTAGCGAAGAGATGACAGCTGCCCAGGCGCCCGGCGTCGACGGCTTCGGCATCAAAATGCTTGGCCCAACGATCATGGTGCACGGCACGGAAGAGCAGAAGAAACGGCTGCTCCCACCGATCGCCCGCGGCGAGCTCCAGTGGTGCCAGGGTTACTCCGAACCGGACTCCGGCTCTGATCTGGCCTCACTCCAGTTGAAGGTCGAAGAGACCGACGATGGATGGGTGGTCAACGGATCAAAGATCTGGACCTCTCAGGCCCACCGCGCTGACTGGATTTTCTTCCTCGGACGCACGAACCCGGATGCGCCAAAGCACCGTGGCATCAGCTTCTTTGTCGCCGACAGACATACGGCCGGCATCGAAGTACGACCAATCGTGAACATGGCCGGAGAGCATCACTTCAACCAGACGATATTCGAGGACGTCCATATCCCGAAAGACGCCCTTATTGGCGAAAGGGACCGTGGCTGGTACATCGCCGCCACCCTGCTGGACTTTGAACGTTCAGGCGTCCAGTACCCGGCGGGCGGAAGGCGCACATTTAACGAGCTGCTTGAGTTTGCCAAGGCAACTCCGGGCTCGGACGGCCAGCCGTTGTCAGAAGACCCGGATGTCCGCCGGCAGTTTGCCGAGCTCGATGTCGATATCGAGTGCGCCCGGCTTGTGGCTTATGAAGTTGCATGGATGCAATCGGTTGGACAGATTCCAAACAAGGAAGCCTCCGCCGCAAAGGTTCTCGGTACAACGCTGACCCAGAAGCTGGCGAAGTTCGGCACCGAGCTTGCAGGCATGTACGGGATGCTCGGCCCGGGCTCGGAGTTTGCTCCGATCGACGGCCGATACCCCCAGATGCAGTTATCTGTAGTTGCGCATACCATCTTTGCCGGCACGACCGAAATCCAGAAAAACATCATCGCTACCCGCGGCCTGGGACTGCCTCGCGGCTAGTCGGCTTACGCGCTTTGCGATCGTTGGAATTAGCTACCGGCCTGGTTTACATCCCACGGAGTGCCCAATGAGATATGCCTTCACGCCCGAGGAAGAAGAGTTTCGTGCGGAGGTACGTGACTGGCTGACCGAGCAGCTTCCTGACGACTGGAATGGCATCGACGAGGACAGCGGAGAAGGCTGGAAGATGACTCGTGTGATGCGAAGCAAGCTGGCGGATAAAGGTTGGCTGACGCTGGCATGGCCGGAAGAGTACGGCGGCCAGGGTGCTTCTTTCATGAAGCAGGTCGTTTTTAACGAGGAGATGTCACACGCCCGCTGCCCCGGCATCGATGGTTCTGCCATAAAGATGCTCGGCCCGACGCTGATGATCCACGGATCCGAGGAACAGCGCAGGACCCTTCTCCCGCCCGTAGCACGTGGCGAGGTCGAATGGTGCCAGGGTTACTCCGAGCCGGATTCCGGCTCGGACCTGGCCTCCCTTCAGCTCCGTGTCGACGAGACCGACGATGGCTGGGTGGTGAACGGTAGCAAGATCTGGACTTCTCAGGCCCATCGCGCTGACTGGATCTTCTTCTTAGGCCGCACGAACCAGGATGCGCCCAAGCACCGCGGTATCAGCTTCTTTGTGGCGGACATGCACACGCCCGGAATCGAAGTCCGGCCCATCATCAACATGGCTGGATCCCACCATTTCAACCAGACGATATTTGAGGACGTGCACATCCCGAAGGATGCGCTTGTCGGTGAACGGGACCGTGGCTGGTATATCGGCGCCACGCTGCTCGACTTCGAGCGATCAGGCGTCCAGTATTCCGCGAACGGTCGGCGAATACTGAAAGAACTGGCCGATTTCGCCAAAGAACAGATCGGGTCGGACGGACGCCCGATGTCTGAAGACCCGCAGGTGCGGAACAAGTTCGCCGAGCTGGATGTCGATATTGAGTGCGCGCGCCTGGTGGCTTACGAAGTCGCCTGGATGCAGTCGGTTGGACAGGTACCCAACAAGGAAGCATCGGCCTCCAAGATTCTCGGCACCCAGCTCATGCAGAAACTCGCCAAGTTCGGGACCGAACTCGGCGGCATGTACGGGATGCTGGGTCCGGGTTCTGAATTTGCTCCTATCGACGGCAAGTACCCGAAGATGCAGCTCTCATCGGTGGCGAGCACCATCGCCGCCGGTACGACCGAGATCAACAAGGGAATCATCGCTTCGCGAGGTCTTGGACTGCCGCGAGGTTAATAAAGACAACAACGCTTGCTGTTGAAGCAGGACGAAACCTAATTAAAAAGACTACTGGAGTAACTGAACGTGGACATCGGCCTCTCCGAAACGCAGCAATTGATCCGAAACTCCGCCCGGGAATTCCTGGAGGAGAACTGCGACACGCAGTACGTGCGTGCGATGGAAGAAGAC
>Ga0209554_1003416_pt1 | contig 10188 bp, 10 predicted proteins | sample MarorgKNORR_S2LV_5_FD_188221 | JGI IMG/M metagenome (GOLD analysis project Ga0209554, IMG submission 188221) | Marine microbial communities from the Southern Atlantic Ocean, analyzing organic carbon cycling - Bottom_A/KNORR_S2/LV (SPAdes) (version 2) | ecosystem: Environmental > Aquatic > Marine... | reverse complement strand
CCTCTGTCTGAGCGATTCGGAAGTCGTCTAGCAGGTTGCCCTGGTTATCGACCGCCTGCGCGCGAACACCTGACCCGCCGGTACCGAGATCTGACTTCTGGATCTCCGGGATCATCTTCTGGAGGTCTTTCACGAAAACACTCTTCCTGAGCGATCGATTTACCTCGTAAAAACCGGTTTTCCAATCACGGGCCGTCATCCTCCAGAATCCGCCGAATGTGAAGGTCTCCCAGCTGTCGCCGATAGAGAAATCACGCTTCCTGTAGCCCTCACGTCGCATCGCCAGGACGGCGTTCGGCCCGGCTTCCACGTAGCCCTTCATGTTGTGGGTGAAGTGGACGCCCAGGAACGGGAATGCGGGGTCTGGCACCGGGTAGATCAGGTGCTTGACCAGGAACTCCCGTTCCTTCTTGATGGTGTAGTACTCGCCCCGGAACGGGACGATGTGGAGGCCGGGGTCAACGCCCATCATCCGGGCGACCCTGTCCGAGTGCAGACCGGCGCAGTTGATGATGTTCTTCGCCCTGAACTCGCCGCTTTCGGTCTCGATGTAGATCAGCCCGTCGTGGCGCTCAAAGCTCTCCACTTTTGAGTTCAGGTGGATCTCCGCACCGGCGCTCTGGACCTTCTCTGCGTAGACTCGGGACACGTCCTGGTAGTTGACGATGCCGGTCTTGGGCGCGAACAGCGCAGCGACGCCTTTGACGTGCGGCTCAAGTTCCGCCAGCTCGTCTTGATCGACCAGCCGCAAGCCCTCAACATCGTTCGCCTTGCCGCGCTCTTCGAGGATCTTTAGGCGCTCGACCTGGACCTCGTTTGAGGCGACGATCACTTTGCCGATCTCGCGGTAGGGAATCTCGTTCTCCTGGCAGAACTTCACCATGGAGGCTCGGCCCTCGACGCAGAACTGCGCCTTGAAGGAACCCGGCTTGTAGTAAATGCCGGAGTGGATCACGCCGCTATTGTGGCCGGTCTGCTGCTGGGCGATGTCGTCGCCCTTTTCCAGCAGTGCGATCTTGAGACCGGGATGGCGTTCCAAAAGGGTGAGTGCGGTGGAGAGACCGATGATGCCGGCGCCGACAACGATGATGTCGTACTGGTTTTCTGGCACGCGATATGGGATCCAGGATTCAGGGTTAGCCGTTTTCGGTCAACAGCCCGGGCAGATTATCACGGGAGAAGGAATTCGAGGGTGATCAGAAGGCCTACGTTGATCTATGTCATCCCGATACTTCCGGCCCCGGAAGGATGGGAGACCCGTATCGACACACCGCTGCCGGAGGGACCTTGAACCTCCCTCACCCCAACCTTCTCCCACCTGGAGAAGGGGCACGACAGCAGCAGTCCTCGCCGTTGAGAGGACACGCAGCGCACCAGGTTCAACCTATCGTGACAGGATCACCAATTCGTACCGGTCCACGCATTCCGACCACGGCGTACACGCCCACACAGGGGAGCTGACCCAGATCGCGGACCTGCAGATTGTTGTGGCGAACGATTGCACGAAGGACATCGACGTCTTTGGGCAGATCGCCTTGAGCCAGCGTCGTCATCACGCATCGAGGATCGGGCAGCGTCACTCCGAGCCGCGTCGTCTCTCCAAAGGCAAGGTCATGGCCAACCCAGTCGTTTTCAATGAACCCAGGTCGCTCGGTGTCTACGATGACGTTCATGCGGAACCGTCGTTCGTCGAATCGGCTCCCGGGCTCTAGTTCATTCAATCGCTTGAGCGTAGACGTAGTGAGCACCGACATGGGATACGCATCGAGAAAGGATTCGACCGGCGGGGGCGAGCCAGGCCGTTGCGCGACAAGCTTGTCCTGATCGCCTCCGGTGTCGCCGCTCTCTTCATCGGAAATAGCAACGCGTTCAAGCCTGACGTTCTGGTTGAAGTGTGCTGACAGCACGCGGTCTACCTCACCGGAATCGCTGCGCACTGACGTTCCGTCCGGGAATGTAATCTCAACTTCCGGCATTCCCTCGTCCAGACATGGTTCCTCGACGAACGCTGCGCTGAACTCGAATAGGTCAGGGAAAAGCCTCACGCTTTTCGCACTAACGACCTTGCCAGTGTCGTTGTCGATTAGCGCATATGCACGGTCACCAAGGACTCCTTTTTCTGTTACCTCCACCGCCTGGAGTTGTTCTCCCCCCATTGATTTCACGGGGAACCTCCACAGCCCTGAGACAGACCCTACGACCTCACTGGTCGGCATATGTTCTCCGTATTGTTGCTCTGGGTGTTCTTACCGCCTGGAGTAGGAGACTATAGGATCGGCGGCGAGTTGGGAGTAAGTAGGGCGTAGTCCAGCGCTACGTAGCTCCCCGAGAGGAGGGGACGACACATGATGTATCAGAGGCCCTTCGAGACTCCGACGTACTTCCCGCGCTGCGCCGGTTCTGCTACGTTTGGCCTCGATGACAGAGCAACCCGTAAAAACACCCCGACCTGAACGCGTCCAGCTATTTGTGACCTGCCTCGTTGACCAGTTTCGACCGGAGGTCGGCGAGAGCGTGGTCAATGTCCTTGAACGTCTCGGTATCCAGGTCGATTTCCCGGAGGGCCAGACCTGCTGCGGACAGCCTGCGTTCAACTCGGGTTTCTGGAATGAAGCAAGCGACGTAGCTCGGCACTTTCTTGACGTATTCGACGCTACCGAAGGCCCAATCGTCGTGCCGTCAGGCTCCTGCGGTGCGATGGTCAGGAACTTCTACGGCGAGATGTTTGAGGACGACCCGGCGGAGATGGAGCGCGTACGGCGTGTAAGCGAGCGCATCTACGAATTCACGGAGTTCCTGGTGGACGTGCTCGGGCAGGACGATCTTGTCACAAATTTAGGCCCGCACCTGGACGAAACCGCCACTTACCACCAGTGTTGCCATCTCGAACGAGAACTCGGTGTAGACCATCAGCCACAGCAGTTGCTCAAGCAGATCGAAGGGCTGGAGATGCTTCCGATGAATCGGCCAGAGGTTTGTTGTGGGTTTGGCGGGACATTCGCCGTGAAGTTTTCCGATGTTTCAACGGCCATGCTCAACGAAAAACTCGACAACGCAGCGGCTACTGGAGCATCGATGATCGTGGCCGGGGACACCGGCTGCATCATGCATATGGCGGGAGGCCTGAGACGCCGTGGCTCAGATCAGCAGGTCCGCCACATAGCCGAAATCCTAGACGAGGCCACCAGTTTGGATAAAAACAATACCGGGGAGCAGACCTGATGCTTCCAACGACCGACCGCTTCAAAAAGGGCGCTAAAGAGACGCTCGCCGACCCGGTAATCCAGATGTCCATGGAGGCCGTGTACACCGGCTTCCACACCAATCGGCAATCGGCAGCCGCCGCTACGGAAGGATGGGACGAGCAGCGCGACCGGGGCCGGGCGATCAAAGAGCACACGATCGCCAACCTCGACTACTACCTGGAGATGTTGACGGACAAAATCGACGAAAATGGCGGAAACGTCTTCTTCGCCAATGACTCGGCGGAGGCGACCGAGTACATCCTGAACGTGGCGCGCGCCCGAGACGTGAAGACCGTCATTAAGAGCAAATCCATGGTGTCTGAGGAGATGAGCCTCGCCCATGAGATGGAGGCGGTCGGTATCGAGGCCGTCGAGACTGACCTCGGCGAGTACATTATTCAGCTCGCCGGCGAAACGCCGTATCACATCATCGCTCCGGCGATACACAAATCCCAGGACCAGGTCGCCGAGATGTTCTCCGAGATGACCGGCACCGACCCCGGGCAGACTCCCGAAGAATTGACGACCACGGCCCGCGGGATGCTGAGAGAGACGTTCCAGAGAGCCGATATGTCGGTCACCGGCGTCAATTTCGCCGTCGCCGAAAGTGGCAGCATTGTCCTCGTCACAAACGAGGGCAACGGACGCATGTGTACGTCGATCCCGCGTGTGCACGTCGCCGTGATGGGCATGGAGAAGATCGTTCCGTCAATGCAGGACCTCGGGATGATGCTGCGTATTTTAATCAGGTCGGCAACGGGCCAGCGAATCAGCAGCTACGTCACGATGATCAACGGCCCGAGACGCGAGGAGGAGGAGGACGGACCGGAAGAGTTCCACCTCGTGATCGTAGACAACGGCCGAATGAAACTACTGGCTGATCCGAAGCTACGTGAGGCCCTTTACTGCCTCCGTTGTGGCGCATGTTTGAACGCCTGTCCGGTGTATCGGAAGGTCGGTGGTCACAGTTATGGTTGGGTTTACCCGGGACCGATCGGCGCCGTGGTGTCTCCTGTGATGTCCGGGCTGAAACAAGGCAAGGACCTGCCCTTCGCATCTTCCCTGTGTGGTGCGTGTCGGGAGGTGTGCCCGGTAAAGATCGACATCCCGAACATGCTTTTGCACCTTCGCCAGCAGGTCGTGGAGGGTCCGCCAGAAGATCGCAGCGTTGGCCGGATCGAACGCTTGGGCTGGAAGGCCTGGCGGTTTGGGAATATGAAATCGAGCAGATTTTGGGCGGGCGGCAAGCTGGCGAATTTGCTGGGGCGACCATTTGCGCGGAAAGGTATGTTCAGGCGGCTTCCCCCGCCGCTCTCCGGCTGGACCCGCAGCAGGGATTTGCCGATCACGGCGTCTTCACCATTTAGAGATCGCTTCAAGAAACGTCGGCCCAACAGTTCCGGGGGTGAGGAGTAATGGCCATCACAGGGCGAGACGCATTTCTTGGCCGTGTTCGCGGCGCGCTGGGGCGATCCCCAGGAGCGCCGGAACTGGACAGCGCCACCCACATCGGCCTATCGGTCGAAGATGTCAGACGCTCGGCTGACGACGTGCGCCGCGAGATGACGGAGTCAGCGGACGCCTTGCTGGACGCGATTACGGAGTCAGCGGCAACGGCGGGGTGGAAGGTTCGACGTGTCGCATCGCCCGAGGACGCGGCGGATGTGGTTGCGCAGATCTGCGCAGAAGCAGGTGCGACGAAAGTGCTTCGATCGGATCAGGATATTTTTGCATCGGTCCCTGTCGATGCGGCGCTTGAGTCAAAGGGCATCACACCCGGTATTGCGACGGTCGGTGAAGCTGGAGCCGACGTTTCCATCCTCAAACAGGCGGCGTTTGATTCCGATGTCGGTATCACAGGCGTGGACTACGCCATCGCCGAGACGGGAACGGTGGTATTGCATCCGCGCAAGGGACTCTCAAGACTGCTGTCACTTGCCCCTGAGCGGCACATCGCGATCCTTAACCGTGGCGATGTATTGCCGTCGCTGGACGAACTGTTCACTCTGGAGCGTGCCGACTATAACGATGGCGCAATCGAAGGTTCCATGAACCTGATCTCTGGCCCCAGCCGCACCGGCGACATCGCAGCGACGATTGTTGACGGCATACACGGACCTTTAGAGGTGCACCTGGTGATTGTGGGGTAACACCGTGAAACTGACCGCTCAAGACGCTCTGGTGATCGTCGACGTCCAGAACGATTTCTGCCCGGGTGGCTCGCTCGCTGTGGCCACGGGCGACGAAGTGGCACGCACGATGACACGTGCTGCTGCGGCGTTTAGCCAGTTGGGTGCTCGTGTCTACGCCACACAGGACTGGCATCCGGCCGGGCACTCGTCGTTTAACGAGTCTGGAGGGCCGTGGCCGTCGCACTGTGTCCAGGGCAGTCACGGCGCGGAGCTCCATCCAGAGCTGCGGCTGCCGACCGGTCACGAAATCATCAAGAAAGGCAGCGACCCCGCCGTGGACGCCTATTCAGGGTTTCTGGATTCAGACCTTGAAAATCGGCTCAAGGCCGCGGGAGTCACCCGGTTGTTCGTGGGAGGCCTGGCGACCGACTACTGTGTCCTCAACACCGTGTTAGACGCACGACGCATCGGGTTCGAGACGTACCTGTTGAGCGACGCCATCGGAGCGGTGGACCTGGAGTCAGGTGACGGTGCGCGGGCCATCGAGCAGATGGTTGAGGTGGGAGGGAAGCCGATCACCTTTGATGATGTGTTACGCGATCACATAATCTGAGGACGTGAACGTCCGCTCCTTACCTGCGTACACGTCCCTCCAGCGTGGTTTCATGTCCTCGGCGAACAGGTACGGCGGCCACCCCAGCTTCAGGTATATGGCGATCGCCTCGTATCGGAAATCGTTCGTCTGGAGATAGGGCAGAGAGTATTCGGCGTCTGCGAGCCGGTTGGTTACGACCGCCGACACGATGGTTCCGAGTTGCTTCCCGGAGTGCGCCGGATCCCCGACCAGCCAGCCAAGTTGCCCGCCCTCGGGATGTCGGTCGTTCTCGATATGTTGGGCCGCACATGTCGCGACCAGATGGCCGGAGTTGGTGTGCTCGATAACGAAAAATCCGTCTTCTAGAGCCGTAGCGCGCGTGTGTTCGAGCTTGTCCTCGTCCGCAAATGCCAGGTGGAACAGCTCGTTATACGCCGCCTCATCTCCGGGACGAAACTGTCGTAACTCGTATCCCGGCGGAACCGCCGGCACTTCGAGCGGCCCGGAACCCGATTCACGTCCCGATAGCGGACCGGGCCACACCATTTCGATCTGCACGTCAAAACGATTCTCGAAATGGACGTGCGCCGATCGACCTAGCGGGGATGTCAGAGGGCTTTTGAGGCCGGACGTCCCGACCTGATTGTCTCGAAACTCAGAGGGCAACTGGCAGACGCCTGACCTTAATCCGACGGTTCCATTTCGTGAAGATAGTCCGGTATCGATATTCCGGCGCTCAGGCGAGGATCAGCGATCAGCTCCCCCGACACTTGCCGCAAGGGCAACACGCCGGCCCACACGTTCATTGTGTAGTCTTCTTCGTCGTCGCCGGGGGGATCGGTCCTCACCTTCGCGGAAGCCTCATCCAATGACATTTTCAGGACGATAGTCTGCGTGAACTCGGATGTGTTTGGCTTGCGGGCATCATTCCAGCGTCCGGGAACGATGTTCTCAGAGATCACTTCCAGCGCCGACATCTTCTCGACAACGTCCGTGACTTCCCTCGCCACGCCGAATACCACGACCGACCTGTAGTTCATCGAGTGATGGAACAGTGACCGCGCGAGCACGATGCCGTCCACGTGGGTGACGGTGACGCATGCCTGGATGTCAGTACGCATCGCCCGCAGCATCCCGGCGGCGGGCGGGCCGTAGATGTACAGCGTGCTCCCGGAACGTCCGTAAAGCGTTGGAAGGGCGACCGGGCCATGATCCGCAGTGAAACCGACGTGACACATGTAGCCAGCGTCAAGGATCTCGAAAACGACTTTCTGATCATATATCCCACGTTCCGGGATGCGCCGGACACGGGTTCTCTCCGTCCGAGATTCCCGAAAATCAGGGGACGCGGAGGTGCTCATGCAACGATCTCTGTGTGCTCTGGGCAGGGACGCGGTATACAGGACAACGCGTGAATAGGCGGCAAAAAGTACCAGAGATTCAGGAGATATCCAGAGCCACCGAAATGTATCCGAAATATTTCACGGGATCATGGCAGGCGACTACTCTCCGCCTCGTTCTCCGTGATCGTAAACAATGAACGAGTCGTGAACGTGGGAGGGGCTGGGGCGCAACTCGTCGCTGAGAGCGGTCAGCACCATGATCTTGCTCTGAACTGTGTCGGCGGCCACGTCAAAAGTTGCGTCACAACTCGGTCGTGGGCAATCGCCCTCCCAGACTCTTTCGCGTCCGGTGGAATGCTTATGGCGGATTGGCGGCATAACGTCATCTTCCCGTCAGCCTTCTGGGTATACATCAGGTTTCAATGATGTGATCCCTCAACATAACATTCATCCGTATATCCCGCTAATTTACGAGTGAATTAGGTAAATATACTGTAAATATGACGAAAATCGTCGGCGGGGGTACAGAACGGAATCGGCCCACATGGCGTTCAGGCCTTCGTGACCCACTGTTGGTACAGATCTTCCAACATCCCACTAACACGCTCCAGTTGCCGGTTCAGGCGACGCCCGTCTCTATCCTTACGGTTCTCGAACGCCTGACCGACCCGTTGTTCCAGGTCCAGTTTCTCTGACTCAGCCTCTTTTATTCGACGCTCCAACGAAGCTAGTCCGGACCGCTGTTCCGCTCGTTCCGCTCTTGCCTCCCGGCGATTGGATCCTCTGGTAGCAACGAGACCGGCCTCACGTGCTATCGGAGCCCTTCGTGCCTGCCAGAACTCCGAGAAGTTGCCGTCGAACGACACAAGGTTCCGGTCATCTAGCTCAACGACCCGATTGACTACCTTGTCCAAAAAGTACCTGTCATGAGACACGACGAGGATCGTCCCTTCGTACTCCGAGAGCGCCTCCTCGATGGCCTCCCGTGCAGGGATGTCCATGTGGTTCGTCGGCTCGTCCAAGATCAGGAAATTCGGCCGAAGCTTCGTCAGCCGCGCCAGTTGCAAGCGGTTCCGCTCGCCGCCGGAGAGGTCTGAGACCGTCTTACGAAGATCCTCTCGGGTAAACAGGAACTTTCGCAGGTGCGCGAATGCCGCGGTCTCGTTGGTCTGCGGCGGCGCGTCCATGATCTCGTCCAGGATGGTCCGGTTTCCTTCAAGAACCTCCTGTTCCTGCGCCGCATACCCGAGACGGACGCTCGGGCCGATACGGATCACATCGTTGTCCCACGCGCCGTTTGCGATGACGTCACGGAGCAACGAAGTCTTGCCGCTGCCGTTGGGTCCAATGATGGCGACGCGTTCGCCACTCGTGATATCGAAATCGACGTTCTCAAGTAGCGACAGATCACCGAATGCCTTGTCGTACCCTCGAAGCTGAAGGACGATGTTGGACTGTGTCTTCTCGACACCGAAATCGGCATCTATAGCGGATCCGTCCATAGTCGGCTTCTCGATGGCCTGTGCGTTCTCTCGTTTGAGTTGAGAGCGCCGGGCGCGGAGGCGCTTGCCCGCCGTCATGCTTGGTCGGGCGCGTGCGGTCAGCTCCAGCCGCTTTACCAGCGCCTCAAGCTGTGCCAGCCGTTTCTGATTCGCCCCGTAATCGGCCTGCTGTGAGATCAGGTTGCGGAGTTTGTTGGCCCTGTACTCCGAGTACCCGCCCTTGTAACGGGTCACCTGGCCGTCCTCCAACTCCAGGATCCCCTGTGCGACCCGGTCAAGTGTGTGGCGGTTGTGGGAGACGATCAGCACCGCGCCCTTGAATCTCAGCAAGAACTCTTCGAGCCACGCAAGCCCCATGAAATCAAGTTGATTGCCCGGCTCGTCCAGGACCAGGAAGTTGGGCTCGATCAGCAGGGCACGCGCCAGCGAGAGGATGTTCTTTTCGCCGCCGGAGAGCGAGCCGATCTTCTGGTCTTCTTTGTCAGTTAGTCCAAGAGAATCAAGAATTCGTGGAGCGCGTTGGGGCCAACGATCCGTTTCGTAGCGGTCGTAGGCCTCCAGCGCGTCCTGGTACTCGGACATTGCCGATTCAGTTTCGTCGGCTCTAGCGGCGGCCATCTTGTTTTCGGCCTTCGTAAGCGCTTCTCCAAGCGCTATGTGCTCCGCCAGCAGCCAGTCGATGACCAGTTCGTCATCCACGCCGTCCACGTACTGTGGGACGTAACCGAGACGGGTGTCAGAAGCCAGCGTCACGGAGCCCTTTGATGGCTCCTCTTCCCCCATCAAGACGCGCAAAGTCGTCGTCTTGCCGGAGCTGTTCGCCCCGATCAACCCGAGTCGTTCCTCGGAATTGATCGTGAACGAAACGCCCTTCAAGACATCCATTCCGCCCAGGTTGGCGGTGATGTTGTTCAGACTTGCGACTTGCATCTGGGCACGCAATCGGGATCAAGTATCCCGCTCTGGTTATCTATTTAGTTCGTCCATGTCAGGACTTCAGAGATCTGCCGATCTTTATCGTGCGCATTATCTCTTCTGTGATTCCAGCCAGCAGGTTGGCCGTATCCGCCATCGCATCGTCCAGCGACATCGGGCCGCTGACGAGCGTGAAGGTTGCGTCGAGTCCCTTGGCGTGCGTCTCGCGGTAACCCTCGCCAAGTCCACCTGCGATAGCGATCACCGGAATGTCACGTTTTTTGGCACGCTCCGCAACACCAACTGGTGTCTTGTTGAAGATCGTCGAGTGGTCGATCTGGCCTTCGCCGGTGATGACGAGGTCGGTGCCCTCCAGCTTTGCGTCCAGCCCGACGGCGTCCAGCACGATATCCACGCCGGCAGCGAGGCGTGCGTTCAGGAACGCCATTAACCCCG
>Ga0209554_1003411_pt1 | contig 10197 bp, 7 predicted proteins | sample MarorgKNORR_S2LV_5_FD_188221 | JGI IMG/M metagenome (GOLD analysis project Ga0209554, IMG submission 188221) | Marine microbial communities from the Southern Atlantic Ocean, analyzing organic carbon cycling - Bottom_A/KNORR_S2/LV (SPAdes) (version 2) | ecosystem: Environmental > Aquatic > Marine... | reverse complement strand
ATCTGGAGCCCATCAAACAGGCCCGGCTAAAGATAGTCGTTGAATCGATGTACGGCTCGGGCGGCGGACTGTTTCCGCGTCTCCTTTCTGGCGGGAACCTGGAGCTCATAGAGCTCCACGGAGAGCCGAATCCCGCGTTCCCGGGCTTTGCACAGCCGGAGCCAATAGAAGCCAACCTGGGAGCATTACGGGCCGCTGTGAAGGAAAACGGCGCAGATGCGGGGATCGCCTTTGATGGCGACGCCGATCGCGTGGGACTTGTGGATGAAAACGGCCGTTATATTTCTGCCCTTGAGGGCTTCTCTTTGTTGGCGCACCACCTCCTGGAGCGCCGCCGGCAACAGGGCGCGGTGGTCTCCACCATCACGATGAGTTCCATGGTCGACCGGCTCGGAGAGGCGTACGGGGTAGATACACCGCGTACGGCGGTCGGCTTCAAGTACGTCGGCCCGAAGATGCTTGAGAGCGATGCCATTATCGGAGGAGAGGAGAGCGGGGGTTACGCGTTCAGGGGCCATGTCCCTGAGCGAGACGGCCTCTTGAGTGGGCTGATATTTCTGGAGGCCTTGGTCAGTTCCGGAAAAAGTCCGTCGGAGCTGCTCAAAGACCTGTTCGCTATCACCGGACCTCACAGCTTCCGCCGGATCGACGTGCAGTTCCCTGAGGATCAACGTGACGCACTTCAGAATTTGATCGCAACATCTGAACCCTGGACTCTCGGTGGCATGGAAGTTGAACAATCTGACCGGCTGGACGGCGTGAAGTATTTCCTTGAGGGCGGAGGATGGGGCATCGTGCGTATGTCTGGCACGGAGCCTCTTTTGCGGATGTACGCGGAGGCCCAGGATGCCGAGGCCGTTAATCGCGTCCTCGAAGACCTGACCGCTACTCTCGGCCTGTAAGGACCGGGCACCCGTTTCAGGGGCCGATGGGCGCTAAAAGAGGCGGTAACCAAGCCGCCCCTTACGGTGCTCCGCTGTTCTATAAATCAGACGTACAGTTCGGCCTCAGCTCTAGCGTTATCTAAGGTCCATCACGTCCTTGAACGCATCCGGTAACCTACGCTCGATTGCAAGAACGGCGCCGCCCTCGGCGATGATCTCGATTGTAAATTTATCGCTGATGGTCAGAGCTTGTCATGCCTCCTGCACCACCACCATCGCCAGAGCCGTCCATGTACGCGATCGAGCTGCTGGAACCTATCGCAGTCTGCGTGTTTCGGTCCAGGATCCAGCCGGTGATCTCTGCCTTCTCGTCGTCGTCCAGCAGGTTGTCGGAGTTGCTGGCGCCGATGAATGAGACGGTCCACGGAATGTCGGACAGGAAGTTATTTATGTCCGAGTAGTTAAGCGTGAGCCGATAAACAGCCCCCGAAACGATGTCCGGGTCTGTCCCGGTATCGTCTGCCGTGTACGGCGGCGTTAGATCGATCGGGTCACTGCTACCCACGGCGGAGGAAATCACAAAGCTGAATTTGTATGGAGTCTTGGTGGTCGAAACCTTGCCCGCAAACGCTACGAAACTACCGCATGTGGCAAGAGAGCTCCGCGCCTCAGACAGCCCAGCATACACGGTGTCTTTGCTTCGCTCAGCCGAAAATATCCCCGTAGACAGTACGGTGAACGCGAAGACAGACGCGACAACAACAAACGCTATCAGGATAATGGCCGTTTCCAGCCCGGTTATCCCCCTTTGGTGTGCGGACTCTCGAGTCGTGCCGACTGTCATCTAAGTATGCCGCCCCTGGTCCACAAATTAGTTAGGAGACAACAACCGATACCTGTTCGCATCGCGATACCGTTGCCCGCCGATCTAAATGAGGTTAAACGGTGACGACCACTTCCGAGATCGGGACGCTACCCAGTGCGCACATTGGCTAACCCAAAGATGGGTGCCTAGTGAAAACCCACATGCGCTTTTACTGGGATCGTCGCCGGTGACCGATATACTTTGGGGGTGTGACCTGAATTGGTCTTGCAGTCCGTTCCCGGATCGTTCAGTGGTAGGACAGGGGACTTTGAATCCTCAAACCTAGGTTCGAATCCTAGTCCGGGAACCAGGCACACCTGAATTTGATGTGACCCCCGGCGAGTTCGAGGGTATTTCACGTCCACGGATACGCCCACGAATACGGATTGTCGTTAACGTATCCACGGCTGAACGTCGAATAATCCAGATCGTCACAGGTGGTTTCAACGCGAAAAGGCCACAGCATTGAAGCTGTGGCCTTTTCGTATCCGGTCTTGTTATTCCTGAACTGCTACCCGTCGTCCTCCGCAGCGGCTGTGGGAATCGCTTCGCCAGCGTCGAAACGCTCTTTTGCGTCTCCGTACAAGTGGCAGGCAACCCAGTGACGGTTCTCATCTTCCGTCAGTCCGGGCGCCCACGTCTCACAGATGTCACCAATTTTCACCGGGCACCGTGGATTGAACGTGCAGCCAGAAGGTGGATTTACCGGAGACGGTACTTCACCGGGGAGAATGATCTCTTCACGCTCAATGTCCGGGTGGGACGGAAGCGCGGCGGAGATCAAAGCCTGTGTGTACGGGTGGAGCGGGTTAGAGAAGATCGGTTCTGAATCACCGATCTCTTTAATGGTGCCCAGGTACATTACGGCGGTTGTGTGGCACATGTACCGCACCGTCGCCAGGTTGTGGGCGATCATCAGGTAGGCGAGGTTGTGTTCTTTTTGCAGATCCACAAGCAGATTCAGGATCTGCGCTCGAATGGACACGTCCAGTGCGGACACCGGCTCGTCCAGAATCATGACTTCCGGATTCAACGCAAGGGCTCGGGCAACGCCGATGCGCTGCCGCTGGCCACCTGAGAATTCGTGAGGATACAGATTAGTCTGGTAGGCATTTAGCCCAACCTCTTCAATAACCTCATTGACCCGTGTGTTGATCTCACCTTTGGTCATTTTGGTGACGATCTGGAGAGGCTCGGCAACGATGGCGTTAACACGCATGCGCGGGTTCAGCGAGGACCACGGGTCCTGGAAAACCGCCTGCACGTTCTTGCGATAGTCGCGCTTGGCCGCCCGGCTCATCTTGGTGAAATCTTCTCCCTTGAAGAAGATCTGTCCGGAGGTTGGCTGCTCGAGACCGAGCAGCAATTTTGCCGTCGTGCTCTTTCCACACCCGGACTCACCGACAAGGCCAACCGTCTCACCTGCGCGGACGATCATATCAATACCGTCTACCGCTTTAAGGATTGGCTTGTTCCCGAAGCCCAGGAAACCACCGGCAAGCGTAAAGTGCTTGGCCAGACCCCTGGTCTCAAGAATTACTTCAGCATTAACGTCACGAGGCTGAATTCCCTCTTTTTGCTGAATCTGTTCCTGGATTGTCGTCATCGCATCCTGTATCCGTAAAAGGTTTAGTCAAACATCGCTCGTTAGAACTCATCGAGCACTAACGGGTACACCTGTTCTCGCGGTGCGCTAGTCGGCTACCGCTTCAGCTTCTTCAGATTGTGCCACGGCGGCAGTGTTCACAGTAACGGACTGGGCAGCAGCCAGTTCTTCCGGATCCACTTTGGAGATGTCAAAGTCCAAAAGTTTCCAACAACTCGCCGTGTGCTCTTCACCGATCTCAACACGAACTGGATACGCCTCTCGGCAGACATCCTGTGCGTACTCACATCGTGGGGCGAAGGGGCAACCTGGAGGAAGATCGAATAGGGGTGGCGGCTGGCCTTCAATTGAGTAGAGCCGCTGTGTCCGTTCTTCGAGTTTTGGCACGGATGCCAGCAATGCCTCGGAGTACGGATGGGCAGGATCGTTGAATATCTGCCGCACATCGCCCGTCTCGACGATCCGTCCGGCGTACATGATCGCGACACGGTCGCACATCTTAGCGACGATCCCGAAGTCGTGTGTGATGAAGATAATTCCAACACCGGTCTCTGCCTGAATTTCCTTCAGGAGACGCAGGTAACCGGCCTGAATCGTCACGTCCAGTGCGGTAGTCGGCTCGTCCGCTATAAGAACGATCGGTGCGCAGGAAATGCTGATGGCTCCGACCACCCTCTGGCGCATTCCGCCAGAAAGCTGATGCGGGTAGTCTTTCATTCGGTTCTCGGCCGCCGGAATTCTCACCTGTCGCAGCGAGTGGATGATCTTATCGACCAGGGATTGACCTTTCAGTTTCTGGTGAATCCGAATGGCTTCGCCGACCTGGTTCTCGATGTTGAATACCGGGTTGAGCGCCGTCATCGGGTCCTGGAGGATCATCCCGACCTTTGAGCCCCGGATCTTGGCCATTTCGCCATCAGAAAGGTCCAAGACGTTCTGTCCGTCAAGGATCACTTCACCGCCGACGATGTAGCCGGGGGGTGAAGGGACGAGTCTCATGATCGAAAGTGCGGTGACCGACTTCCCTGACCCTGATTCGCCCACCACTCCGAGGGTCTCCCCGCGCTTCACGTAGTAAGAGACTCCGTCTACGGCCTTCACCGTGCCGTAACTGGTCTGGAAATAGGTCCTCAAGTTTTTCACTTCCAGGATGACATCATCCTGAACCGTACTAGGGCCAAATCCGTCCCTGTCCGTGTCTGCGCGGTCTGTGTATTCGCCGCTCTCTGCGCGATCTTGTTCGGGCGAGTCGACCATCCTCGGCTCCTCATAGCTCAACCGGGGGCAAAAGTGCGGATCACTTCGCTCCCGGCGTTGGGCCGTCCATACCGGTCCCAACTGTGCGTTGTACGACCGGAAAGGCCGCTACTTTTACGTCGTAATAAGGGGGCACTCACTCGTGTACCCCACAGGTTGCGGCGAAGTATAGCAGTGGTCGATACGGTGCGCATAGCCGTCCTTATAGATGCCGCTCAGGCCCGCCGTAATCTTCCGGCGAACATCAACGCCGCGGCACCCAGAATTAACAACCCGATACCGTTCACACTGAGCGCCCACCCCACGGAGTACACCTCCGCAATTAGTCCCAGTTCGAGGCTCCCTGCCCACCCGAACCCGATCGCAAAAATCCACCCGCCCATGGCACGGCCGCGCATGTCATCCGGGACGTTCGCCATCAGCAAGGTCCACTGCAAAGCGTCAAAAGAAGACGCCATAATCCCGACAACGGCGACTATCAACAGCGACACGGGGAAAATCTCCGATACTCCTAGCGAGATCAACCCGACGCCGTACATGAAAATTATAGCGATCGCGAGCAGGCCCTTGCGGCGGTAGTCGGAAAGAGCCGTAATGAGAACAGAACCGACCAGGCCACCTATCGCCGCCATCGCCGTCAACGCCCCCAACCCCGTCGCTCCGACGCCCAGTACATCCTCGGCCAACGACGGCATTAGTGTTTGGAATGTAAACCCGAGAATCTCAACGACCATGGCGAAAGTGAGTAATGTAGCCACGATCGGTATGCCGAGCAGTATCTTGATCCCGCCGAACGTGCTGCTGACAAAGCCACCAACCGCCCTGATCCCGCGCGCGGTATGTTGCACCTCAAGACCCGGCTGAACGACTATCACACGGCTGACCGCTAACCCACCGATAGCAAACGCCAGCCCGGCGATTACAAAGACTACGTCGGGACCTACGGATTCAATCAACAGCCCGCCGGTGAGCGCCCCTATCGCACCCACGGCGCGTGTCGCGACAGACAGCATCGCGACACCGTTCGCCGCATTTCGCCTCCCAACAATGTCAACGACGAGCGCCTGAGATGCCGGCAACTCGAACGATGCGGTGATCCCGGCCAGGCCAATTAGCGCCATCACCGCCCAGATGAAGACCTCAGATTGCGCGACGAGGAACAACATCCCAACCGCTACCGAAACTTTCAACCCGGCTGTGATCATCAGGATTTTACGGCGCGAGTATCTATCGGCAATCGCGCCACCGAACGGCCCAAAGATCAGGTTGGGCGCGCTCCTCACGGCGAAAGATACCGCCGTGAGGAAGACTGAACCGGTCTGATCCAGGACAAACCAGCTGATGGTAAGCCGCTGCATCCAGTTTCCGAACCCGATCAGGAGTCCGGCGGTCCAGAGCCATCTGAACGCGTTGTTATGCAGCGAGCGTAGCGGGCCTGTGTGCACCGGCATCGGTGGCGATTGTTCGGAAGTTGTACCGGTTTGCATCACAGCTCACTACTTCATCAATGACACCTGAGTTCCAGCGTTCCGGGTGGTTAAAGGCCACGCCCCTCTGAGAGTCCTACTTCGGGTGTGAATCCGAATTGCGACTCCCGTACACATGTATGAAGGGCCGGATCTGGAGACCGGCCCTTCATGTTTCGTTTTTACGGAGTCTGGGTAAGAAACCTCTGACCACCCTGGATATCACGGGTTTCTAGGCCAGTCCGAGATCCTTTTCGACTTCGGTAAGGGCCTCGTCGATGACGCTGACCATGAAGTCGATCTCGTCCTTATTAATGGACAGCGGCGGGCAGACGCTGATCAGGTCGCCCGCCCTGAAGCTAATGAGATTGCGCTCATACAACGCCGGTGGAATTTTCTTGGCCAGCGCCGCGCTGGCCGGGAACGGAGTCTTTTTCTCCCGATCGCTAACCAGCTCCACCGCAGCGATCAGGCCCATACCGCCTCTGACATCGCCGACCGACGGGTGTTCGTAGAGCTTTTGCAGTTGCTCGTACAGGTAAGTTCCCATCCGGTCAGAGTTTCCGACCAGGTCTTCGCGTTTGAATATTTCAAGGTTTTTGAGGGCGGCAGCGCTGGACACCGGGTGGCCGCCAAAGGTGATCAGGTGCTTGAAGGTGCGACTGTCGTCTCCGATAAACGTGTCGGCGATCTTCTTGGTCGCGATGGTGGCTCCCAACGGAAGGTATCCGCTCGTTATCGCCTTGGCGACGGTCGTGATGTCCGGCTGAAAGCCAAAACGTTCGGCTCCGAACCACGTGCCGAGCCTGCCGAATCCGTTGATGACCTCGTCCGCTATCAGGACGATGTCGTAAGTGTCAGCAATCTCACGGAGGCGGTGCCAGTACTCGGGCGGAGGGATGTGGATACCGGTGGCGGCCGAAACGGGCTCGGCGACGATCGCAGCGACGGTGTCCGGGTCCTGGTGTTTGATAAGCGTCTCGAACTCGTTGGCGACGGCGATCGCCTCGTCCACCGGGTTGTCGTGGTAGATCGGCCGGTACGAGCTGTAGTTGTTTACGTGATATGTGCCCGGCATCGTCGGGCCCATGGTGTCGGCTGCCGGGCTTCCACCCAGGCTGACGGCCATCGCCGTACCGCCGTGGTAGGAGCCACGGCGTGAAATGACTTTGTAGGCACCCTGCTTGCCGGTCAGGATGCGGTATTTCTTGGCCATCTTGACGGCAGTCTCGACAGCTTCGGAACCACCGCTGACGAAGAATATTCGTGCGTTCTTGTCCGGGTAAAGATCGCTTACAACTCCGGATAGTTCGATGGTGGAAGGAACAATTGAGCCGGCAGGCGGCGAGTCGATGGCGATCATCTGCGCGTAGGCTGCGTCCGCGATCTCGGTCCGGCCGTATCCGGCGGATTTGTACCAGAGGCCAGCCATGCCATCAAGGAACCGATTGCCATCGATATCGGTCACCCAGACGCCTTCGCCCTTCACAAATATCTGAAGTGCGCCATCCCGCCAATCAGCGGTCTGCATGGCGTGCATGAACAGATGCTCTCCAGCGGTCTGCCGAAGGTTTTCTATCTGTTCTCCGGTGAAGGTCTCGGTGGTCATTAATGCGACTCTCCGGTGCGACATAGGTTGGGTAAATTGCGGCTGCCAAACAACTGGCGTCAGTTTACGGCTGCCCAGCTAGGCGGTCCATAGTCAGATCAGGAATGAACATCTCCGCCGGTTGCACGCCGGTGTGCGATGCATACAATCCACCCGGAACCGCGCTCCCACTACCTAGTCGAAAAAGCTGACATACACCGAAAGAGGTCCCGGATATGACCGTCAATATCGCCACCGTATATGAGCGATCCAAGAGCCCGGGACCGCAGCCAAATGGCCTGCAGGCCGCCGAGGATGGTCTCTGGTACATCGACCAACGGAACGACAAGGTCTACAAGCTGGACTGGGACTCCGGCGACGAAATCATGTCCTTCCAGACCACAACGGAGCACGCCAGCGGGATCACCATCGGCGACGGCTTTGTATGGGTTTCCTCAACCTTTGGCCTGACGATCCACAAGATCGATATGGAGACCGGCAAGACCATCCAGGAACTCCCGACGCCGGGAGTCGGCCAGGTCGCGTTCTCTCCCCTTGGGGCTGCCGCCCGTGACTCAGGCGCTCACGGACTTGAGTGGCGTGATGGAAAGCTCTGGGTCGCCGTCCCGCCGTCCCAGCTGATCTACCAGGTGGACCCGTCAAACGGCGAGGTTCTGCACGAGATCAAGGCCCCAGGCCTTCGCGTACACGGTATCGCATTTGATGAAGACGGCAATCTGTGGTCGGCAGACACCGCATCAGGCGTCGTGTCCTTGCTGGATGTTTCGGACGGTCGTGTTCTGAACTACATCCGGGTCCCGTGGCCGACAGAAGTCCACGGCCTGACGATCGATTCCGCCGGAAAGCTCTGGTATTGCGATGCAGAGACGATGGGGATAGGACTACTCGGCCGCTAATCCCGGCCGGGCTTGGATTTGGGCCAGAGTTGATTTAGAGATAGGCCATTGAGCGGCGGATTTTGCGATTTTTTGCGTAATGTCCGCCGTTTTCTTTTGGCTGGCGATCAAAGGCGAATTCGGGTCAGCTGATCGGCGGCGGGGGCTCGGCGTTCCAGGACGACTGGTGTGACGGTCCTATAGGCCCGGTTACTGCGAAGGGCCATGCCTGTTTTCGGATAGCGCCCCACCGGCCCGGGAACCGAAGCCATGCAATCGTGTCCTCGCGCTCTGTCAGAGGCTGACCGTTGATCTCTACCAGAACCAGATCGGCGGCGGTGTTCCAGATCGGGCCTCCATCTGATGTGCGATCCCCGGCCTTCGGCCACGCCTGTTTATGGACTCCAGTTGACGCATAACTCGCGTGACTCCCAAGCGCCGAGTAGACGATCGGGTTTCCGTCCGGCGTGAACTGAAGGATCGGGCCGATCCTTGCCCCGATATCAGGAAACGCCCAACCGCCATTATTCTGCCCGTGAGCGGAGAAGTAGGCCGCGATCAGGCGTGGCTCACCGGCGTTGGTGACACGAACGGTTACGTGCTCCCAGTCACCCTGGTGCGTGATGTGCCGACCTTCCGGACCATTGAAGGGGTAGAAGAACCAGTACTGGAAATCAAACGCAGCGGCATCGTCCGGCGCAGACCTCGCATTCACATAGCAAGGCGCACTCAAGCGCCCGCCGTTCGGCTGAAATCCACGTCTCGCGGTCTGTTGATTCGGCCCGCGCGTAATATCCAGATACAGATCTGTCCCACCGCGATCCCCTCCTCCGTAACCCCCCAACTTCTTGGGCGTCACACGCCCGACCGGCAGCAGTTCTTCGTCCCTTCGCAGCAGCGCCCGCCAACGACATAAACGCGTTCGCTTCAGGTACCACTCAACCGATGAAGGACGATTCGGGTCGTCGGGGTGCAGGCGGACCTCCGGGGCGAATTTCGGAAGCGCGGAAACCAGGTTAAATGCCGGATCTGGCATGGCGTCCCTGTATGTAGTGCATCAGGTCAATCGATCGGCCTGAGTAGTTCATGGCCCCGCGCGCCTCAGGTTCCGATGCTTGGTCCGCGGTCGCAGTACGCCCGGAGCGTTTCGATAGCGGACAGCACAGCCAGGTGGCTGGTGCGGGGATTGCGGACGTGTGGCTGATTCACCAGCCTGAACGTGAACTCGCCGAACTCTCCCGTGGCGTGAATCTCGTGGACGTTACCGGGAGAAGCCGGGTCCGCGACCACCTTCACGATGGTCCGTTCCGGGCCTATTCCGGCAATGCTCAGGGTCGCTGCGACGTTCACATTCGCCGGGAACAATGCTACCGCATGACGAGCCGGGCCTTCGTATAGAACCGTCGGTTTGGTGATTTCGACATCTTCCCATTTTGCAAATCCGGGCGCGCCGGAAAAAGCTCCCGGCGTTTTTGTGGACGTTAGAGTGACGCTCTCAAGCAGATCGCGGACTGAGCGAAGTGCATCGATGCCGCCCAGCGCTCCAGAGGGTATGACAATGTCGCACCGATTGCTGGCGGCAAGGCTGATCAGGCGATCAAACAACTCCGTATCCGCGAGCGCGCCGGAACTAAG
>Ga0209554_1003408_pt1 | contig 10200 bp, 10 predicted proteins | sample MarorgKNORR_S2LV_5_FD_188221 | JGI IMG/M metagenome (GOLD analysis project Ga0209554, IMG submission 188221) | Marine microbial communities from the Southern Atlantic Ocean, analyzing organic carbon cycling - Bottom_A/KNORR_S2/LV (SPAdes) (version 2) | ecosystem: Environmental > Aquatic > Marine... | reverse complement strand
AATCAGACGCGCCCCGATAGGCATGCGCCAGAGCAACCCGGTCGCCGGGACCCCACCGGTGTTTCAGTTGACCGGTTACAAAATTGGACACGGACTCTGGGCTCGAAACCCGCCCGTCGGAATAAAGGGTTTCCAGCCCCCCTGAAAACGCAAATCCGCCGCTCGGAAACTGGCCATCGCCATGCTGCAACGCCAGAAGAAGACCGGTGATCGAGGCGGTTCCGTCAGTCATCCATGCGCTCCTCGTCTGGTATGACTCTAGCCGTCGCCAACAGCGGATCGATGCGCGCGAGATAATCCTCCCTGGGGCCTTCCATTGCGACGAGAAGGTCGCCGTCATCGAAACGCACGCGCCAATGCAGATTACCGGCGTTGTATCCAAGCTCGAGCGCCGACGCCGCATCCCGCGCTCTCAGCCGCAGCCAGGATTGTTCCTCCACGCGAACGACGATGGCGCCGGTTTCGTCCAGTTTCAGGACGGCGCCTTGTGAAAGGACCGTATCGCGTTCCAGGGCGATACCGCAGACCGTCCCTTTATCCGTCGTCACCCTTTGGCGCCGCCGGGCCGTATCGGCTTTCTTGAGTTGGATATATTCGACCGCATTCCTGTGCGTAAGAGCATGAAGCCTTTCGGCGATATCCCGATCACTCGCACTGCCGATAATCCTGTGAACAATGAACATGTGACACCCTCTCCCCCAACACGCTAGATGGTCATGTGCTTCGCGACGACTTCGTCCGTCAACGCATCGGTGTCGCCGCTCGCTACGACCTGCCCCTTTTCCATCATTACGAACGCATGAGCGGCCGAGCGGGCGAATGCCAGGTTCTGTTCGACCAGGATTATGGTCAAGCCTAACTTCTGGTTTAGTGACTGAATCGTCTCTTCGATCTGCTCAACGATGTTCGGCTGGATTCCTTCGGTGGGCTCGTCGAGCAGGAGCAGGCTCGGCTCGGAGGCGAGCGCGCGGGCGATAGCGAGCTGCTGTTGCTGTCCGCCGGAGAGAAGCCCGCCAGGGCGATCCAGGTTTTCCATCAGATAGGGAAACAACTCAGGCACCACATCGGGAATGCGGGATGATCCGTTTCGGCGGGCGAACCCGCCCATGAGGATATTTTCCCGGATCGTGAAATCGGGGATGATTTCGCGCCCCTGGGGAGCGTAGCCAATTCCCATGCGCGCCCGCCTAAAAGTCGGAGTATCGACAATTTCCTCGCCGTTGAGCTTGATGCTGCCAGTTGATGAGTCCGTCAGCCCAATGATGGTCTTCAAAAGGGTTGTTTTACCGACGCCATTTCGACCGATGACCGCGAGGATGGTCCCTTTTTCGACATTGAAACTGAGGTCGTGCAGGATATGGCTGCCGCCATAAAAACTGTTGAGGTGATCAATCTCCAACATCAGCCGATACCTCCTCTGCCCAAATAGGCGTCTTTCACGGCTTGATTATTTTCGATGTCCTGTATCACCCCTTCGGCCAGAACCTTGCCGAGGTGCATGACGGTGATCTTCTCGGCAATCTCGCGCACGAACGCCATGTCGTGTTCAACCACGATGAGTGTGTGCCGCCCTTTCAAGTCATTGATAATTTGCGATGTTTTCAAGGTCTCCTGGACCGTCATTCCGGCCGAGGGCTCGTCCAGAAGGATGATTTTCGGGTTCTGAACCAGCACCATGCCAAGCTCAAGCCACTGGGTTTCGCCGTGCGAAAGACTACCCGCCCGGTCACTCAGTTTTCCGCGAAGATTAACCAGATTGGTGACTTCTTCAATTCTATCCGCGGCAATCTTTTTGCGCCGCGAACCCACATTCAAAAGAACCCCATGATGGTTGAATCCCGCCACCTCGAAATTTTCCCGCACGGTGAGTTCACGGAATACGGTCGGGATCTGAAATTTGCGGCCAACCCCTTCGCGGGCGATCTTATGTTCTTGCCAATTCGTAATGTCTCTGTCGTGAAGGAGTATCCTACCTTCCGTCGATTTCGTTTTGCCGCTGATCAGATCCATCAATGTGGTCTTACCCGCCCCATTGGCCCCCAGCAATACGCGCAGCTCACCCTCCTCCACGGTCATGCTGAAATTATCGACCGCCTTAAAGCCGCCGAAGTCGACACCGATACCATCAATCGTTAATGCTGCCATGATGCCCCTTACTCCCCTGAAGGAGCATCCTGTTGGGACTTTTTCGCGCCGCCGAGTAGCCGGTCCGTGATGTCGTTCGCCAAGCCCGCGAGCCCTCTGGGAAGAAACAGCACCACGAGCACAAACAGTAATCCGATAATCGCCTGCCAGGCCTCGACGAATAGTTCGGTCTCACTGACCGTCGCCTCGATAACATTGATCAATATGGCGCCGATACAGGCGCCCAAAAGAGATGACCGCCCACCCACGGCGGCCCAAACCACCATGGTGATGCTGAAGGTGAGGTCCATGAAGGTCGGCGAGGCGAACTCGGCCGCGATCACATAAAGCATGCCGGCAAAGCCCGCGATTAGCGCCGATACGCAGAAGAAGAAAATTTGATAGGACGACACATCAAAGCCGAGATACCGGGTCCGGTTGGCGTCATCACGTATCGATTGCAAGACCAGACCGGCGCGGGTGCTGACCAGCCAGCGTGTCGCGACCAGAACCACGGCCAGCGACGCCGCAACCAGATAATAAGTCTGGACCGTATAGGGGTCGAATTCGAAGCCAGCGAGGGTGAACCATCCGAGATCCGTGAGACCGTTGAAACCATTGGTCAAAGGCTGGAAGTCAATCATCAAGAGGCGGAAAAGAAGAACCGTGGCAAGCGTGATGATGGCCACGAACACGCCCGAAATACGCTGGCGAAAGATTATATTTCCCAGAATGAAGGCCAGGACCACGGGGAGGACAAGCCCCATGAAGATGCCGAACCATTGCGCCTGAAACGGTATCCACAGGAAAGAAACCTTGGTTATACAGCACAGGTCCGTGAGCGAGCCCGGCTCGGCGTTCCACAGCATGAAATCCGGCACCGGCGTGTCCGAACCCTGTTGCAGGCTGGTTGGGCTGGCGAGCTTCAGCGACGCGGCCAGCATATAGGCGCCGGCGCCGAAAAATAGTCCCTGGCCCAAATTGAGGATACCCGCATAGCCCCAGGATAAAGAGATAGCGACACCGAGCATGCCAAACACCAGGTATTTAGCGATACGGTTGAGCCAGAATATGTCCAGGAACAAAGGCATCATGAACGTAATGACAATGAATATGGCGTATGCCAGGAACTCGAGTTTCTTCTTGGTCGACATTTCCTAGCGCCCTCTGAAATTAAATAGCCCGCTGGGGCGCCAGGCAATGATCAGAATGACCGCTCCAAAAACGATAGCGCGGGCAAGAATATCGTTAGATAAGGTCGCAAATATTCCGTTGAGCTGCCCTAAAAATCCCGCGGACACCACCGAACCCAACAGACTTCCAACGCCGCCGACCACCACAACCATGAATCCATCGACCACCATCGGCGTGCCCATGCTGGGGCTCACGGTCTTGAACCCGGAAATCATTACACCCGCCACGCCGGCCAGGCCGGAACCGTAGGCGAAGGTCAACGCGTTTACCCGCTTGACGTCGATTCCACAAGCCGCCGCGATATCGGGATTGCGCATAATGGCCCGTACCTGGGTGCCGAACGGTGTCCGGTACAACAGCACCCAAGTCAAGACAACCAGAGCCACGGTCAAGAAAATGATAAATGTCCGGTAGGGCTGAATGACGATGTCGCCGACCTGAATCGTTTCACGCAAGATATCGGGCACGTCCACTCTTTGCAGGCCAACGCCAAGGCCCTCGATATGAACGTCGAAGAACGTCAGGCCGAACTCCAGCCGAACCGCCTGCTGGACCAGGATTCCCACGCCCCAGGTTGCCAATAGGGTGTCGAGCAGGCGTCCGTAAAGATTCCGAACGACCAGCCGTTCGATGATCAGTCCGATGAGAGCGGCCATGAGAAAGGCCGCGGGTATGGCATAGAATATATTCAGATCGAAATGGATCCGAACCATCACGGCGGTGTAGGCCCCGACCATGACGAGTTCACCGTGCGCCATGTTGATCACACCCATGGTGCCGTATGTAATTGTCAGGCCGAGAGCGACGAGAAGAAGGATCGAACCTACGCTCAATCCAATAAAAATTGTCTCAAACATTGTGAGCTCAGCCCTGTTTTGTTCGGTTTCTTAGGCATACCGGCCGGGGCTGTTACCCCGACCGGATGCATTTTATTGGCTAGAGCTTACTTGTGTCGAGTCCGCCTTCCTTGCAGAAAAGGTTGGAGGCGGTCTCGCCGTAGGCAACGTATGGCAGCGGTATGATCGGCGCCGGATACTCGTCAATGATCACGCCTTGCCCCATCGAATCCCACTGGGCGATTCTCGGTGTGAGCCAGACATGCAGATTTTCGGGCTCGATCTTGACATGGCCGTTGGGGGCGTCGAACTCCTGCCCCTTCACGGCTTCACGGATGGCCGCCGGCGTCGCTTCGCCGGCCTTTTCCACGGCCTGCGCCCACAGGAAAACCTGGAAATACGAGCTTTCCAGCGCGTGATGGGTCACCGCCTTGGGATCGTTGACAAACTTGCGGTAGCGTTCGACGAACGATTGGTTGGCGTCCGTATCGATGGCCTGGAAATAGGGGAACGAGGTGAAGCTGCCGGACGCGTATTGAGCCCCCATGGCCGCAATCTCGATCTCGGACGTAACCGTCGCACAGATCGGGAGTTTATCGTGTTTGAGGCCCTGGTTCCCGAACTCGCGGTAGAAAGCGACAACCGAGTCGCCGACCACGTTGGAAAGCACCGCGTCGCAGCCGCTATCCTTGATCTTCTTGACCATCGCGCCCCACTCGGAATGGCCGAGTTCGAGATATTCGTCGGCCACCCACTCGGCGCCGGCTTGCTCGACCAGAATTTTGCAGACCTTGGCCATCTCGCGCGGGTAGATATAGTTCGACCCGACGATGAAAAACTTCTTCTTATTGAGGTTCTTGATGATCCAGGGGATGTAGTTGCTGAGCTGCTGGTTGGGAACGGCGCCGGTATAGACGACGTTCTTCGAGCACTCGAACCCTTCATAGTAAGTCGGATAGAAGTAGAGGTTCTTGCGCTTCTCGAAGACTGGCAACACGGCTTTGCGGCTGGCCGATGTGTAGGATCCAAATACGGTGGGAACCCGGTCTTGAATCACCAGCTTGTTGGCTTTTTCGTTGTAGGTCTTGGCATCGCTTGCACCGTCTTCGAGGATCGGCTTGATCTGCTTGCCCAACACCCCGCCCTTGGCGTTGATTTCTGCGATCGCCATGAGAGTCGCATCCGAAAGCGATTTCTCGATGATCGACAAGCCGCCCGTTAGCGAAAAGAGGACCCCAACCTCAAGCTCGGCTGCCGCGAGGGCAATGCTACTGCTAAAGAAATATGGTGATGCGATGGCACCACCGGCTATTGCGCTCTTTTTTACAAAATCTCTACGTGTCAGCTTTTTCATGAACCTACTCCCTATGTTTCTGCGTCCGATACCTTAACGATTCTGTGATCCGTCTTCTGTAATAGGCAAAAAAAAGCCGCAAGAATTTGAAATCCCTGCGGGCTGCTTTGCCCCGACCTCCCCTGCTTCACTGCAGCGGTGATTAGCTATCCATTTTCACGCTCTACGAAATCCTGTCATGGAACGTGGACTAACAAGCCCTCCACTAGCGTCACTGCCATTTGGAAAACCCATCCGCCGAAATTCAAACACCCCGCCGCGAATGGGTCAAGTCCCCATTTCCATTTTCAGACTCAAATTACTGCTTCCGGCATCTGCGGAAGCCGCCAGCACTCCCCAAGCAGAAACCCGATTTGAATTGCCGTCTCAATGATCCGAGGGATTATTCCACGATTTTAAGCTTTTTGACGCTGCTTCCGATTTTCGTGCCCGCGGAAAGAATTTCGTTTGCATTGATGATCGAGCTCGCGATTTCTTCGGTTGTCACCCGCTTGGCCATGGCCTGATCGCGTAAGATCTTGTAGGCCTCTTCCTCGCAAATATTGTGAAGCTTCATGAGAAGCGCCTTTGCGAGGTTCAGCTTCTTCATGCCGGCGACTTTTCTTTCGAGTTTGTGGATTTTTCCGTTCAGATGGTTTTCCTGGCTCCAATTCTGGCGCGCGAGGACGAGATTTGTAAGAACGCCGAACGGGCGAATCGGTTTGCCGATTACCGCCTGGGCTCCGATGTCGAGAACCGCCTGTAGCACTGTTGGAATTTCGTAGTCCACTAAGGCGATAATGGTGGGGCCGAGTTTTCTGCCGTCATTGAACAAGTCCTGTAACTGGCGTGTCTGGTCCTCGCGCACCATGATGATCACGACATCGATACGGGGTTCGATCTCGCTGGGGATGGGCCACACCGCGTCGACTTGACAACCAATCCGGTTGAGATGGCGGATCAGCTCCTCACCCTCCCGGTCCTTCGGATGAATTATTAGAATCCGCAGACTTCGCAGGGTCTTGAAGATCGGCTGGGTCGGTTGACCCGGCCTGTTAATGGACTTGCACATATTTCTGATCATGCACGTGGAAGTGCTGCATGCTCCAATCGTTGTGGTGAGGGAAAACGAGATAAGGATCCGGCTTAACGGAAGAAAATGTCTGACCGATGATGTCGAATTTTCCTTGCGCGTTAACCCGGCCAACCCGGGGCCAGAGATAGGTATGATTGTTATCCGGGTCGATTCGAATGCGACCCTGGGGCGCCTCGTATTCCGACCCGAGCACCGCCGCGCGGAGAATTTTCGTGTCCCGCATACCGACTTGTTCGAGCCCCTTGGCCATGATACGAACCTGGGAATAAGCCGACTCGCTACCACTGGTGATCGGCGCATCGGGGCCGAACTCCTTGCGGTAATTTTTCACGAACAGGTTGTTTACATCGCTCTCGATGGTCTCGAAATACGGGGCGGAGGTAATGTGCCCGCGGGCGACATCAATCCCCATTTCCATGATCTCCGCCTCGCTGGTGGTGAGGCTTACGATCGGCATTGTCGCTGGATCCAGTCCAGCCTCCGCATAGGCTTGGTAAAAAAACGCAGTGCTGGCGCCAACAACGGTCGAAAAGATAAAGCTCGGCTCCTTTGCCTTGATTTCATCAATGATGGGAATGAAATCCTTCTCCCCGGCTTCAAGCGAAAGATAACGCTCCTCGACAACGGTCCCTCGATTTTGCCGGATATAGTCCTTCATTATGCGGTTCGACTCATACGGATATACGTAGTTGGAGCCGACCATATAGACCCGTTTTCCGCCTTCATTCATCATGAAATCGGCAAGCTGTATGCTGTTTTGATTGGGCGCGGCGCCGGTATAGATAATGTTATTGGAAAATTCAAAACCCTCGTAAAGCGTCGGATAAAAAAGCAGCCCGTTATGTTTTTCGATCACGCTCAAGACAGCCTTGCGCGTACTCGACATATAGCAGCCGAAAATGACTTTGACATCGTCCTCGCAGAGAAGCTTTTCGGCTAGTTTTTGGTGCTGTTCAGGATTGGAGGCAGGGTCATAGATGACGGGTTTGATCTCACGACCGAGAATCCCTCCCGCTTCGTTTAATTCCCGAATCGCTAGGAGAGTTCCATTAAGTTGTGTTTTCTCAACCGTCGATGTCACGCCGGACTGAGAAAAAAGAACACCCACTTTCCATGGGGAATTGTCAGAAAGTTCCATAGCCATCACAAATCATTTTCAAAAACGACCTCCAAACTAAACGCTGAAGATATCTCTGCTATTCTCCTCAGGTACTAGGTCATTAGCATAACAAGGGGTGTAGCGAAGCGGTTTCCTTGAGCAGTCTGATTATTTTGCCGTCATGTAAGTATTGGCGACTCTGAGCACGGTGGCATCGTCGAATTGCCGTCCGGTGAGCATGAGGCCAATCGGCAGGCCCTTGACGCCGCGGCAGGGAACACTGATTGACGGATGACCGCTCAAGTCGAATGCACAGGTATTGCGCACCATGTTAAGGGCCTGCCCGACATAGGTCTTGCGGTCCTTTTCCACGGCCGGGATAGCCTTGTGGGCAGTCTGCGGCGTCGTCGGCATGAGCAGGAGATCATACTCCTTGAGAACCGCATCATAGGCGGCGGTGAGGACGCGCGTCATGTTCTGCGAACGCGCATAGAACACGCCATGATACTGCTCTCGCATATAGTGGCCAAGCAGAGCGCCCATCTTTGCGGTTGCCGAAAAATCACCTCCGTTGCTGCGGATCGCCCGTGACATGGCCGAGATCAGACGCGGGTTGTAGTAACCCTTGTGCTGATAGGCGGTATGGCCGTGATAGAAACTATCGATGCCACCCTCGATCGCTACACAATTCCAGAGGGGAACAGCCCTGCGGTGCATCGGTATAGAGACCTCATTCACCGTAGCGCCCAAGCGGGCCAGGTATTTGGCCGCCTTTCTCACGGCGGCATCCACCGCCGGCATGGATTCTGGTGTGCCGAAGCCTTCTTTGACGACGGCAATGCGAATACCCTTGATGCTTCGCTTGCCAAGCTCCGCAACATAATCGGGCACCTTGATGCGATCCGGCTGGCGCGGATCGATGGCGGTGTCGTCCTTGCCGGCAATAACGTTCATTAACAACGCCGCATCCTTAACCGTTTTGGCCATGGGACCTATATGATCGATGGTCTGATCGAATCCTACAATACCCGTATAGGGCACCAACCCGTGGGTTGGCTTATGCGCGACGATACCCGACCATGATGCCGGGATACGTACGGAGCCGCCCTGATCGCCGCCCAGCGCAATGTCGACAATACCGGTGGCCGGCGCGATGGCCGAGCCGCAGGATGAGCCGCCGGCGGCATAGCGGCTGTTCGCGGGATTGAGGCCCGGTCCGAAGGTGCTGGTGTGTCCGCCGCCCGAGAACGCGAAATCACAGGTATTCAGGATTGCCGTAACATGGCCACCGGCTTTCAAGATACGCTGGACAACTGTGGCGTCTATATCGGGGACAAAATCATAGAGCAGGCGCGAGCCGGAATTCATCGGTATGCCGGCGACGCAAATGGTGTCCTTGAGGCCGATTGTCTTTCCCGCCAGCGGGCCCTTGTTCGACCCAGTCGCGCGGACATCGCAGAACCGCACGACCCCGTTCAGGGGATCCTCATCCGGTTCCGGGCGGCGGCCTGGAATGCGCACAGCCGAAATTACTTCGCGCACCGGGTCAGGATACTGATCGAGCTCGTCATAGCCTTCCATGACGCCCAAAATCAATTCATGAAGATCAGGGAGTTCAGCCTCGGTAATTTGCAGATGATGGCGATCACTGAGGTCCAGGAGGTCGTCCTGCGAAGGTCTTCTGAGCGTCATGATTATGTCTCCCAATCAATATTTGTTAAAGGCACGGATTCTTATTTCCACTTGATCCGGTTTAGTTTGCATCTGGCGGCGATAGTTTCCCCGGACCCGCGGGTCTTTCCTTTATCAAGGCCAGAAGGTCGCGAAACTCACTTGTATCAGCGCGTTGCAACCACTCAAAAACCACCATCTCGCACGTAACAACCTCGATACCGTTTTGACAAAATCTCTTAAGGGCCGTCAGGTAGTCCTCGTTATTGCGCGATGCCACGGCATCAGCGGAAACGAAGGGATAGTAGCCAGCCTCATACAGGCCGAGCGCAGTTTGAAGGACACAGACATGGGCTTCCATCCCGCAAATGATCGGTTTGCTGCAGTCTAGTCGACGAACAGCCGTGGTAAAACCGGGTTCAGACTGGGCGCAGAAATGCACTTTGTCCACGATCTTTGCGTTTTCGGCGGCATGAATGATATCGGGAAGGGTATGACCGATCCGGTCCGGGCAATGCTCTGTTATCAAGATCGGAACGTTCAGGAGCGAGGCGGCCTCGGCCAAAAACACTATGTTAGCAACGATACGGTTCGCACCATCTACCGCCGGCGCAAGCTTTTCCTGCACGTCAACAATCAGCAAAAAACTTTCGTCCGGTTTTACAAGCATATTGATTCAGGTGATCTGCACGACGGTTCCACGCACCAACCCAGACGGGGCTAATTTTCGGCTCTAGGCGGCGCTCACGGTTACTAGTGGATTGAGCGGAACAAAGGAGTCCGATTTGGGATTCCTATATGCTCTGTTGTGTGCGATTCAATGTGATGCGCACAGGAATATCCTTCA
>Ga0209554_1003407_pt1 | contig 10200 bp, 9 predicted proteins | sample MarorgKNORR_S2LV_5_FD_188221 | JGI IMG/M metagenome (GOLD analysis project Ga0209554, IMG submission 188221) | Marine microbial communities from the Southern Atlantic Ocean, analyzing organic carbon cycling - Bottom_A/KNORR_S2/LV (SPAdes) (version 2) | ecosystem: Environmental > Aquatic > Marine... | reverse complement strand
GATTAAATAGAGGAAAATATTTTTGATGCTGTTGCATGGAAGTAATTAATATTTCTTTTGGTATATTTAAAAAAGACTTGTCAAATTTACCTACCAGAATATTTGGTTTTTCAACCAGATCAACTACTTCGTCTAATAACTTTTCATTTAATTTTTTTTTTAATTTTCTTACTTTACAAACTTTGTCTATTTGTTTTACGATTAGTTGTTTTCTAAGATTCTGATCTAAAATGATTTTCTTGCTGTCTAATAATTTTAAATAAGATCTAAAATCTTTTATTTTTTTTTGGCCTTCCTCCATAATTTCATCTGAAAATGTTAAGTTATTACTTACTAAATGATGAAAACTAAATTGAATTACCTGATTATCAAATAAGGCTAAAATTGATTTTAATGGTCTTCCCCAGATTAAACTATGATCTGCCCATCTCATGGATTTTTTCCAAGAATACTTGTTTAAAATATCCGGAATTATTTTAGCCAGTTCTTTTTTAACCAGGATAATTTTTGGATTAATTTTAGCAAAAAAAAATCTACCCTTATCTAGGCTTTGTTCAAAAACTTCAGTACGATCTAAATTATTAGATTTTATAAAACCTTCTAAAGCACTCTTAGGAGAATCTACTTTTGGACCCTTAATAGTTATTCCTTTTTTTTCTATTTTTTCTGTTATTTCTTCAAAGAAAAAAACCAATCTTTTTGGTGTGGAATAAGATTTATTTGATTTAAAATTGATATTTAGTTTATCGAAACTTTCAGTAAAAAGTTTTTGTATGCCTTCTCTAGCATGTTTTTGTAATCCAGAGGGCATTTCTTCACTAAACAACTCTAAAAATAGTTCAGACATCAGTTATGTTTGAGTTGTTAACCAAACAGATCCTACTCGTTTAACTAAATCTCTAATTCTTGAAATGTAGCCAGTTCTTTGTGCCACACCAATGGCACCTCTAGAATCTAATAGGTTAAAAACATGGCTAGCTTTTAGACATTGGTCGTAAGCTGGTAATGATAATTTTTTATCTAGCAAAGATTTACATTCGACTTCTAGCATTTCAAAAATCTTAAATAAAAAATCTGTATTAGCATGTTCAAAATTATATGCTGAAAATTCTTTTTCCGACTGATAAAATATATCTTTATATTTTACTCCAGTGTCATTCCACAGAAGATCAAATACATTATTTTTTTTTTGTGTAAACATACATATTCGTTCCAACCCATAAGTTAATTCAACGGATACTGGTTTACATTCAATGCCAGCCATTTGCTGAAAGTAAGTAAATTGAGTAATTTCCATACCATCGCACCAAACCTCCCATCCAAGTCCTGCTGCACCTAAAGTTGGACTTTCCCAATCATCTTCAACAAATCTAATGTCATGATCTTTATAATTTATTCCAATAGTTGATAAACTTTTTAAATAAAGTTTTTTTATTTCTTTGGGGGAAGGCTTAATTAGAACTTGAAATTGATAATAATACTGTAATTTATTTGGATTATCACCGTATCTTCCATCTGATGGACGTCTCGAAGGCTGTACATATGCCGCTCGCCAAGGTTTTGTTCCAAGTGATCTTAAGGTTGTTGCAGGATGAAAGGTTCCTGCTCCAACCTCCATATCATAAGGCTGCAAAATTACGCATCCATAGTTGCCCCAATATTTTTGTAAATTTAATATTGTATCTTGAAAGTTTTGAATTGATATATTTTTTTTTTTTATTTGTTTTTTTTTATTTGTTTTTTTTTTCATTAAAGACCATATTTTTGCCAGATAGATCTTTCTTCAAGCAGCTGAATTAATGTTTCAATTTGACTTTCGCTGCCCCCGGATAATTTTTTACTAATCCAACTTTTTGGTTTTTCAAATTTTTTAATGACCACATCTTCACCAAATTTTTCTTTTAGTATTTCATCTGCATTTCCTAAACCATCAACCAAACCCAGTTCTTTTGACTCAGAGCCCGACCAGAATTCACCCGTAAATAGATTTGGGTTTTCTTTCTTTTTTAGTTTAGATGATCTACTTTCTTCTACTACTTTGATAAAATCAGCATGAAGATCTAACTGAATTTTCTTTAGTCTTTCTATATCTTCTTTTTTTTCATCAACAAATGGATCAAGAGTACTTTTATTTTTACCCGCAGTGTATATTCTTCTTTGAATTCCTATTTTCTTAATTAACTCCTGTAATCCAAAAGAAGAATAAATAACTCCTATAGAACCAATAATTGAGCTTGAATTAGCATAAATTTCATTGCCAGCACATGCTATTAAATATCCTCCCGATGCTGCTACATCTTCAGCAAAAACTAACACTTTGACATTTTTCTTTTTAGCCATTTTTTTCACATAGCTATAAATCAAGTGTGATTGAACGGGAGAGCCCCCTGGTGAATTTATTGAAATAGCTACTGCTTCAATCTTTTCAACTGAAAAGGCTTTTTTTATTATTTCTTGCTGACTGGAGAAATCTATTCCCTGTTTAAATTTTCCAACATTTCCAATGACGCCAGTTAATCTAATATGGGAGACAATCCTTTTGTCTTTAAAATATGAGAATATGCCTATTATGATTTTTTTAATAAATGAAAACATGCTATTTGTGAACGATTATTTAATATACCATTTTTTAAAACCTTTTAAGTTTTAAGTAAAGCATAAAGCTACCTGTGGTTGAAGCAAACAAGGTGCGTCAATTACGATGTAAAAAAATATTTTTTAATGTATTACTTTTATTAAATATATGGGTGCAGTAGTTCAACTAAAAAGAAAAATTAACGATTCTTTCAATGATTTGAGATCTTCGGTAGATCAGAAAATTTCTCTAGTTGAGGATAAAATAAAATCAAGATTAGAAAGCGATGTTAATTTGATTCATAAAATGGTTGTTCACCATTTAGGTTCAGGTGGTAAAAGAATTAGAGCCCTTTTAACTTTAGGATGTTCTAAGCTTTGTGGATACTCAAAGGGTCTTAGAGATGTAAATTTAGCTGCCTGTGTTGAATTGATTCACAGTGCAACTCTTTTGCATGATGATGTTATCGATAAAAGTGTGGTCAGAAGAGGAAAAAAAACAGCAAATAAAATTTGGGGTAACCAATCTTCTATACTGGTAGGAGATTATTTGTTAAGTCGATGTTTTGAAATCATGGTTGAAGACAACGATCATGAAGTATTAAAACTTTTATCTTCAACTTCATCGAAAATTGCTCAAGGTGAGGTGTTACAATTACAGCATAAAGGTGAAATTGATATGTTGGAAGAAATTTATCTAAAAATAATAAGTTCAAAAACTGCATCCCTTTTTGCAGCAGCAACAAAGGTTGGTGGAATAATTACTAATAAAAGCAACAAAGAAAAAGATGCATTACAATTTTATGGAAAAAATTTAGGACTTATATTTCAAATAGCTGATGACACATTGGATTACAATTCAAATTTAAACTTATTTGGAAAAAAAACTGGCAAAGATTTTTTTGAAGGAAAAGTAACATTACCAGCAATACTTGTTTATCAACGAGCTAATATTAATGAAAAAGAATTTTTAATAAAAATATTTAAACAAAATGAAAGAAGTAAAGAAGATTATAAGATAATGTTAAAATTAATTTCAAAGTATAACATCATTTATCAATGTTATAAAAAAGCAGAATATTTTGTAAATTTAGCTTCAAATTCTTTAAGCTTATTCAAGCCATCTAAAGAAAAAAGTATATTAGAAAATTTAATTTCTTTTAGTTTAGAAAGATCTTTCTAAGGATACAAAATCTTTTTTTTCCATCCATTGGTTGTTTTGTTATATCTGAGCCTCTCATGAATTCTATTGTCTTTGTGCAGCCAAAACTCAATAGATGAAGGTCCCAAACACCATCCTGACCAATGAGGCGGTCTAGGTACATTTTTTTCATTTTTATATTTTTTTTTATAATCTTCTATTTTTTTTAAAAGCTCAGAACTTTCTCTCATCGTATCTGACTGATCTGAAGCCCAAGCACTAATTTTACTTTCATAAGGTCTGCTATTAAAATAAAGATCTGCTTCTCTGTCATCAACTTGGTTTACGCTTCCCAAAATTCTTATTTGCCTGTTAAAACTTTTCCAATAAAAGCACATTGATGCTTTCGGATTTTTCTTAAGATCATGACTTTTTGGACTATTTAAATTGGTATAAAAAACGAAGCCCTTAGAACTTAATCCTTTTAACAGTACCATTCTTACATTTGGTTGACCTGCATTATCTACTGTCGCTAAAGATGAAGCGTTTGGGTCTCTAATTTCCTTTTTTTCAGCCTCTGCCATCCAAGATTTAAATAATTCGAAAGGATTATCTAAGTCCAAAAAACAGGAATTTAAACCTAATGAGTTTTTTTGATTCATAAAATAGTCAAAATATTCTATATAATATAATTTAATGTCATTTAATACTTTTGGAAAGATGTTTCGTTTTACAACATGGGGTGAATCCCATGGTCCTGCTATTGGATGTGTAGTAGACGGTTGTCCGCCAAATATTGCTTTATCCCCAAAAGATATACAAATAGATATGGACCGAAGACGCCCTGGAAAATCAAAGTTCACATCTCAAAGAAAAGAATCAGATAAAGTTGAAATTTTGTCTGGTGTTTTTCAAGGCAAAACCACTGGAACACCTATTTCTATGATTATTTACAATCAAGATGCAAGATCGAGAGATTATGAAACTATTAAAAATAAATTCAGGCCGGGCCATGCTGACTATACTTATTTCAAAAAATATGGAATCAGAGACTACAGAGGTGGAGGACGTCAATCAGCTAGAGAAACAGCGTCAAGGGTTGCCGCAGGAGCAATAGCAAAGAAAGTTTTACAAAATAAAATTGGAAAAAAATTTAAAGTTATTGGTGCAGTCACCCGGTTAGGTTTGCTAGGATGCAATGTTAAGAATTGGAAAGATAAAGAAATTCAAAAAAATCCATTTTTCTGTCCTGATAAGTCAGTAATAAAATTGTGGGAAAAGTATCTTTTGGGTGTTCGAAAATCTGGTTCATCATGTGGGGCAATTATCGAAATTAGAGCATCAGGTATCCCAATAGGTTTAGGCGCACCTATTTACTCAAAATTGGATGCGGATATTGCAGCTGCTTTAATGAGCATCAACGCAGTAAAAGGAGTCAATATTGGATCTGGAATGTATTCCGCTTTATTAAGTGGACTAGAAAATTCCGACGAAATTAGACAGAAAGGGAAAAAAACATTATTTAAATCCAATAATGCAGGAGGAATATTAGGAGGAATTTCTTCTGGCCAAGATATAATTGCTTCTTTTGCGGTTAAACCAACTTCTTCTATATTATTAAGTAGAAAGACGATAAACAAAAAAGGTAAAAATACTGAAATTTCTGTTAAAGGCAGACATGATCCATGTGTTGGAATAAGAGCCGTTCCTATTGGCGAGGCTATGATGAATTGTGTCTTGTTAGATCATTATTTAATGAATAAAGCTCAGTGTAAATAAATTTAACTCGCTGATTTTGTTTTAGACAATACAACATTAGATTTTAGTGCTTCTAAAATTTTTTCTTCAATAGATATAGAGTCCAATCCAGCTTTTTTATACATATTTTCTGGTGTATCTTGATCAATAAAAATATCTGGTAAAAACATAGATCTTAATTTTATTCCTTTATCTAATATTCCTCTGGTTGATAAAAATTGCATTATATGTGATCCAAATCCACCAATGGAACCTTCTTCAATAGTTATTAATACCTCATGCTTTAAGCATAATTCTAAAATTAAATCTTGATCAATAGGTTTTGCAAATCTCATATCCGCAACTGTAACAGTAATTCCTTTTTGACTAAGTGTTTCAGATGCTTTTAAACATTCTTGTAGTCTTGCTCCTAAACTTAAAATTGCAACATTTTTTCCTTCTCTTACAATTCTTCCTTTACCAATAGAAATTGTTTCAACAATATTTGGTAGAGACACACCGGTGCCATTTCCTCTAGGGTATCTGAAAGCACAAGGTTTATCGTTTATAGTTGTTGAAGTATTAATCATTCTAACTAATTCTGCTTCTTCGCTGGCTGCCATGACAATAAAATTTGGCAGTGTTGATAGATATGTAATATCGAAAGAACCAGCATGAGTAGGGCCATCTGCTCCAACTAATCCGGCTCTATCAATAGCAAATCTGACAGGTAAACTTTGAATTGCCACATCGTGAACAACTTGATCATAAGCCCTCTGAAGAAATGTTGAATAAATAGCCGCATAAGGTTTATAACCTTCTGTTGCCAAACCAGCTGCAAATGTTATTGCATGCTGTTCCGCAATACCTACATCAAACATTCTATCTGGAAATTTTTTACCAAACATATCCATTCCGGTACCTGATGGCATTGCTGCAGTTATTCCAATTATCTTAGTATCCTTCTCAGCGTGTTGAATTAAAGTATCAGCAAATACCTTTGTATAAGAAGGAGCTTTTGAAGGTAATTTTTTTTGTTTTCCAGTAATTACATCAAATTTGCTAACACCATGATACTTATCGCCTGCTTTTTCCGCCGGTTCATATCCTTTACCTTTTTGGGTAACAGCATGTATCAAAATAGGTCCATTATGTTTAGAATTTTTAACATTTTTTAATACTGGCAATAATGCTTCCAAATTATGTCCATCAATTGGACCAATATAATAAAATCCAAGTTCACTAAATAATGTGCCACCTGTTACCATATTTTTTAAAAAATCTTCAGCTTTGTGGGCTTTAACACTAAATTTTTTTGAAAAAAAAGATGTAATTAATTTGATTACTTTTCTAAAACCAAAATAAATTTTTCCAGATAATAATCTTGCTAAATAAGAACTCATAGCTCCTACGGGTCTTGCTATGGACATATCATTATCATTCAAAATAACGATTAATTTTGATTTTGTGGTACCAGCATTATTCATAGCTTCATAAGCCATACCAGCACTCATCGCTCCATCACCTATAACAGCAACAACATTGTTTTGAGTATTTGATAAACTTTTTGCCACAGCTATACCCAGGCTAGAGGATATTGAAGTTGAACTATGAGCAGCTCCAAATGTATCGTATTCACTTTCAGATCTTTTGGTAAATCCTGAAAGACCATTACCTTGTCTTATAGTTCTAATCTCATTTTTTCTTCCTGTTAAAATTTTATGTGGATAAGATTGATGACCCACATCCCAAATTAATTTGTCTTTTGGTGTATTAAAAACATAATGAAGGGCTATTGTAAGTTCTACAACACCGAGGCCAGCTCCCAAGTGACCTCCTGTTTCTGAAACTGCATCAATTAGTTCTGTTCTCAGTTCTACTACTAATTCTTTGAGTTCTTTCACATTTAGTTTTTTTAAATCGGATGGATAATTTATGTTATTTAATAATCTATAATTTGGCATTTAAACTTCTCTGTGAATTATATATTCTAGTGATTCTAATAAATCACGAGATTTTGTACCATATTTCTTTATTTTATTAACAAGTTTATTTTTTAAAGAATGGGCAAATTCCAATGAATTATTATAACCCAGCAAATTAATTAAAGTTGCCTTACCTCTTTTAATATCTCCTTTGGTTGGTTTTCCGGCCTTATTACTATTTCCCCTAATATCAATCAAATCATCACTTATTTGATAAAGTAAACCTAGTTGTAATCCTATTTGACTTAAATTTCTTTTTATTGATAATTTTTTTTCTTTAATTATTGCGGAACTATTACAGCAGAAACTGAAAAGTTTTCCGGTTTTTTTATTTTGCATCTCGATTAGTTGTAATTTGTTCACTTTTTTATGTTCGAAATTTAGATCTAAGTATTGACCTCCGGCCATAGCAGAATGTCCAGAACAAATAGCTAAAGAATAAATCAACTCCGTTTTAATTTTGTTTTTTAATTTTAATTTTTTATCACTTAGAATTTCAAAAGCTAAAGTTAATAAAGAATTGCCTGATAAAATAGCTGTAGATTCTCCAAACTTTTTATGAGTTGAAAGTTTGCCTCTTCGAATGTCATCGTTATCCATACATGGCAAATCATCATGAATTAAAGAATAAGAATGAACACATTCTACTGCAGCACTTAAAGCTTTTAATAAATTATAATCAATATTAAATATTTTTCCTGTATCAACAATAATTTTTGATCTAAATCCTTTTCCTCCCGAAAATAAACCATACTTCATTGGTTTGAGTAAATAGGACTTGGCATCCTGATTTTTCAAATATTGTTGTAGATATTTATCTGTATCTTTTGCTATTTTTCTGATTTTATTTTGAAATCCCGACATAAAAAATTAATTTTTTGATAAGGAATTTTGTATATTTTCAAAATTTTTTTTTGATATGTTTTTTGATTTATCTTTAAATTTCTGTTCAATATAGTTATTTAAAAATATTAAACGATGATACTTTTCTATTGAATTTTCAAGATTTTCTTCCTTTTCCAATATTTTTATTATTTCAGATACTTCTTTTTGAGCTTCTTCAATTGATTTTCTTTTTATATCAGCTGGAATATTTTTAAAATTCATACTATATCCATATTAATTTATATATGAAAAATATCTATTCAAATATAGAAAAAGCTAAAAAGTATTTAACAAATAACGATGTAGTCGCTATACCAACAGAAACTGTTTATGGTTTAGCTGGAAATGCATATTCAAATAAAGCTGTAAAAAAAATATTCTCACTCAAAAAAAGACCCTTAAAAAATCCTTTAATTGTTCATTATTGTAGAATCAAAGATTTAAAAGAAGATTGCATAGTAAATGAGACTTTTAATAAATTGTATAGAAAATTTTGCCCTGGTCCTTTAACATTTATACTCAATAAAAAAAAGAATTCCAAATTATCAAAATATGTAAATGCAAATAAAAAAACTATCGCAGTGCGATTTCCAAAAAATAAGATTACCCAAAATTTATTATCTAAATTAAATTTTCCATTAGCAGCACCAAGTGCAAATATTTCTTCAAAATTAAGTCCCGTTACAACAGCTGATGTAAAAGATGAATTTGGAAATAAAATTAAATCAATTCTTGATGGTGGAAAAACTAAAATAGGACTTGAATCTACGATTGTAGATTTAACTGACAAGGTCTCTATTTTAAGACCAGGGGGAATTACTATTGAGCTGTTGGAAAAAGTATTACGCCGTAAATTAAAATTAAAAAACAATTTAAAAAATATTAAATCTCCTGGACAGTTAGGATTTCATTATTCTCCCGGAATACCAGTAAGATTAAATGCTAAATATCCAAAAAAAAATGAAGCCTTTCTTCAGTTTTCGGGAAAAGTGAAGAACAAAAATAATTACTTCACTTTAAGTAGAAAAGGAAATATGAGAGAAGCTGCTAAGAATTTATTTAGCATTTTAAGATTGATAAAAAAAAAAGGCTATAGTTCTATAGCTGTTAGCAAAATACCCAACCAAGGATTAGGTTTGGCAATTAATGATAGACTTAAAAAAGCTTCTAAACAATGAATGAAAATATAATTGAAGTTAAGAAGTTAAATAAAATTTACGACAAAACAATTGCAGTTAAAGATTTAAGTTTTGTAATTAATAAGGGTAAAATTATTGGTCTTCTTGGTCCCAATGGATGTGGTAAAACAACAACTATTGCAATGATTTTAGGTCTAGTGAAGCCAACATCTGGAGAAATCATAATAAAAGGAAAAAATCTTGAAAAAGAAAGAATAAATTTATTAGAAAAAATGAATTTTATATCTCCATACGTTGAACTACCCAAGAAACTTACCGTTGAAGAAAATTTAAAAGTTTATGCAGGATTATATGGTGTAAAAAACGCTAATGAAAAAATATATGAATTAGTAAATGAACTTAGACTAAATGAATTTTTAAAAAAAAAAACTGGAGAATTATCTTCTGGTCAAAAGAATCGAATAAGCTTAGCTAAAGCATTAATTAATGATCCTGAAATACTTATGTTGGATGAGCCGACTGCTAGCCTAGATCCTGATACTGGAGATTTTGTAAGATCATTTATTGAACATTATTCATCCAAAACAAATGTTACAATTTTACTTGCATCTCACAATATGAATGAGGTCGAAAGATTGTGTGACAGTGTAATGATGATGAAAGATGGTATTATTGTAGATACGGGTAAATCACAAGAATTAATTTCAAGACATGGAAGAAAAAACTTAGAAGAAGTTTT
>Ga0209554_1003405_pt1 | contig 10209 bp, 6 predicted proteins | sample MarorgKNORR_S2LV_5_FD_188221 | JGI IMG/M metagenome (GOLD analysis project Ga0209554, IMG submission 188221) | Marine microbial communities from the Southern Atlantic Ocean, analyzing organic carbon cycling - Bottom_A/KNORR_S2/LV (SPAdes) (version 2) | ecosystem: Environmental > Aquatic > Marine... | reverse complement strand
CCGGCTTGGTTGGCATGCAGGAGATGGATGAACTTTAGGAGTGATGGGGGGGGGAGGGGAGCACACAGGCCCCACCCATCAATACATAAAGTAGTTACTCTCATTTCTGCCTAGATGCTTCTTCAGATGGCACCACTAATTCTTCACAGTCAGACACCCTCCAAGTAAAATCCAATTTTCTTGATCAATCTACCAAATGATGATATATCTGTATGTACTGCTAGACCAATCTGGTTAGTTAAACTCTGATTATGGAAACATTACGCAGTGTTTAAAAGAGACGCTTTTAATTTATTATTGGAAACTTTAGCTAAGAACCAGAAAACCCGCAAGGCTCTGGAAGGGCATTATGCTCCCCAAGCTTCATAGCCAGTATTTACGATCTTAAAAACAGATAAGTCACTTTTTGAAGTTTAAATGAATCCTAAAAAGGGAATATTACTGAATCCCAACACAAAGGTTTCTTTCAGAAAAGGCACTCAGGAAAAAATTGTTTTGCTGCGACAGCTTGAGCGCAAGGTGCTCTGGCTTTCAACCTGGATGATTCACAATGCGAACCACGTGAGGGTTAAAAAAGACGGTCTCAAGGTTGGAGGACACCAGGCGTCATCGGCTTCGCTGGTCTCAATCATGACGATCCTTTACTTCGACATACTGCGTCCCCCCGATCGTGTGGCTGTCAAGCCTCATGCAAGTCCTGTATTCCACTCTATCCAGTACCTTCTTGGAAATCAGGAAATTGGTCAACTTGAAAATTTCCGCGCCTACGGCGGTGCACAGGCCTATCCTTCGAGAACAAAGGACCGTGACGATGTTGATTTCTCTACAGGCTCAGTCGGACTCGGGGTCGCAGTCACTGCATTTGCCAGCCTGATTCAGGACTATGTGAGATTGAAACCCTTTGGCAAAACTGATACCCCAGAAGGACGTATGATTGCCCTGGTTGGGGACGCCGAACTCGATGAAGGTAATGTCTACGAAGCACTTTACGAATGCTGGAAGCACAGACTGCGCAATACTTGGTGGATTATCGATTACAACCGCCAGAGTCTCGATGCAGTGGTCACCGACCGGCTCTTTGGCCAGATCGACCAGCTTTTCAGAATGATGGGATGGCGGGTGTTGACGCTGAAATACGGAAGACTTCTGGAAGAGGCCTTCACAAAACCCGGAGGAATGGCCCTCAGGGAATGGATCGACGCCTGTCCCAATTCTCTCTATTCCGCACTTGTTTTCCGAGGGGGGAGAGCCTGGCGTGTCAAACTGGAGGAGGATTTCAATTCCGGACACAAGGTAAGAAAACTCATAGGCAGTTACAGCGACGATGAACTTCACCGAACGATGACTAATCTTGCCGGACACGACATCGGAATGCTTCACGACACTTTTCACCAGCTTCAGGATGACATTCCCACTTGCTTGATCGCCTACACAATCAAGGGACACGGGTTGCCTTTTGCGGGGCACAAGGATAATCATGCAGGTTTGATGAATTCAGAACAGATGGAGAAATTCAGAGTTCAGAACCAAATCCGTCCCGGGTACGAATGGGAACCCTTTGAAGGCATTGACCTGCCACAAGAAAAAATCACTTCATTTTTAAAAAACGTTCCTTTTCAGCAACAGGGATCAAGGAGGTTTAGCGATATCAAGTTCGAAGTGCCACCAATTCCTGTTCCCAAAGGTAAGGATATCCTCTCAACCCAGGAGGGATTTGGAAGAATCCTTGCCAATTTAGCACTCAGCAAGGCAGAACTTGTGAAACGAATAGTCACTACCTCGCCTGACGTTACTGTTTCCACCAATCTAGGAGGATGGATCAATCGCACGGGGATTTTCAGTCGTAACCCTATACCAAGCTCCAGCCAGGAAAGTGAGGTACAATCGTTTCAAAAATGGGAACAAAAACCTTCAGGACAGCATTTCGAACTGGGTATTGCGGAAAACAATCTTTTTTTGATGCTAGCGGCGATGGGGCTTTCCCATGAACTGTTCGGCAAACGACTGATCCCGATAGCAACTCTTTATGATTCATTCATTTACCGTGGGCTGGATGCACTGAATTATGCCTGCTATCAAGATGCCCGTTTCATTCTAGTAGCTACACCTTCGGGTATTAGCCTTGCTCCGGAAGGAGGTGCTCATCAGTCCATAGGGACCCCACTCGTAGGCATGGTTCAGGACGGACTGGCCGCCTTCGAACCATCCTACGTTGATGAACTTGCCACTATTCTGGAATGGAGTTTCGAATACATCCAGCGAGACGGCAGTGGGAAAAACACTTCGGAATGGCTGCGTGATTCCCATGGAGGTTCGGTATACCTGAGGCTTTCCACTCGGCCGATCCACCAATTGAAGCGGAACCTCAGTCCTGAACAGCGCACGGCGATTATCGAAGGAGGCTACTGGGTTTTTGAACCTGAAACAAACGCCGAACTTGCCTTGATCTATTCCGGTGCAGTTGTCCAGGAAGTTACGGAGGCCTTCGAACTGATCCGTGAGGACCTGCCTGGTGCAGGACTGCTCGCCGTCACCTCATCCGACCGGCTCAACGCGGGTTGGCAGGCGGCCAAACGCAGCCGCCACCATGGCGGACCCAGAACCGTTTCTCTAGTGGAAAAATTGCTGGAGCCGCTTGCAGAAAATGCAACACTGGTAACGATTTTAGATGGTCACCCCGCCACACTCTCCTGGCTCGGAGGAGTTCGGGGACACTGTGTAGAATCCCTTGGTGTTGAGCACTTTGGACAATCAGGTAGCATCGATGATCTCTACCGACATTACGGACTCGACACACAGACCATCATCGATGCCTGTGCTTCGGCATACCTCAATTCACTCGGTTACCATGACCATTGAACAGCAACCAACGCTTGAAGGGCAAAGCCGATCTGTAATCGAAAAAGTTAGTCCCTTGGTTAGGCGCATTGCCGACAGGATGAACTTTGACCTCGGTGGGCTTTCAGGGACTGGAAGTGAGGGGCAGATCACTGTGAATGATCTTAGGACCCTGATTTTTCCTGAAAAGGATTCGATGGATACCGTAACGGAAAAAGCATCCGATTCTACCAAGATGGTTACTCCTATGAAGGCATCTTCAAATAATATTCGTGAAGCATCTGATCAAAAAGACTATATACTTCAACCTCTGAATCATATCCGTAGAATCACTGGGGAAAAACTCAGTACCGCCAAACGGGATATTCCACACTTCTACCTTTCGGTGGACTGCGAAGCTGACTCTCTCCTAGATTTCAAGAGAGAACATGGAAATAGTGAAGCATCCCGTTTTTCCATCAACGATCTGATCCTCTATGCCGTTGCAAGAGCCTTGAAGAAACACCCCGCGGCCAATGCTTCCTGGAGCCATGAAGGCATTAGGATTCACCGTAACGTCAATCTTGCGGTTGCCGTAGCCTCAGACCACGGATTGCTAACTCCGGTCATTCGGAATGCCGAATCGAAAGGCATTTTGGCAATTGCTTCCGAAATGAAAGAATTGAAGGGGAGGGCCAAAAACGGGAAACTGGGTAAGGAAGAACTCATGGGCGGGACCTTTTCGGTATCCAATCTTGGAATGTATGGGATTCAGCAAGCAATTGCAGTGATTAACCCTCCTCAGGCCTGTGTACTGGCCGTAGGTTCCGCAGAGACAAAACCATTATCTCGGAATAATAAAATCTTTCATGCTTCCATCATGAACTGTACCCTTTCCTCAGATCATCGGGTGCTTGACGGTGCGGAAGCCTCTCGGTTTCTCGCATGCCTCAAACTCTTCCTAGAAGAACCCCTTCATATGCTGGTCTGAGAATTAAATTCTATGCTTTATACAAAATCCTTTTTGATTATTACCTAAATCCTCCAATTAGGTGACAAACAAACACGAAAATGGTAACATAGTCAAGTAGTTAACCTCAAAATCAACTTTTTGACCTGTCACCATTTCCATGAAGAACTATCATAACACAAGATTGTCCAGAAGATCAGTAAAATACATTCAAATCATCCAAGGCGGACAAGACCTGACCACACAAGCGGGTTTAATCCCGGTGGTTAAATTTTTAAAAATACACGGTTTTGCGTCAAAGATTGAACAGACCCGGAACAAGCTCACGCCGGACGCCTTCGGGTTGCGGCTGATCGACAAGGTGGCGGTCAAGGGCAAGGAGGATCCAGTGCTGATCCATGAGGTGCTGGACGCCGAGGTTCCGGAAGAGCGGGACGGGAAACTCGCCACGCTCGAAACCTTCTGCACCGGCTGGGAGCTTTACCAGAACCAGCAGTTTGAGAAGGCTCAGGCGCAGTTCCAAAATTGTCTGGAACAAACTCCAAAGGACAGCGTTGCGGAACTTTACGTCGAACGCTGCAAAACCCTGCTTTCCAGTGGCTGGGATCCTGAAACGTGGGAAGGGATCATCCGCATGGACACCAAATGAGGTGGACGCGCCCCCGTTTGTGCTAGGGTTGTGGTTTATTCATAAGTACTTAGAATAGGACCTCTTGTTGAGTCTATTAATAAACTAACATACGGCGATGAAATAGATTAATTTATAAAAGATACTTTGAAAAACTCAAAACAACCAACCCCATCATCACATGTGAGTAACCTCCACTAATTCTTCACAGTCAGACACCATCCACAAACTTCTCTCTTTCTTGTAATCCAAACCGATTGATGTTAATATTGGGTTCTCCTAAGCTTCTATGACAGAGAACATTCAACATTGCTAAGACTTTATACTCCAGCAAAAGATCCAGACAGAAACACTATCAAAACCATTTAAACGAAATCAATTATAAATAAAAATGCCTCGATTTTCTGCAAATTTGAGCTTGCTGTTTACCGAACTACCATTTTTGGAACGTTTCAGCGCCGCAAGGAAATACGGCTTCCTGGCTGTAGAAATACAGTTTCCTTATGAGACTCCGGCCAAACACATCAAGACTCAAATTGATCTGACAGGGCTTGAACTTGTTCTGATCAACGTACCAACTGGCGACTTAATGAACGGAGGTGAAGGGCTTGCCGCTGTCCCGTCGAAACGCCAAGAATTTATCGATGCCGTTAATAAAGCCGCCGAGTATGCAGATATCCTCCGCCCAAAATTCATCAATGTTCTCCCAGGTTGCTGTTTCGAGATCGACTGTCTCGATCAATATATGGCAACCTTCATAAGTAATCTTCGTCACGTGGCGGATGTTTTCCTTAACAAGGGCATTAAGGTCGTTTTTGAGGCAGTCAACACAAAAGACAGGCCAGGTTTCCTGATTCACAATAGCAAACAACTGGTTCAAGTACTGGAGGAGCTAAAGCATTCAAATGTTTACCTGCAATATGACATTTACCACATGCACACTATGGGGGAAGACTATCTTGCTTTCTTACGCAGCTATTTAGGTAAAGTCGGGCATATACAGTTCGCTGATTCACCCGGACGTCATCAGCCAGGAACTGGACAAATAGACTTTGACAAGCTTTTTAGCGCAATTGATGCATGTGGATACAAGGGATGGCTTGGGGCAGAATACAGACCCAGTGGCCCAACCCGGGACAGCCTTGATTGGTTTAACCTCTATAGCCAGTCCCAGGCCTGAATGACAAGATGATTCTCCAAATCAATCATGAATTTTGATATGTGTCACTAATTCTTCCCGGTCAGACATCCTCCACATCCATGTTCATAATACCCGTTGACAAAGATATTTCAAACAGATGTTGATGATGGGGTTCCACGAAAAACTATCATCCAACTGCTGAAGATGATGAGGAGTATCCCTAGCCATTCAAGAGGTTCGGGAAGGTTACCCCAAAACAAGTAGCCAAAGAGCAAGGTCCAACCGACTTTAGTGTATATCAAAGTGGAGATTGAAGTGGCAGATGTGACTGTGGTCTGGTAGGAACGGACTAGGCACTGACGTGAGAGAAACAGCAATACCGCAGAACTGAAGAGCAAGGGAGTCATTTTGTTCCACAAGTCAGCGAGATCTATAGTAGATCCCATTGCTACCAACACCAGTGCAGGCTCCCAGAAAATAATGGCTGAAGTTGGGACGTTTTCTCCAGCAAACTTGACGGTGATCCAACGCAGCGAAGAGAATACCAATGCTCCTAGCATGAATGCATGGTTATGTGAGCTGCTCCATCCTTGCCATTCCGCCTGCATCAAAAACCAGCCACCGGCTATTCCAAATCCAATCGCTGGCCAGATCCGAGGTGATTGTTTTTCGCCCAAAATAAGCATTGCGAGTGTCGCCATTACCACCGGTGAAAGTAAGCTCATCGCACCGAATTCGAAAACGCTCAAACCTGATAGTGCACTTAGGAAGAAATTCCATGCCCCCAGTGTGAAAAGACTTATCAGAAGCAGAATCTTCCATGAAACAGGCTTGATCTTCTGAAGCGAACCTTTTGTCAGCAGTTCCTGCAGAGAAGTAAAAACCATGAACATCGCAGCGATGGTGAAATTGATTTCAAACATGTTGTATGACTCAAGCAGCCATTTTTGTACGGCAATGTTTGAGGCAAGTAGAAAGTATCCGAGGAGGATCCTACCCGTAATAAATCCTCGGCTGGAAATAGTTAACATTTTTTATTAACCTGATAAAATCATGATCATCTTCCTAGACAATCTGGAGGAAATTACTCTAAACTGACCAGTATCTCCAAGCCAGGGGTTCGCTGTTATGAATGATTTTGTAAAATTTGGGCGATATTGTATGATTTATTCGGCCTAAATCCAACCCAGTAAAACTCTGTAATCAATTGATATTGTTAATTTCGATGGAAGGGTTTAAACTTCTACATTTTTGAAGAACTGAGAAGATTAAACAGGTTGGTGTGCCTATCTCACTAATTTCTCACAGTCAAACTAAACTTGTGGTATAGTTTTACTAGTAGAAAAAGGTCTATATTTCGATATCAAGACCTTATAAGTATTTCTTTCATTTCAACGAGGTTTCCTCCCATAATGACATTATTACCATTAGACTTTAACTTGGTAAGTGACTTAATGTATTTTTACCATAGCTCTAACTTAACAGCTTATGTTACAATGTCAATTTAGTTGAAAAAGTAAACTTGATCCATAGAAGAAAGACCTACAGCTTTTATTCACTCAATCAAAAGAATCTTAAGTATATACTTTTAAATCTTAAAAATTTCAACAAATTAAGGCTATAACTCATGTCAAAGTCACGACTTTTTAGGGTAGGAATTGATATCGGTGGCACATTCACCGATATCGTGCTTTCAGGTAGCGATGGATCCCTTCACACAAAAAAAACATCCTCAACCCCTGAAGATTATGGGGAAGGTATTATAGATGGGCTGAAAGAAATATTTACAGAACATGGCATTTCTCCTACTGAGATTGATTACTTGGTGCATGCAACAACCGTTGCTACTAATGCGGTTCTCGAAGACAAAGGTGCTAAAACAGGGTTGATTACAACCGAAGGATTTCGCGATGTTCTTGAATTCAGGCGTATACGAATTCCCGAATTGTTTAATCTTGATTATATAAAGCCAAAACCATTAGTTCAGAGGCGTTATCGTCTTGAAGTCAAAGAGCGGTTAGGGCCGGATGGAACGGTGCGGATTCCACTGGACGAATCGACTGTAATGGCTGCTGCCGAGCGGTTACGAATGGCTGAGGTGGAATCCGTTGCGATTTGCCTTTTACATTCCTACGCCAATCCAGATCATGAACGAAGAGTAGCGGAACTCATTGGAAAAATTTTGCCTTCAAGCGTTTTCATTAGCTGCTCCTCCGAAATTCTACCTGAAATCAGGGAATATGAAAGAACAAGCACCACAGTTGTGAATGCGTTTTTAGGGCCTGTGGTGAGCCGTTATTTGGATTCACTGACCAATAGACTGCAATCAGCGGGTATAAATTGCCCCTTGCATATCATGCAATCGAGCGGAGGGCAAATGAGTGTGGATACAGCCGTTAGTAAACCTGCATATTTAGTAGAATCTGGACCTGCCGCTGGAGTCATCGCTGCTGCCCGCATCGCAAAACAAGCAGGATTGTCCAACGTCATCACATTGGACATGGGAGGAACGACCACAAAAACTGCACTTGTGGAGAATGGGGAACCAGCGAAAACTAATGAATATGAGATTGGCGCTGGCATAAACCTATCCAGTAAATTGGTAAAAGGTGCTGGTTATGCTATCAAATTGCCTTTCATCGATGTTTCTGAGATTGGTGCGGGCGGAGGTAGTATAGTTTGGGTTAATAAAGGTGGTCTGTTGCAGGTAGGGCCACAGAGTGCGGCTTCCGTGCCGGGTCCAGTCTGTTATGGAAAAGGTGGGGAACAGGTGACAATCACCGATGCCCTTTTGATCTTGGGATATATAAATCCAGACTATTTAGTCGGAGGATCTTTGAAACTTGAGCCTGAAAAAGCTAGGCGAGCCATTGAAGAACAAGTCTGCCCTCACCTAGACAAGTCTTTGCTTGAGGCAGCATTTGGGGTTTTCACCATAGCTGTGGCAAACATGGTACGCGCCGTAAAAGCGGTATCCACTTATCGGGGCCGAGATCCAAGGGATTACACCTTGATCGCCTTTGGGGGAAACGGCCCAGTCGTTGCGTTAGCTATCGCCAAAGAATTAGCTATGAGTCAGGTATTGATTCCACCCAATCCTGGTGTATTAAGTGCCTATGGGCTGATTGTTTCTGATGCTGAACATGAATTCGTCAAATCATTCCCTGGCAATATAAAGGACCTCAATTCGGAAGACATTTATAAAGGCCTCCTCAAGCTAATTGATGAAGCGTTGACTTTATTTAAAAAGGAAGGTTATGATCCAGCCAAAACTGAAATTTATCGTTATGCGGATATCCGCTACCGTGGGCAAGCTTATGAATTGACGGTGCCGGTGAGCGGCCAAGGATTACCGAATTTGGAGACAATGACCGCAGCATTTCATGAGGAACATCTTCGTACTTATGCTCACAAATCAGAGCTCGATCCTGTAGAAATGGTGAACATTAGGGTAGTTGCCCGGATTTCATTGGAAGGCTCATCTGATTCTAAGCAGCCATCACTGACAAAATCTAAAAAGGTGAATTTTGGAACTAATACGGAACGCATGGCCTATTTTGGCTCGAGTATTGGATTGATATCGACACCAGTTCTTTCACGAAGCGATCTATTAGGAAAAATTTTTCGGGGACCTTTGATCCTCGAAGAATATGATTCAACGTGTTTAGTCCCTCCAGGATTTAAAGTCTCGGTGGACGACTTCGCCAATATGACTATCTCATCAGATATTTAATCTATGAAAAATAAAATTGACCCAATAACGCTAGAGGTGATTCAAAATGCTCTAAATGCCATCGGTGATGAATTGGCATTGGTCATCATGCGCACTGCCTATTCTAATATTGTTCGTGATTCGATGGACTACTCGACCGCTGTTTGTGATCACAAGGGGCGGATCATTGCCCAAGGCCTAACCACTCCGGTTCACCTTGGGTCATTCCCCGATGCCATGGGGAAACTGATGGATCTCTATGGTGAAGACGCCCAACCTGGAGACGTTTTTCTTTTCAATGATCCTTATGGTGCAGGAGGGATGCATCTCCCCGATTTCTATATAATAAGGCCAGTATTTGTAGATAATAAACTTGAGGGTTTTGTCGCCACCCTAGCACATCAGATTGATGTGGGAGGGATGGCTCCTGGAGGAATGGCTGTTTACTCAACTGAAATTTTTCAAGAAGGATTGCGGCTGCCGATTCTAAAACTCTATGAAGCCGGAAAGCCCAACGAAGCCATATTTCGCATCATTGAACGAAATACCCGTCAGCCCATCCAAGTGTTGGGAGACATTCGGGCACAACTCGCAGCATGTGGAAAAGGAGAACAGGGGTTTTCCAAATTGATTGAACGTTATGGGTCGGAAACCTTTCGACAGTATACAGAAGAACTCCACGACTACGCCGAACGACTTATCCGAGCAGAGATTACAGATTTACCTGATGGAGTCTACAGCTATGTGGATTGGGTGGACGGTTTTGGAGAAAATCCGGATCCTATTCGGTTTAAGGCTACTGTGAATATCTCAGGAGATGAAATCTTCATTGACTGGAAGGGAACCTCAAAACAGGTCAATGCCGCCATTAATGGACCGATGCCCACTACCAAAGCAATGGCTTATCTGGCAGTTAGGTGTGCAATACAAGCACCGATTCC
>Ga0209554_1003404_pt1 | contig 10211 bp, 15 predicted proteins | sample MarorgKNORR_S2LV_5_FD_188221 | JGI IMG/M metagenome (GOLD analysis project Ga0209554, IMG submission 188221) | Marine microbial communities from the Southern Atlantic Ocean, analyzing organic carbon cycling - Bottom_A/KNORR_S2/LV (SPAdes) (version 2) | ecosystem: Environmental > Aquatic > Marine... | reverse complement strand
AATAAAGGATAATATCTAATTATGAATTATAATTTATAAATAATGAAATAATGCGCGTGTGTGCGGGGTGTGATCCTTTGATTCTTTATATGTAATTTTATAATCTTTAATTTAGTTTCTTGTTTTACATTGTATATATAGTTTTGTAATCTATATTTTATTTAATTATTTCAAAAAGATACTTTTATAAATGGCTTGACTTCTCCCCCGATTATGGTATGCTAATTTAATGATTGCGCGGGGTAGCCAAGTGGTAAGGCAAGGCATTGCAAATGCTTTCATCGCCGGTTCGATTCCGGCCCTCGCGTCCATTCAAAAAAAAGATGTTGACTTTCGGTTTTGCTGTGCTATACTGATTTTGGCATACGGGAAAAGCAGATAAGAAAGGAGTGTTAAGTGTGACTACAGTAAAATACAACGAAGATAAAAACAAGATGCGGGCCAAGGTTATATCAGTTTATAACTATTGGCAGAACATAGTAAAACCACAATACTATAATGTTGTTTCTCTACCCGGAACTAATTTCGATTTAGAGCAACACGCTATTAGTAGAATGGAACCCGAACACCGTGCAGTTATATCCATGTATGAGAAGGATAGAAAAGTTTGGGAAGCGAACAGAAAAAGAGTGAAAAGCATTGACAATGAAGGTGACAATTTTATGTCTCTTTATATAAACGGTGAAATTCCTCCTGTTAGTAGCTTCGCAAACTTACCAACCTTCGCATGGTATGATTATTGCGGCATACCGACGACTGATAAAGTCGATAACCTACTCGGAGAAATGGGTAATAAATCTGTTCTGATTTTTACCTTTGCCCAAAGGCATCGAAGGCGAGAAGGATTGCATCCAGAAATCAAAAATGTGTATAGTTGCTACTCGCATATACACACGGCAGATTTCTTTAGAGTGAAACTAGCAGAGTATAATCTACCTTATCAATTATTTGGGTTTGAATATACTTCTAAAAAGACCCCGATGATTATGCTTGCATTTACTAATTCTAAAACCTTATGCAGCATTTATACAAAGGCAAACACAAACTCATTCAAGAAATTAAAGAAACATAAAGATAATTCTAATGAGTTGGTTGGTGATATATATCGAGCGTTACTAAAACGCCAAGGTATGGAGGACGGTGGAACTGCTTACTGTATGCAAAAATTTGATTTGCGTAAGATGCAGGTTGCCGGTTATAAGCGGACTATCACTCACAAGGGGATGGTCATAGGCGATGCTTAAATATACCATGAAAGTAATAGATGGAAATCTTGATAATCATCGCCTTAATCATTTTACTGATTCGGGCAAGCAGGGAAACATAAAATGAAATAATAAAACAGTAAAACAGAATCAAATCTTTGGCGTGAAATACCGCTGAAGATTTTTTTTCAGATTTCTAATTACAAATGATTTAAATATTAATAAACTATAATTATGTAAATAACAAATACAAATAAAATAATAAACTGTCATCCCTGGCGTATAGTTTAAATAGTTATATATAATATGTGAATATATAATAAATTTAGATTCTTACTACCATTATAACCCAAGACTTTAGAATGTCAAGCAAAAGAAAGTTAAAAAAATCGCTTGACAATATTCTTTATTGTGGTATACTGTCCCCAGTGCAAGAAATGGATTGCGAGTGTGACATATGCGAGGATTCTGTTTTTATTAATCCTGAAAAGATTACTAATTACGACAGGTCAAAATATCAATTAGAATCCTTTTTATTATATTGCATTTGTGCGGCAGGAAAAACTGCTGATATACAAGCAAGAAAATTAAATAATTTTCTAACAGGTATAAACAAACCATTTAATTATATTAGAAATTTGATTAATGGAGAACACGCTTGGCCAAGAGATTGGCCGGATGCACCTACTTCATTATTACAATATCAATTAAAGTATAATAAATTAGGGCAATATAAGAGGATCGAAAAAAGTTTTAAAAAAGTGCTTGACATTGATTTGAATTGTGTTAGTATCGCGGGACTGGTGCAGGTTGAAGGCATTGGCCCAAAATCTGCGAGGTTCTTTGTAATGCACAGCAGACGCAACCAGAGAATTGCGACACTTGATGTTCATATTCTTAAATGGTTGAGGTCGATGGGAATAAATGCCCCTCGGCAGACTCCACAGAATGAAGTAACTTATAAAAAACTTGAAAACAGATTCTTGGAACTAGCCGATGAGAGGGGAAAAACTCCCGCCGAACTTGACTTGGAGATATGGAAAAAAAATCAGAAAAAAGTGTTGACAAAGGCGGGGGGTTGATGTACTATCTCAATCCTGTTTTGGAAAGCAATTCTGATTTGGTTGTTGCTTACAAAACACCAAGCGCAAGAGTGGTTTTCTTTCATCTGTTTTCCGCTCTTGGGTAATGGTAGGAACTGAAGGGAGTCGGGCGGGGCCGACTTTAAAGAAAGGCGTTTGGTTGCCGCCTTTCATCCCCGACATTTTTAGTAGGTCGCATCTAGGTTCGCGCCTAGTTAGAGGTAGCACCTCACGAAAAGCGACCGAAGTATTTTGTTCTTTGAAATTTTGATTTGCTTCCCAAGTTTAGGGACAAAATAGTTGCGCTTCATGGTTTTTTCATGAACTTATACAGCGCGACATGACTAGGTTGCGAATTCTTATTGTATTGTTGTCGAGCGTCATTTCTTGCAACTCCTCAAAAAGATTCGTTCCGAGCAATTAAAAAACTCTTGTCTGTTCTTGGTGGTGTTGACATTCGTTGAATGGGGTTTACTAATCATGATTGGGGTTGTTTCCTCACTCTGCGAGTTTCCTAAAGCCAAGAGGGAGTTTCTTGGGAAGCACTTTACAATTTCCCCGCTTGATCGGCGGGGGACGAGTGTGGCTCGAATAACGGCATCCAAGGTCGTAAGGCGTTAACTGCGAAATTCAACGGTCAAGTGATTTAGAATTTCACGGATAAGCCCGAAGTAGGTAAATCTGAAAATTTGATTTGGAAACCGAAAAGGTGAGGGTAAACAAATAATCTCCTCCACTCATTTATTTTTGAGGTGCGTAATTGTAATAGTTTGCGTGGGTCGGCGGACTTATGCAAATAGTTATTGACTTGGGCCTTTGTAGCCTCCTTTGCCTGACGGGGACGGGAGGACAGGGATGGTAAGACATCCTAGCGTTTATCTGTGTGGCGCGGCAGACACCTCTTTTTAATTTAAATATATGGACTACGAAGAATTCGTAAAGGCATTTAGAGAAGACGAAGAAGAAGACATGACAGCAAAGTCAAAATCTAAAACTAGACATAAGAAGGGCAAGAGGCCCAAGCTAGAAGCGGAATCTAAAAAGATATCCGTAAGGAAAGAATTGATTCGCAAATTAAGAGACTTCGAGCAGAACGACCTTCGCCACTTGAAACGCACGATTGCGGCTCGATTGGGGGATGAGTCTAGCACCAAAGTCCGCAAGGCATTCTCTGTATTAAGACAGAGCCTGTCTCAAATATAAATGGCGGGAACGGATAACCAACAAGCAGAATCAACCGATTTCATTTTTACTACTAGAGTAGGTGAAAATCTTAATTTAACGGAGGCAATAAAGGCGTTTGAAGATAGGGTCGGCTTGGCAGTAGAAAATGGAGTTTATTTAACTACGGCAAAATATCCTTGGAATTTTAAAACAGAGTTTGAGAATAAACCTTTTTCGGTAGCGACTGCATTAAAAAAATTAGATGAAAATAAGTTAAATAATACTCTTGACAAGAGAGGGAAACAGGAGTACAAGAACGGCGTGCTTTGGTTAGCGGAGCATAGAAGAAAAACAGATAATGAAAACAGAAAGAAAAGACGCAAGCGAGAAAACGAGGGAAAATCTAAAATTTCCTCTAGTCATAAAAGACCAGTTTGACTTTCTCACTCGATGCCATATTGAGGTTTTGGCTAAAAAGTCAACTGATATTGTGGCTGAAAAAATAGATCAGAAAATAGATAAAATATTTGATGATATTTTTAAATGAAAAAGTTAATTATATTCTTGACTACTTTTTTGTTTTTTGTTACTCTCGGATTGGCGTTTGGAGATGAGCCAAAACTTGAAATAAGAATCTTTAAGGGGGTAAATATTCAAGGGTTATATTTTAAAATAAAAGAAATTAATCCATATATTCTATATGAAATACAAAGTTCGGAAGATTTAATAAAATGGAAAAGCATGGTTAGGGTTGGAAGTTATAAAACAGAAATGGAATCACCTTTGTTTGAGTGGCGCACCTTACCCCCAAGAAATTGCTTTTTTAGAATAATAAGATTATGATTAAAAAACTAATAATACTCGTGGGGTTGCCCCTTATCTTTAACGCTGTATTGGCGCACACGCACAACAATGTTAAACTTACCCGTGAAACAAAGGTCATTGCAATCACTATACTTGCCGAGGCAAGGGGAGAGGGGCAGGGAGGGATGTATGCGGTTGCTGCTGTCATTGCTCAACGAGCATTTGAGCGAGGTCGAACACCAACAGAAATCTGCCTCAAGCCGTATCAATTTAGTTGTTGGAACGGCAAAAAATTAAATAGTCTTGAACACTTGCTGAAAGTGCCACAAGCTAAATACGCAATTGCTTTAGCGAAGAACATAAAACTTTTAAGTCGTGACTTTGTTGGCTTTGCTAACCACTACCACAATAATAAAGTTAGTCCCAAATGGGCCAATGGAAAGAAACCTGTTAAGGTTATCGGAAACCATTTGTTTTATAAATTATAGTAATGCGGGTAGAAAATATTTGCCAAGAGTGCAACAAAGAAATTAAAGACTATGAATCTTATCTTTATTTAGGTATATTGGTAGGATCACTCCGGCCGATAAATTTATTTACTTCCCACGATAAGCACATAAGATGCTCGCCAAGCAGGGCGCAACACATTCATCACCCAAGATTTCCGAAAGTAGTTGACGAACGGCCTGACTTTGATGTAAGGTTGTGGCTTGGTGACTTGGACGGGACAAGAACAGAGCAAAGAGCAAAAGATTATAAACACCTATATACAAACGCATGGGTTAGACTGCAATACCAATATAATCCTGACTTTCAAGAGTCTGATATTCTAAATGAAATTTAGTTAAATAATTTATTGTGGATTCTCGTTTTTCTGTTTTCGAGGTTCATAATAATACTGAAAAAAAACGACATATAGCCCCGTCGAGGTTCCGTTTCCTTGGCGGGGTTTTTTAATTTAAAATAAAAATAATAAAAAATATTTATTTTTCTCTTGACATTGGTGAGCGTTCTGGTATGCTGGTTGCAGGTGAGATTAGAAAGATGAACGGAAAACTAAAACAGAGAAGGAGGGTCGGCTTTCGGTACGCTGGCGCAGGGACATATGGGGGAAGTATTTGGCGTGAGGATAGAACCCCACCCCCACCTAAACCGGATACATTATACTGTTGGGCAGGGTTATGGTGGCCCGCTAAATGCGATAATGAGGACAGAAATAATGGATTTCAAAAAGGGGATTGCACTCTAGCATTATACACAGGCAAGTCAGGCAACCTAAAAAATAGATTAGGAAGCAAAGATAAAGGCTATGAAAGGGATGAAAAAACAGTTCTGCTTGCTAGTCCAGTTGACGAAGACGAAGACGAAAACAAACAAGAGCAGTTAAATATCAATGTTTTAAGGGAAGCTAAAAACCTTAATCCAAGTTTTGTTCATTGTTTAAATATCAAAGATGAACACAAGGCCCACCAAATAAATACAGAATTACAAGAAACAATAAACAATTTAATTATTGAAGTTAAAAAATTATCTAATATAACAAGGAGGATTAGCGAAGTTTGTTTTGAAATTGAGGAGAGGGTCAAAACTTCAAAAGCTTATTTAGCAGACCCTAACTATCATTTAACAAAAGAGCGTTTACTAAAAGAATCTAAACTGAAAGTCGAGGAGAGAGATGGTGCGCTTTGGGTTAAGGTTTCGATGGAGATTTTTCCCGCGTGGGGTTCCTTATTGCATAGAAAGTTAATTCGTTTATATAAGGAGTTTGAAGAAATAAATTTACCCATGAGAGACTCGTTGAATGAAAGTTTTGTAGGTTGGAAAGCTTGTGCAAAGCGTTGCATGAGTAATTCTAACGAAAGTTTCCCAAACTTTAAGCAAGTGCATTTGTTTGCTGCTTCTTATTGGATAGCTAAACGGCGACGAGGGAAAGAAAAATATCAAATTAAAGAATTAATAAAACAGAATGGTCGGGACGAATTATATGGGGAGCCTTTAGACGATGATCACCCCTTCGTCAAAGATAATCCGCTTTTTACCGAACAGTTAAAAGTATGGAATGAGAAGCGAGACAGGCTAGTAGAGAGGAAGGAAGAAAAATTAAAGGAAGAATTAAAATCAATTTTTGAAAACGATTATTTTAATTATGAGCGATCAGTTGAAACTTTAAAGAAAACAGGATGGGATGCGATGTGGGCAGACCCACCCCATTCCGTTTATAAGCGATGGATTCGTTGGCATGATTTTCGATGGATAGACTTCCGCTAAATAGTAAATGCAAAGAGAAATAATAAAACAAGGAGAATGGGGCTATGGCGACACAAATGGCCTTGCCAAAGCTGTCGATGTAGGCTATAGGAAATGGCTCAAGAAGAACAAGCTAGAACCAGAAGGGCATAAAAGAATATCCTACGGGAAAAATACAAAGAATAAGAATTAGAACAATTCTAAATAAGAAACAATTAAATAAGAAATAAGAGCTATAACAGTAATTAGAATAATTCTAATCTACATGACGATTAAATTAAATTAAATTAAACTAAAGAAACAGTAAAAATACTCTCGAAAAAAAATTAAAAAAAATTCAAAAAAAGGGTTGACATTCAAATCAACTTCTGGCATCATCTTCTTGTCGCTGATGAAGGCGGCGAAAACAGAAAGAAAAACAGATGATGAATCAAAATCAAATTAGATTAACGCCACTCACGGGGCCATATCACTATCTCAATAATGATAAAGCTAGTCCCCGCTTTGAATATACGGACACAAAAGGGGGCAGGTATATGGTTGTATTAACATCTCTGCTCCTCGGAGATTCACCCGACAAGGTGAGGGAAGCTCGCAAGTGGACAGAAACCCAATCGGGGTACAGTCACACTTGGAGAAAGATTGAATTAGCGGACAAGCAGCCTACAATAGCCCGCATGGGAGCCTATCCCCCCGCCTTAACATTGGAAACAAAGTAAGGATAAAGTTATGAATAAAACAGAAGATTATATTAAAAAACACGGTCGCTATTGGGAAGCGGAGGCAAAGGTATCGATGCGCGAAGGATTCAACAAAGCGTATGTGACGCACACCACGGAGGGCTTTGACCACGAGCCAACGCTGGGCGAAGCAATCGAAGCAATCGAGAAGAATTACCCGCACCTGAAGGTCGAGCGTGTCGACTGGATTAGGGACATGAGCCACAAAGCCAACGAGCTTAACGAATTCTACTCGCCTCCCCGCATTTGAAAAGTCATGAAAGAAGGAAACAAAACAGAAACTCCATTCGAGGGATTCGAGTTTCATAATGATGACGGAAAAGTATGGATGTTGACAGGTCAACTGATTTGGAAGATCGATAAAGACCCGATCCACTCGGCGCAAGTCGAACTGCACGAAGATTCAACAATCAGTTTAGCTTTATGCGAAGACGGAAACGGAGACGAGTTTTTCGTTGGTATAGACGGAAACAAAGTTTACGACCATGTTGATGTTTCTAAATGGATAAACAATAAACTTGCAATGGATGTGCTTGGAAACTTCTACGAGCATACCGCAATCAAAAATGCGGAGGACGGGAAGTTCCTAAACTAAAACAGAAAAATGAAACAGAAAAGTAAAATCAGAAAACGGAAGAACACCACCGCAACCAAACCGAGCTTGCGGGGTAGTGACGGGAAAGTTGTTCGTGGGGCAATGGCGACGAACTTACATTTCTCCCAACACGCTAACATAGTTGGCAACAAAGGCGGCGAGGCGAGTTTTTCTTTACAAAACTACGATAAACTGCATGCTCAAGAGCGTGCAGCTGCACAACAAAAGAGCAATGAAGACACTTTCAAAAGGAGTTTCGAGCAATGAAGACGCTTGATGATTTAAGCGAACAGATTCAAGAGGATGTAATTGGATTTTTAGGTGGGGCGCATCTTAATTTTTCAGAGGACAGGCAGAAAGATTTGATTTGCGATTTGATTATCAAGAATGTCAAAGAGTATAAACAAGTCAGAGGAAAACAGATTAAAGAGTTTAATAACTCCTTGGATTTGTTAAGCCGTGCGCATCACCAGAAATTTATAGATTGATTTTTTTCCTATAAGAAAAACGGAAACACCTCCCGCTGACCCCTCCCCTTGTCGATGACTTGGGGAGGTTTTTTTTCTAAATAGTAATTGCTAAAATAAGAAATAACAATAATATAAATATAAACTAAAAACCTAAATTAGAAATGAATTAGTTACAAATAATTAATAAAACTATTATCGCGTAGCGATAGAATTATAAATTAGAAATGATTAAATAACAAATAACATGTATACGCCTACTGCGCGAAGCGCAAGCGAGGGAGATAATTAACGCAAGCGTTAATTATCTCCCGAGGGAAACATTGTAATTATATAATTTCCAGGCGTTTGTAATTGAGACCGAGTCTCATTAACCACCAAAAAATTAATTAAAAAAAAGTTTGACTCCGGACGGTTTTCAGTTTAATCTTTTCGCTTGGTCGTGAGTTGCGGCCATTAACCAAAACAGATAATGAAAAGAAAACTAAACGTCGGTGCGGATTTTGATTTCCGCGTGGAGAAAGTTCGTGTCCACCAGCAAGGTGTTTTACTCGACCATAAGAAACCGTTTTTTGAGATTAAGAAAACGGCGGAGTTTGGCGACACTACATTAAACCTTGGGGTGCGCGAGGATTATACGGTTGTGCAGTATCCGGACTTTGTTGAGGCAATTGAATCCGGACTCGAGCGCGAGGGAATTCGTGACCAGTTCACCAGCAGCCCGATGGTGCTCGGTGGTGGTGCGCGGTTTTGCATGCGCTACGTGGCCAAGGTGGATTCAACCTTAATTCGCAAGGTTGCCAACGTGGGCGATTCCGTTGGTTATTGTTTCACGGCCAAAACGAGTCATGACGGGACTTGGTCAAACGCGTTGTCCGGCGGTTGTCTTAAGCTCGCTTGTAAAAACGGGATGGTGAACTACGGAAAAGATATTTCAATATCTTCGAAGCATTCGCCAAGCGTTGACATTAGCAAGGTGGTTTTGGCAATCCGCAAGTCAAAGGTGCAATTCCTCGAGACAATGCTAGTTCTCGACCGTATGGCCAACCGGACGGTTTCGCAGGCCGAGGGCCGAGTCATTATTGACCAGTTAGTTATTCAAGACTACATTGGCCAACGTGCAGGCAAACGGATAAAAGAGTTGTGGGACGGTGGGACGCGTTACGACGCAAACGACGTTGGCGGGACGCGTTCGCTATGGTCGTTATATAATGCGGCAACGGAGTACGTCACTCACGACGTTTCAAACAACGGTGGACGTATCCACCGCCCAGAGCGTGCAATGTTGTTACGTTCCGATTATGGCCGTTTGTTTCACCGCATGGCGGACAACAGCAAAGGATTCATGGACAGCCTGTTGACTCCATCACGGCGCGAGACCACTAGCGTCCCCGCTAGCTTGGTCACGACTGACTCGGACGGTAACGGTGCGATTTGGAATTAATCAAATCGTTTTTTAGAATCACGCGTGGATTTATTCCACGCGTTTTTTTTGTCCGCCTGGAATTACAATTTAATCAAATATAAATAACTAAATAATAAATAACCTAAATTCTGAATTATATTATTATAAATAATCAATAAAACTATATTACGCGAAGCGTAAATTAGAAATGAAATAATGATAAATAATCTATAAAAGCATACCACCGAAGGTGGAATTAGAAATGAAATAATGATAAATAAACTATAAAACTGTCTGCCCCCGTAGGGGGATGACTGAAAAAACAGATTTATATATATTTCTTGGCTTTATAATTCTGATAATGAGACTCAGTCTCAAGAAGTTGTATTAATTTATTTAAATTTATTTAAAAAAAAGCTTGCATTGTCCCGTTTTTGACCCCATAGTGACCTCGGTCACTATGACCGACAACATGAAAACGTATTCGAAAAAAACAGCAACG
>Ga0209554_1003400_pt1 | contig 10219 bp, 11 predicted proteins | sample MarorgKNORR_S2LV_5_FD_188221 | JGI IMG/M metagenome (GOLD analysis project Ga0209554, IMG submission 188221) | Marine microbial communities from the Southern Atlantic Ocean, analyzing organic carbon cycling - Bottom_A/KNORR_S2/LV (SPAdes) (version 2) | ecosystem: Environmental > Aquatic > Marine... | reverse complement strand
CCAACATTCTGTCCCACCGTCGCAAGCTTCGTTACCATGATCTTAATGACGATGGGGAACTGCGCTCCCATAAAAAATGTCGGGATAAAAAGAAGTGCAAAAATGGTCAGGAAATTGGCCCCCTGAACCAACTCGAATTGCTGGCCCCAGTTCTCATAAACCCATCGATTGACAAAAGGAATACGGGCAAACAAAGGAACAATAGCTAACGAAGAAAATCCAATGATTAATTGAGTTACACCATAACCCTTTATCAAATCATTGAGCCTTGGCAACCAGCGGGAAGCGGTCACCGTACCCAATGCCAATCCTAAAATAAACACGGTGAGAATGAGGCTGAAGGCATAAACCGAAGAGCCCAATAGTAGCGACAAAATTCTTGTCCAGGCCATCTGATAAACCAGAGCCACTGCCCCGGCAACGGCAAAACTTAGGAGTATCAACGCTTCGCGTTTTTGCAAGGGAGGTTCGGGTTCTGTGTCTTTTGATGCTTGCAACGGTTCTTTAAGAGGAGGCTTGAATAAAAGATAGATTATTACTGCGATTCCGATATTCGCCGCCGCCGCCACGGCTATGGTTGTCTGCACACCCAACAAGCGCATGAGAACGAACGCGGAAGACCAGGCGCCCACCACCGCGCCAAAAGTATTGATGGAATACAGGGTGCCTACATCTTTGCCTATAAAATTTTCATCGCGGGAAACGAATTTGCTGAGAACCGGCAAGGTGGCTCCCATAAACGTTGCGGGAATAATCAATAAAGCGCCACAGACTAAAAATCGCACCAGACTGGTCTGCGTATAAGAATCGCCGAGGTTGAGATAAATCCATTGGAATAAAGGAAAGGCCAAGTCGATGAACGTGGGAATGAGCAGGCAATAAATGCCAATGCCTACTTCGAGAATGGCATAGGCCGCTAACGGATTAAATGCCCGGTCGATAATTTTTCCACCGAAAAAACTACCCAACGCCAAACCGCCCATGAAAGCTGTCAGAACGGTTGCAATGGAATAATGGGTGTTGCCCATTATCAGAGTGAGCAGACGCGTCCACACCACCTCATAGATAAGGCCGGTCGCACCTGAAACAAAGAAAAACAGGAGTATCCAGGTTCGGGGAATTTCGGGGACTTGCAAAGTTCGGGAGGGCAGAGCCACTTTGTACAACCGTCAAATGAGAAAGGGGTTAATTATTCATCGCGCAAATGGATGAAAATATTATTGAGCCCCCTCATCCTAACCTTCTCCCTCCTGGGGAGAAGGGACTCTTTAACGCCCTCTCTCCAAGAGGGAGAGGGCGGGGGTGAGGGGGGAATTAATACACCTCAATCTTAGCTATATGCAAGCCTGAAAAACAAACAGCAAAAACTCTTTGGAAGGAACTTCGCTATTTTTTATCCTTCTTGGAAAGACCGCAACGGAAACCCACGATGCTGTCTTTTCGTCCCGGGTTTGCTGCAAATCTTTTCGAAGTGCGAATGTCAACGCTTCTAGCATCCCACGAGCCCCCTTTAAAAACGTGGGTCTTGCCCTTTTCAGGTCCGGTAGGATTCATTATGGGAGCCGTTTTATAGTAAAACTGGTCGTAATAATCGCTCACCCATTCGGAAACATTTCCCGCCATGTCGTAGATGCCATAAACGCTTCTGCCCATCGGATAAATACCAACTGGACCCATGTAAGCATACCCATCGCCGGTGCCTGCAAGGTTAGCGCGTTTCGGGAGAACTTTATTTCCCCAGGGAAAATCGAGGCCATGTGTTCCGCGTGCCGCTTTTTCCCATTCTGCCTCCGAAAGAAGCCGCTTGCCGGCCCAGCTACAATAGTTCACCGAATCGTGCCAGGAGACGCCAACCACAGCATGGCTGGGAACATCCATAATTTTGGGGTCGCCAGGAAAAAAAGGCACCGAGGGTTTTACATAATTGGCGGCTTTTCTATATTTATTATATTCCTTAACGCTCACTTCATATTTATCGATGTAAAACGCATCCAGATAAATTTCCCGTGCCGGTTTTTCATCAAATCCGCCTGAGTCTGAGCCCCGGGAAAAAATCCCTTCAGGAACCAAAACCATTTCACGGCCATCATCACCGACAAAGGTTTCGTAGATACTGAAATCGCGGTTATCCGAAACCGACACATCTTTGGATTTTTTCGCCATTTGTTGTATTCTCACGTCATGGTCAATGGATTTTTTAATCTCCCAGACGATGACTAAAATGAACACCATGGCTATGACAAAGCAGAATATAATTCCGAACATTAAATTTTTATCGCGCATGGGCTGTGCTCTGTTAAGTTTTTCAAAGTCGTAATTATAATTTAACCAGCAATTAAAGCAATGTTATTTTCCATTCAACAACCCCGATTATGAACGGACAGGGTAGATAATAAATGAAAATGGATTTATTAAAGGTTAAAGACCAGGCCCTGTCTTTTATGAAGCCGGCAAAGGTCGAGATTCTAAAATGGTATCGGGGAGAATATCAAGTTGACTTGAAGTCAGATGCCAGCCCCGTCACCATCGCCGACCGAAATGCTGAAGAGATACTAAGAAAAAAACTGGCGAAACATTTTCCGGAACACGGCATCATTGGCGAAGAGTTTGGCAACCACAACGCCGATGCCGAATGGGTTTGGACCATTGACCCTGTGGATGGCACCCGTTCCTTCATTCGCGGCCTGCCACTTTTCGCCTCCATGATGTCCCTTTTACATAAAGGCGAACCGGTGCTGGGGATCATAGAACTTCCCGCGCTGAGGGAAACAGCCTGGGCGGTTAAAGGCAAAGGCGCTTTTTTAAACGGCAAGCCGCTCAAAGTTTCCCAACAAAAAAAACTTCAGGGAGCTTTCATAGCAGTCGCCGACGGGTATTGCTTCCGTCAGCAAAAGAACACTTCCCTTTTAAACAAATTAAATAAAACGGCGAGTATAGTAAGAACTTATCCGGATGCTTTTGGTCACCTCATGGCGATCCGCGGCGCGGTGGATGTTATGGTCGATCCTCTGGCAAAGATATGGGATTACGCACCGTGCAAAATCCTCGCCCAGGAAGCGGGAGGCAAGTTTGCAAATTTTTCCGGCAGCCGTGCAAGTATTGAAGAAGGAACTGCCATTGTTGGCAATGCCAGCATCGTTAAAGAAGTGCAAAAACTTTTCGCAGAGGGGAAATTTAAATAGGTTTTCGACCCGTAAAACCTGCATGGATATCATGCCAGAAACGAATTTCTTTTTCGGGCATACGCCAGCAAAGATAAACCTCTCTTCCCTCGCGCAGCGAGGGAAAGTCAACGAGTCCTTCGCGGATTCCTTTGACCTCACAACCCACCCCTTCTATCTTATGTATCAGGTCATTATATTTTAGCACCGTGTTTAGATAATCCACTCCTTGTTCACTGCCGCCATTCCATTTTGATTTTTCTCTGGCGTTTTTAATGTCAGGAAAATCGTTGCTCAAGGAAGCAGATAGTTTTTGGATTTTTGGGACCAGGTCAAGAAGCTGGGGAACAATCGCATTGGCTTCTTCAAGCGTGAACAGTTTTTTTGAGGGCATGCGTTAAATAATCACGGGTTGAATTAATAAGGAGATGTATTATACGGATTCACGAAAATAATTCCACCCCAGGCAGCAAGACAGAGACCCAAAAACCTGTAAAAACATTCACTCCAACTAATGCTTCACTGCAGTTTCAGGTCGAGTTGGTAAAGCCTCGATTCCTGTGGGCATAAATACCTATTTATAAAAGGATTATGGACCATCTCGGAATATTCGGTTTGATTTCCAGGTTGTTAATTTTTACGGATTTATTTTAGCCCGGATTTCTATTGACAAACGAGCCATAAGGTTATAGATTCTGACATCCTTAGCTTGTTAAATCCTATAAGGCTATGGGATTTTATGATGCTTTTGTTGGACACAAATAAAGAAACAGGTTGGGTTGAAAACCAATTAAGATTTTTGATTAGTAGAAAGTGTGTTTAGTAGTTTAGTTAAAAAAGTTGTTATTCCAAACATCAAGTGTGGGGAGGTTTAGTAATGAAAAAGGCAATTTTTTTCGTAGCAGTAAGTGCATTCGTAGGTTTCTTGGGATTCGGTTCTATCGCGTCAGCTGATGAGATGATGCCAGGAGCATATGTTCAGCATGATGCCAGTGTTATGGGTGTTGGACAAACCATGATGCAAATGGGCTCAAAAAATCGGGCTCTAACTAATGCATCCAACCTGTCATCGCAGGCGAGTGTGGCAAGAAATATCTCGGGCGTAAATGTCGACTATCAGTTCGGCTCTTCTCAGACCGAGCAGTCCTGGAAACAGTGGAGATCAGTAGAAGATGCGGGTGCGGTAGTAGGCTTGGTTCCTGGTGACTGTCGTGGGGACAATTCCGATGGCAAATATAGAAGCCAAATGAACGACAACCATATGGATCCTTTCGGTAACGCTTACATGAAAGAAAATCTGGTTTCTCAGGCTGATTGCCAAATCAATCATGCGACCATGAACCAAAATTTAAAATAAGCATCGCTTAATCAGTGCAAAAGCCGGTAGAACTTTCTGTTCTACCGGCTTTTTATTTTTCCCGCCCTGTAACAAAGTATCCCCGCAAGTTCAAAAAGAAAACCTGCTATAATTTAGCCATAAAATTTATCATCAATTTCGAGGTTCACCATGTCCCGATTTACCGACAAAGGTAATGACACCATTGAAGATACCCAAACCGGATTGACCTGGTTCAAAAAAGACTCCAGACAAATACTGGGAAAATGGATTCATCTGGAAAAATCCATGAAATTTGCGGAAGAACAAAATACCGCAAACTTTGGTGGATTCAATGACTGGAGGGTCCCTAAACTGGAAGATATTAAAACTATTTTTGATAAAAGTTTCAGTCAACGGGATTTTGGCAACAGCGAAATACATATCCCCGCAGAGTTCGAGCCCAAGGGAGCTGACTGCACCTGGACAGATACTGTCAATGGTGACCGGGCCATGATGTTCAGTCTGGTAAAAGGCCGATCCAGTTGGATAAACAAATTCGGTGAAGGCCCTTTCGCGGTGCGATTGGTTCGCGGCACCCGTAATGAAAATGAAGGTTAACTCAACTTTTTGAATCTGCGAACATCCATACGGCAGTAATCACCATTAACACAGAAAAAACTCTCTTGAAGTTCTGCTCCGAAACATGCTGCAAAAGCTGCGGCCCGATCTGCGCACCAACAATTCCTCCCATCGCCAGAACCAATCCGGTCTTAATATCAACGTTGCCCAATCGATAGTGGGCGACGATAGACGAAATGGCCACCAATAAAATAAATACAAACGAAGTTCCCACTGCAAATTTTGCGTCTCGCCCCAGATAGATAAGTAATGGCACGACCATGAATCCCCCACCCAATCCACTTATGGAGGAAAGGATACCCACAATTAATCCAACGACTGCCAAAGTGATCATTGCCCCTCTCCTTTCTCAACCCATTTTTCTTCCAGTGTATCGACAACTGCCGCGCCAACGGAATCGCCCCAAACGTTGAGCGTTGTTCGGCAACGATCTAAAAACCAGTCAATCGATAGCAGCATGCCTATTCCCTCTAAAGGCAATCCCACAGCCTGTAGAACCATCACCATCGTCACCAATCCGGCTTCAGGAATTCCCGCAGCACCGATTCCTGCCAGAGTCGCTGTTATCAATACAATCATTTGCTCGGCAAATCCCATTTCAATGCCCAACATCTGCGCGATGAACATAACGGCGACGGCTTCATAAAGTGCGGTGCCATTCATATTAACTGTTGCCCCCAGGGGAAGGACAAACAAAGCTGCTTTACGACTGACCTGATTATTTCTTTCCGCGCATTCAATGGTGACGGGCAATGTCGCCGAACTGCTGGCCGTCGAGAAAGCCGTGGTCAACGCTGCCGTTAAATTTTTAAAATACACTAAAGGATTTTTACCGGTCACGAACAAAAGAATGACCGGTAAAACTAAAAGACCGTGCACCAGCAAGGCAAGAATAACCGTCCATGCATATTTTCCGATTTTTGCCAGTTCAATAAGGAAAAGGTCGCCGCCCCCCGCTGCACCCAGTTTCGATGCTATCAAGGCAAACACTCCAACCGGGGCAAAATACATGAGCAGATGAACAATTTTCATGATCGCGCTGTTGATCGTATCGAAAAATGCTATCGCTTGTTTTCCCGGCTCGCCCAATGTCGTCAGCACCGCACCAAACACCAGGGAAAATATAATGAGAGGAAGAATCTCCATATTAGCCATGGATTGAATCAGATTAGGCGAGACGAAACTTTGCAAAATATCTGTAATACCTATGGCTTCCTTGCTGGCAACATTCTCCGGAATTTTATCGACGGTCATTTCCACGGCGACACCCGGTTGTATAATATTGACCAGTACCAGACCGATGCCCACCGCTATGCCTGTGGTCGCCATGAAATAAGTCAAGGTGATCAATCCGGTTTTGCCTACTTTGCGAATATCCCCCAGGCCCGAGATCCCCACAATCATCGAAGAAATTATCAGGGGAACCACCAGCATCTTCAATGCATCGAGAAACATATCCCCCAACCAGCCAACGGAGAGCATGGTTTCACCATAAAACCAACCACAAAAAACCCCCAGCAGAATGCCGGTAATCATCAAATAAAGAAGCCAGTTATTTTTCATCAAATCATCCCTTAAAAACAAAAAACCTTCGATTTTTTTTCCCAACCCAGTTTATAATACAGTTTAACGATTACTTTGCAATCGTTACGGCATAGGAAAAACTTACCGTTACCGGAGGAAAAAAATGGCAGAAACCGCTACGCTCACATATCAGGGGAAAACTTACGAACTCCCGATCCTCGAAGGTTCTACGGGAGAAAAGGCAATAGATATTTCAGCATTGCGGAAAACAACCGGTCTGATTACATTTGATCCGGGGTTCATGAGTACCGGATCCTGCAAAAGCAAGATCACCTATCTCGATGGTGAAAAGGGAATTTTGCTTTATCGAGGATACCCCATTGAACAGATAGCAGAAAAGAGTTCGTTCATAGAAACTTCCTACCTGTTGATATACGGTGAGCTGCCAACTCAAAAACAATTGGATTACTTCAAATACCATATTGTGCACCATTCCATGGTTCATGAGTCGATCAAAACCTTTTATGACGGATTCCCAAACAATCCTCACCCTATGGCCGTATGCAGCGCGGTGGTCGGTTCTTTGGCAACGTTTTATCAAAACGAAATCAGCGTACGCGATGAAAGAGAAATAGAAATCACGATCCACAGACTGATGGCGAAACTGCCCACCATAGCTGCATACAGTTATAAAAAGTCGATCGGACTCCCCCTCCCCTATCCGGACAATTCTCTGGGCTATGCCGCAAACTTTTTAAAGATGATGTTTGCCCTGCCATGCGAAGAATATGAAATTGATGAAGATGCAGCAAAGGTGCTGGATGTCTTGTTGATCCTGCATGCCGATCACGAACAAAACTGTTCAACCAGCACAGTAAGGATTGTTGGAAGTGCCATGTCCAACCTGTTCGCCTCCGTATCCGCAGCCATTTATGCACTTTGGGGACCGTTGCATGGTGGAGCCAATCAGGCGGTTATCGAAATGCTCCAGGAAATCCAGGAAAATGGCGGCGATGTAAAAAAATATGTCGACAAAGCCAAAGATCCTAATGATCCTTTCCGCCTGATGGGATTCGGCCATCGGGTGTACAAGAATTTTGACCCGCGAAGTCGGATCATCAAGAAACTCGCAGACAAAATCCTGAACAAACCGGGGAATCAGGAACCTCTGTTGGATGTCGCATTGCAACTTGAAGAAATCGCGATCAAAGATGAATATTTTATTGAGAAAAAACTCTACCCAAATGTCGATTTTTACTCGGGTCTCATTTACAAGGCTCTGAAAATCCCCGTCAATATGTTTCCCGTCATGTTTGCCATGGGCCGCCTACCCGGCTGGATTGCCCAGTGGAAAGAGTCGCAGGAAGACGAGCAGTTCCGCATAAGCCGACCGCGACAAATTTATACTGGAGCACCAAAAAGAGACTACGTGCCTTTGGCAAACAGATAACCGTTGGGTAGCCCCGACATGCAGCAGGTCAGAACTCTATTGAGCGAACGCTAACCATAGCGCTTCTAGAAAAGGCAACGTTTGCGAACCTAGGGTTAAAGGCTTGAAGGTGTCTCTGGCTTCACGGGCATTGACCCAATGCCCCCGGCGGCCCCTTAGCAGGGGATGCAATCTGAGGACTACAGTAAAAAGGCGGGTAGCTACGTATTGCTATATCAGTATTGACCTATTGGCCCCACGCCGAGTGGGCGGTCACTCTGGTTCGATGGTGCAGGTGAAGGGGAATTCTTCCATGGCTGCGGCATTGTGGATCTGCTCAACTTTAAACTCGGCTTGTTCAAGTGGCATGGTTGCAACATTGGCAGCACCTTGGAGATGGATTTCATACATCAACTGTTCAGCGGTGGAATATTCTTTACCGATCAAAGTTATAAGAACGCGAATCACAAATTCCATCGTTGTGACATTATCATCCCACATGATGATTTTATACATGGGAAGATAAGCGCGATTTGTTTGCCCCTCAGACTCTTCAACAACATCAGGGGAATAAGGTAAGGTTTCAGTACTCATAGCGACAAATACATAAGGCCAAAAAAAGGTTTATACTAGCAGTATTATTAACTTATTGTTTCTAAAATATAATATAAAAATTAATCGTTTATTTCAATTTTTTTGCACGTCTTTTTGCCAACTGTGGGGGCTTCTATGCTGTTCTCTGGAAAACCAAAACACCCTCTCCTCCTCACAATACTAGCCCTGTTTGGGCTAATTTCCCTGGCAACCCCAGATTTATTCGCGCTGGACGATTCGAGCAATAACGGAAAATATCCCGGCTTTAAAGCCCGTGGTGATATAACCCGGTTTGAGGGTGAAACGCTGCATTACGATATTAGTTTCCTGTGGTTCGATAATGCCGCTTCTGCAAAAGTCCAGTTTTTCAAAGAAAGAGGCCGCTACTACTCTACTTTGGAAGCCAGCACCAAAGGCTTTGTCGGATTTTTCACTTCCTATCGCAAACATTTCTACAAAACTGAATTTGAAATAATCGATGACGGCAAAAGCCTGCGCCCCAAATCATTTTTGCGTAAAGTCACCATCGGGGATCATTCGGAAACCACGCGCCACCAGTTCGATTACAACACACGAAAACACACCTGGGCAAAATTTTCCAACGAAGAACAAATAGACACCGGTGAAGATGATATTCCCGCCGATCACAGCTTCCATGACATTTTAACAGCATTCTACAATGTTCGAAACAGCCACTATGGTCCTTTATCAAAAGGCAATCACTTCAAGATAAAAACCATTCCCGAAAAAGGCCATGATGAAATATCGGTTCATATCTGGTCGCAGGAAGAGGAAGAAAAATTTCGCGCCGAAGAGGGACGCGAAAAAAAGGATGAGTTACTGCTGAATATCATCGTGCCCAAAGAAATATTCAAAACCGAAACAGGCGAGCTAATGGTTTGGAGTTCCACCCATTATATCCCCGTTGAAACCACAGTGAAAGACTACATTCTGTTGGGCGACCTGCACGCAACATTCACGCACCGGGAAATTTCATTTTAATTAAAGATTAAACATCAAATGCGGGAATAGGCGGGTCTTGCCAGAGGTTCACTTCGGAAGTTTCATCGAGGGTTATCGCCCCCCAGTTAACCGCATAAGGTTTTTCGCCTTCGCATTCGTAATCAACTGTTATTTTTTCGATCTCCCATTTGCCTTTTTCGGGACCAACCAGAGTCAGGCTGTGAGCAAAACTGTTCACATCAAAACTACCCTCAAAAATTGCATCGGGCTCATTGGAACCTATTACTTTCTCAAAGGGCATTTTATGACCGTTGAAACTGAAATGCACCGGTTCATTCGGACCTTGTTTCCCAGTTTCAATATTTACTTTAAATGTCAGTACTCTTGGCATATTCGTCCCTTATGAAAAATATGGATTTAGTCCGGCCGTATGATCGGTTTCGTCAAAAATAGCCCCCACCTCAGGCACACCTTTTCGAAACGACGTATGGATGCCCTGTTTCAGGGTCAGGTCAGCGGCACTACAACCCTGACAACCTCCGCCCATCTGAATAGTCACTGAGTTACCCTTCACCGCAAGCAAAGTGATTT
>Ga0209554_1003397_pt1 | contig 10225 bp, 10 predicted proteins | sample MarorgKNORR_S2LV_5_FD_188221 | JGI IMG/M metagenome (GOLD analysis project Ga0209554, IMG submission 188221) | Marine microbial communities from the Southern Atlantic Ocean, analyzing organic carbon cycling - Bottom_A/KNORR_S2/LV (SPAdes) (version 2) | ecosystem: Environmental > Aquatic > Marine... | reverse complement strand
TGCCGAGGGTGGTCCAAGGATTCACGCCGTGACCCGGGCCGTGGATATGCCCAAGCGTCCAAGACTCCCCCGTCTCCCCGTCCACTAAGCCACATCGGTGTATTTTGTGACCCAATTTTCAACGCCCAATAAAATAATGCCGGAAGGCAACAAAATATGGGTATTAGGAGATGGAGTAGAGTCGAACTCCACCTGAAACACGGGCTGATGGTTTTAGTTGTTCAATCTTGCCAATCTACCTTTAGGCATCTCAGCCGAATTAAGAACAAACGATTTAATCTAAACATATTATTCGAAATCGCGCCTACTGGAACCCATACCGTAAACCCGCTCAATCAATCAAAACGGACGAGTCATCCTTTGGCTATTCTAGTGGGAAGCTGCGGATTTTACTCAACGATGAATCCCTCATACCCATTGGCTGTGACCTCTGCACGCTTGGCCCGCATGGCTGGCGCTGTATCCGGAGCGGTAAGCAATGCCCGTGCCTTCCCAGGAATATTTGCTCCCACAAACCAGGAATTTGCCTGTGTCCGCAAGATATTTGCGCCATCCTCATTGACGTGTTTAACCCAGGCGTCTTCAGCCTCAATGGTAGGCGCGATGCGTTTGAAATCGTTGTCCCGAAGATAACCCATCGTTTCGCCAACCCAATCTATCAGCGGTTCAGAAGCCCTGACAAAGTTCCCCACTGACGCTGCGTTTACTGTAAACAGGTTCGGGAATCCTGCTGAGGTGATGCCCATGTAGGTTCGCGGCCCTGCGGCAAATTTATCCTTCAGCGTCTGACCGTTTTGCCCAGTGATATTCAGATTAATCAACCCGCCAGTGATGGCATCGAACCCAGTGGCATAGACGATGACGTCTAATTCGTACTCCGCATCTCTGGTCTTAACGCCCTTGGGTGTGATTCGCTCAATGGGGGCTTCGCGGACGTCAACAAGCAAAACATTGTCTTGGTTATAGACCTCGTAATAACCACTCTCACAAGGCAGTCGTTTGGAGCCAAACATGTGGTCCTTGGGAACCAACATCTCCGCTATAACCGGATCATGGACGCGCCCGCGAATCTTGTTGCGAACAAACTCGGCGTAGTCTTCATTGGCCTCTCCCGGGACCATCACGTCATGAAAATTGGAAAGCCACTTTTTGAATCCCGGCTCGGCCCATAGCCGTTCATACTGTTCAAGACGTTCCTCTGGAGAAACATCCATGGCCGACCGTTTGTCGAATTCATGCATGAACGAGCCAGGGGTTTCCTTGCAAATCCTGAAAATCTCCGGATAACTGGCTTTAATCTGTTTCTGGGTCTCATCGTCGATCAAACCGTTGCGGAGGGGAGCGCAGTAGTTCGCTGTCCGCTGGAATACTGTCAGGTGGGCAACCTCCTTGGCGATCTCCGTGATAAGTTGCACGCCGCTGGCGCCGGTCCCAATGACTCCAACTCGTTTTCCGGCCAGATCAATTCCTTCTGCGGGCCATCCTCTAGTGTGAGATGTAATCCCTTTGAAGCTGTCGATTCCCTCAAAGTCCGGAACGTAACCGGCAGAAAAACTTCCGACCGACGTGATCAGGTACTGGCCACGGGCTTTGCTCCCGTCCTGTAAGACTATTTCCCAGCAGCTTTCTGCCTCGATAAACGTCGCCGACATAACTCGTGAATTAAACTGTATATCACGCCGCAGGTCGAACTTATCAGCCACATAGTTAAGATAGCGTTCGGTCTCTGGCTGGCTGGAGTAATGTTCTTTCCAGTCCCATTCCTGCAAAAGTTCTTCGGAGAATGAATATCCGTAAGAGTAGCTCTCAGAGTCAAAACGGCAACCTGGATAGCGGTTCCAGTACCAAGTTCCACCCACCCCACTAGCGTCGTCGAATGCACGGACCGAGAACCCTAGTTGGCGCATACGATACAAAGAATATAACCCCGTAACACCAGAGCCGATGACAATAGCATCGAACTGTTCAATCCCATCTTCGCGCTCAGAAATAGCTGCCGATGTTTCGTTTAGGGAATCTGTCATCTTTCTGCTCCTTCAAATCTTTTCGTTGCCCGCTTCTCGGCGACGAGAGGTAACTCTCTTTTATGTGCGCCTGATTTTATATTCAAAGCGAATAACCTGCAAGAATGATTATTATAAAATACCCTTGCCATCTGCCGTACCTAAACAGGTAGGCAAGGCTATTCAGCGACGGTCTCTACACGGGCAGGTAGTGAAGTAGTGCTGATAAAACAAACGCCCAGACTCTTAAAAGCCTGAGGCGTTGATTTTATCTTGGCGGAGACGGCGAAGAGTCCGTCTCCACCATAAGACAATCTAGGCCACTTTGGATATCTGGTCGAGCCAAGTGCGGACTGAGAGTACGCCTATTCCTGATGCTAAGATGGATGCAGGTGGCGTTTGCTCAACCCAGGACGAACGGTGAGATCAGCACAGCCTGTTTGAAGGTCAGCCAGGAGCGATTCCCCCATGATAAAATGTATACGAAACCATGAAGCGAACAACTCTGGCTGAACTGGACTGATTACTTGCCTCTCTACGAATACCGCTGCGGCGACTGCCAAGAAATCACCTCGGTGCTGGTCCGCACTCCAACTGATGCCAAGCAGCCGAACTGCGAGCATTGCCAAAGTGCGAACGTGGAGAAGTTGATCTCTAAGTTTTCCTTCCGTGCGTCTTGGGGCAATACCCTCAATTGGGTTCCCAGCCGCGAGACATCCAGCGACTTGGACGAGACCAGCGGAGCCAGCGTCGATAAGTACATGGGGCGGATCAAGAAGGAGATGGGCGGCCAGACCACGCCCGAATTCAACCGCCAACGCCGCGAGATTAAAGACACTTAAAGCTGTCAGCATTCAGCGGTCAGCGGTCAGCTTTCAGCTTCTGAGAGACATATCTTTCATGCCTATATATGAATACCGGTGTCAGGATTGCGCCAAGCTGTCCTCGTTCTTTCTTAGGTCCATCAGTAGCGAGATCGAGCCGGTTTGCTCCCATTGCCAGGGTAAGTCCATGGAGCGGCGAATGTCGTCGTTTGCCATGGGGAAGACTGTCGGATCGGTCCATGAGAACTTCGGGCCGGGCAGCCAACACCGGTCGCCCGATTACTACAGCGACCCACGGAACATCGGCCGCGGCGTGGAAGACGCCTTCACCAAATTCGGCATGGATATGCCCCAAACGGTCCGGGACAACATCGACGCCGCCCGCTCCGGGGAGACCCCCAAGGGAATGGACCTATGACCAGACCTGGCCAAAGCCATTATCAAGTCATCTTCCACTGCATCGAGTCCGCATCCCGGTTCGTCCCACCGGCCCTCTCGCCGGCGCCGGCCCTGCAGAGTCTTCGGGATATCATCCCTTCCCTGCCCGCCGCTACCGCAATGGCAGAGACCGACGACGGTCCGCCGACCTCAGCCCAACAGACTCTGGAACTGGTATCGGTGGCTGCGGACCTGCTGTCCCATCTGGACGAGGCATCTTCCGCCAACCCATTGGGATGGGAAACGTTGGCCGGGGTGAGCCGCATTCTGGACGAACTCACCGGCCAGCTTGGCGCGACGATACGCCGGGAGAAGGCAGACTTGGTGCGTGGCCTCTACGTGATAATCGATCCCCAGGTCACCGGCGGACGCGACCCGCTGGTCATCGCCCAGGCAGCTATCCAGGGCGGGGCCCGGATGCTGCAGCTAAGGGACAAGCTCCGCGACAAGGGCGAATCCCTGCCCCTGGCCATCAGCCTGCAGAAACTTTGCGCCGAGTCGGGTGCTTCGTTGATCCTCAACGACCATGCCGACGTCGCCGCCATCGTTGGCTCGGCCGGGCTGCACGTTGGCCAGACCGACCTGCCAGTGGAGCAAGCCAGACAGGTGCTGGCCCCTCACCAGGTGCTGGGCCGGTCCAACCATGAGATCGAAGAACTGCTAGATTCCGAGCGCATGGGAGTCGACCACGTGGCCTTTGGCGCCATCTACCACACCGACACCAAGGGCGTGGGCCGGCCTCCCCAGGGCATCGACCAATTGCGCCTGGCCCGAGACGCCGCCCAGACTCCGCTGGTGGCCATCGGCGGCATCAACGCCGAGAACGCCGCTCCGGTGATCGAGGCCGGGGCTGACGCCATCTGCGTCACCGCCGCAGTGGGGTCCGCAGCCGAACCCGAAGCAGCCGCCGCCAGGTTGGTGAAGGTCATCGAAGAAGCTGGGGGGCGAATCTGATGCCATCCCGTTACAGCGATGACCTGTCCCTGATCGGCACTGCCGTCATCGAAGAACTGACCGAACGGAACCGCGACCGGGAGCAGGCGCTGTCTGTCTCCAGGGAAGTGATCCGTTTCTCAGCCAACGCCATCCGGGCCGTACACCGCGGCGCATTCGATGATGCCAAGGAGCTGATCGCCAAAGGCGGCGCCAGGCTCCGAGAGGCCGACCATATCCGGGAGAGCAGCCCTTCGATCTTCAACGCGGGGTTCATGAACGACGCCAGGAAAGAGTTCACCGAGGCCAACGTCACATTGGCGGTGATCTCCGGCGCCGATATCCCGTCCATCAGCGACCTGAAGGTGGACGCCGCAGCCTACATCAACGGCATGGCGGAGGTCATCGGCGAACTGCGCCGATATATCCTGGACGCCCTGCGCCGCAACGCCGTGGACGGCTGCCAAGAATTCATGGACATCATGGACGAGATGTACAGCGTGCTCGTGACCATCGACTTCCCCGAGGGCGTCACCAGCGGCCTTAGGCACAACACCGACGCCATGCGGGGCGTGCTGGAGCGCACCCGGGGCGACCTGACCATGGCCCTCCGCCAACATTCTTTGGAAGCCCGCCTGGCCGAGTGGGAAAACAATCGGACGGGAGCCTGAACCGGCAAGAATCCAGAAAATGACATTGACATAGCTCTGGGTCGAATTTACCATTCCCCAGACCCATTTCGAACTCACTGCCCGCCATTGGCACAATCACCCCAGGGAGCAGAGAAATGCTTTCAAATTCAAGCGCCGCAGCGACCCCCGAAGTCCTTGAAGAGTTTTACCGAGACTTGGAAGGGTTCGGCTTGGCCCCATTGTGGCAGGTCCAAGAAACCGCCCTGGTCGATGAGCCGGCCAGCAAAGCTATCCCCTATATCTGGCGCTGGAAAGACCTGGAACCCAGGGCCCTGCGCGCTGGGGAACTGATCGGCACCGCGGACGCCGAACGGCGGGTGCTGATGCTCCTTAACCCCGGCATCACAGACCGGATAGCAACCACCAACAGCCTGTTCTCGGGCCTGCAGATCGTCATGCCGGGAGAGGCCGCCAGGGCCCACCGGCACACGCCCTCGGCCCTGCGTTTCATCATCAACAGCGACGGCGGGTACACCACGGTCAACGGTGACCGGATCCCCATGGAACCAGGCGACCTGATACTGACCCCCAACTGGACCTGGCACGACCACGGCAACGAATCTGGCGAACCTATCATCTGGCTGGACGGCTTGGACATACCCTTGGTCCACCTGCTGGAGGCAGTCTTCTTTGAGCCGTATCCCGAGGATGTCCAACCAGTGACCGAGCCCATAGACTCGTCCACCGCCAAATACGGCGTGGGCACCCTGCGCCCCACCTGGGAAGATGCATCCACCGAGAGCTATTCGCCCTTGATGCGCTACCCGTGGGAGCAGACCTGGGCCGCGCTGCAGCGGCTGGCTCCCAACGTAGATGGCAGCCCCTTCGACGGCGTGATCATGGAATACACCAACCCCAACACCGGCGGCCCGGTGATGCCGACCATCGCCTGCCACGTTCAGATGCTCCGGCCCGGAGAGTCGACCAAGGCCCACCGGCACACCAACGGGACCATCTACCACGTGGTGCAGGGACAGGGCCATTCTGTGGTCCACGGCCAGAAGATGGACTGGGAGCCGAAAGACGTGTTCTGCGTGCCCGGCTGGACCTACCACGAGCACGTCAACGCGTCGTCAACCGAGCCTGCGGTCCTGTTCAGCTTCACCGACACGCCGGTGCTGAAATCCCTTAGTCTACTTAGAGAGCAAGACCATCCCCAAGACCACCAATAACCGATTTAATGATCGGCCAGTTACCCGTTAAACGGAGACGAAAAGATGCCCGAGATGAAGATCAGCTTTCTTGGCACGGGTTCCGGGACCTCGACCAACCGTGCCCACACCGCGATGGTCTATGACTGTGACGACGGCACCCGGCTGCTTATCGACACCAGTTCCGGCAACTCGGTGGGCCGTAGCGCCTCAGCATTGGGCATTACCGTGGACGACATCGACCAAGTCTTGCTTTCTCACCACCATCTCGACCACATGTCCGGTCTGCTATTCGTGCAGTTCACGCGGGCGTTGAACCGGCAGGACGCCCCGGCCTTGGATGTTTACTTGACCGATGAATCCCTTGAGTGGGCGATCAAGATGTGCTCGTCCGCCCACCTGAACGTTGCCGAGGTGGACAAGGACGGCGCCAAGAACTCCGACGGCCGTCAGGTGATGCGCTGGCGCGTCGTGAAGCCGGGACAGCAGATCGACTTGGGGCCAACCACCACTGCATCGTGCTTCCCAGCCGACCACATCTCCGGCGCCGTGGGTTGGCGGGTGGACTCTGCGGGCATGTCCGTGGTCTTTTCCGGAGACACGCGCTTCAACCCAGAGTTGGTCAAAGTGTCTCAAGACGCGCGGCTGCTGATACACGAAGCGTTCCGCACTGACGCGGAAAGCGAATACGCCGATAGTCACGGTCACTCAACCGCCGGCGATGCTGGCCGGGCGGCTGCTCAGGCGGGTGTCGCCGAGCTTGTAATTACCCACATCGACTCCGGATTCGATAGCAACACCCAGCCCCTCTTGGACGACGCCCAGAAACATTTCAAGGGCCCCATCAGCGCCGCTACTGATCTCCTGCAGATAACTATCAGCAGCCCGTAGCGGCGATCAGTTCTAAGACCTCTTCACTAAGCTGGCTGATGCGCTTTCAGGTAATCACGCACCTGGTTGATCGTGTTTGTGAGTATGTCCTGTTCCTCTTTCCACGGATATACCGTCGACTCGGCGTTGGGCGCCAACTCGATGACCTCGATCGCCGCCTCGTACGAGTGTGATGGCGTGTTGTCCGGCATGACCAGCATCGGCGTCTGGCAGGAACGGACGAAGTCGCGGGACACGCTGTACACGAAGTCGGCGGATTCCTTGCGGTAAAGAGCATCCAGGTAAGCCACGATGGTCTCCATTTTCAAGTCAGACCGGTTTTTCAATAGCTCGGGCCCCCAGAGATCATGGCCGGAGTCATACATGGAGTCAGGGAACGCGGCGTTATGCCCAACGGGCTGGCAGAGGATGCCGGCCACGATGCGCTGGGGCGCCCGTTCCATGAGCTTGAGCGCGAACGGTCCGCCGATGCAGTAGCCCATGAAGAAGAACTGGTCGACGCCCAGGTGGTCCAACAGCGCCAGTTGGTCGTCGGCGAAAGCCCCCCACGGGTCATCGACCGGGACAGGTCCGGTGGACTCGCCGCCGTTGGCGTTGCGCTGGTCCATCGTGATGCAACGGAAATCGTTCTTGAACTCCTCCATCGCGTTGAACACCTGGCCGGGCCAATTGCTGACCATCGAGTTCAATCCCCCGCCGGGAGTGAGCAGCAGCGGGAATCCGGACCCGGTCTCCTCATAGTGGATGGTGACATCGCCTTTGGTGAATAGCGGCATAGTTGTTTCCTCTTTATGAAATTTATGGCTCGGGGGATTATATCGCTTCTGACGCCCGTTGGAAGACTAGAATCCCCTCCTCTTTTTGTTCTCTTAAAACCGCGGCTTACTGATTCGTTGTATTATGTAAACCTTCACGGCGGACTGATACCGGGCTTTATCTTTTCCTATGACAAGCGCCAATCGTCGGACCGAGGAGGCCCCGTCATGACCTACACTGGCCAATCAGTCAGAAGGTTCGAAGACCCCAGATTACTCACGGGAGGGGGTCATATGTCGATGACATGAAACTCCCGGGCCTCCTGCACGCCGTGGTGCTCCGCAGCATTCACGCCCACGCCAAGATCCGCTCCATCGACGTCACCGCCGCCAGCCGCATGCCTGGCGTGGTTGCTGTTTTCACCGCGGCCGACATCCAGGACCTGGCCGTCGAGTTACCCACCAGGACCAATACCGGCGCGGATATGTTCAATCCGGCCAGGCACCCCGTCCTGGCTTCGGACAAGGTCTGTTACGTCGGCCAAGCCGTGGCGGTGGTCATCGCCGAGGACACCTACACCGCCGCCGCCGCTTTGGAACTGGTAGAGGTGGATTACGAGATCCTGCCCGCCCTGGTAGACCCATACGATGCGATCAAAGAGAGCGCGGCGGTCATCCATCCCCATGTCGCCGGAAATATCGCCCTCAGCGCATTGAACGCTGGAGGCGACCTGGATGACGCTTTCGCCCAAGCCGACCACGTGGTGCGGCAGACCTACCACGTGCAGCGGCTGGCGCCCGCCCCCATTGAACCGGGGGCTTGGTCGCCGATTATCAACCCACCGAAGACCTGCTCACCGTCTGGGATTCCACCCAGCATCCTCATGAAGTCCGCGAGCATCTAGCCGAGCTACTAGGGAGGGCCGAAAGCAGCATCCGGGTGGTGGCGCCCGACGTGGGCGGTGGGTTCGGCGAAAAGGCATCTTTCTTCCCTGAAGAGGTCTTGGTCCCCTATCTGGCCATCCTCCTGGGCCGGTCCATCAAGTGGATCGAGAACCGGCAAGAAAACATGACGGCGTTCCACGGCCGTGGGCACAGCGTCGAGTTGGAGGCCGCCGTCAGGTCTGACGGAGTCATCCTGGGAATCAGGGTGGACATCGTCGCCGATCTGGGCGCTTATTTCTTCTCCTCCACCCCGACCGTTCCGGTCCTGACCACCCACCGCCTGACGGGGCCGTACCGCACCCCGGCCATGAATGTTGCGGTGCGGGGCGTGGTCACCAATAAACCGCCGACCGGGGCCTACCGAGGCGCCGGCGGGCCGGAAGCGGCGTTCTGCATGGAGCGCACCATCGACCTGATCGCCCTCGACCTTAAGATGGACCCAGCGGAGATAAGGCGAAGGAATTTCATCTCTCCGGACGCCTTCCCCCAAGACACCCCGACCGGGATCACCTACGACTCGGGAGAATACGAGGCCGCCTTCGACCGGGCGCTGGAACTCTCAGAATACGAAAGTTGGAGGGAGCGCTCCCGCCAACAATCCAGGGATGGAGATTCCTTGATCGGCGTGGGTTTAGCCACTGTGGTGAAAGGCTCCGGAGCCAAGGTCATCACGCTGTCTGAACATTCCCGAGTGATGATCGACCGGGCCGGAGTGGTCACGGTACACACCGGGGTTTCGCCCCATGGCCAGGGCACCGCAACCACCTTTGCCCAGATGTCTGCGGACATGCTCGGAGTAACCCCGGCCGACGTTCAGGTGCTGCACAGCGACACCGACATCCTTCCCGAAGGCGGAGGCACGGGGGCCAGCCGGGGCCTGATCGCCGGCGGAACTTCACTGCATCGTGTCCTAGAAGAAGCCAACGAGAAGCTAACTGCCATCGCCGCCCACCTGCTCGATTGCCCGCAAGACGACGTGGTCCTTCAGGACGGCTCGGCGTTCAGAAAGAGCGACCCGCGGCGATCGGTGCCGTTCACCAAGTTAGCGGAGGCCGCCTACACCGAGGAACTGCTGCCGCCCGGTCAGGAAGTGGGCCTGGACTTTCAAGGAAGCCACACCTTGGGCAAGAGCCCCTATGCCTTCGGCGCTCACGTGGCGGTGGTGGAGGTGTCCCAAGAGACGGGCGCGGTCAAGATATTGAAATACGTGGGGGTCCACGACGCGGGGAAGATCATCAACCCGATGCTGGCTGAGGGCCAGGTGCACGGCGCGGTGGTGCAGGGCCTTGGGCAGGCATTGCTTGAAGACATGGCCTACGACTCGGAAGGGCAGCCGTTGGCCGGCAGCCTGATGGACTACGCGATGCCGCGGGCCGACAACATGCCGGCTTTCACGTTTGAGACCATGGAGACGCCATCCCCAATAACGGCTCTGGGCGTGAAAGGCATCGGCGAACTGCCGACCCTTGCCGCGCCGCCGGCCGTGGTCAACGCCGTGATGGACGCGATCTCCCACACCGGGGTGCGCCACCTCGATACGCCGTTGACCGCAGAAAAGGTGTGGCAGGCGCTCCACGGAGGCACGCCCTAACC
>Ga0209554_1003396_pt1 | contig 10226 bp, 9 predicted proteins | sample MarorgKNORR_S2LV_5_FD_188221 | JGI IMG/M metagenome (GOLD analysis project Ga0209554, IMG submission 188221) | Marine microbial communities from the Southern Atlantic Ocean, analyzing organic carbon cycling - Bottom_A/KNORR_S2/LV (SPAdes) (version 2) | ecosystem: Environmental > Aquatic > Marine... | reverse complement strand
GATGTTTTCGCGTTCGATCTCCTCGAGCCGCGCCACCAGGGCCAGCGGAACCGCCCGGGGGGCGCCGTGACCGCTGGAGAACACCAGCAGGGCGGTGGATTCGTCGTTGACGGCCGAGCTTGTATCGGCGACCGCCTCCGCGCTGCTGACCGACGAGTTGTCGGCGCCGGCGGCGGCCAGCCCGTTGGGGTCGAGGATCATCACGATGCTGCCGTCGCCGAGGATCGTATTGCCCGAGAACACGCCGATGTCGCGCATCAAGGGGGCGACCGGCTTGACGACGATTTCCTCGGTGTCAAACACCCGATCGACGATGATGCCGAGGCTGTTGGTGCCGACCTGGGAGACCACGATGAAGGTTTCGGTCTCGGTGTCGAATTCTTTTTCCTGTTCGTCGAGACGCAGCACTTGCGAGAGCGACACCAACGGCAGCAGACGATCGCGAAGGCGCAGCACCGGCGCGTCGTTGATCATTTCCACGGTATGTTCCGCATTGCCGGCGGCGCGCACCAACTCGATCACGCTGATCTGGGGGATCGCGAAACGCTGGTCGCTGGCCTCGACGATAAGCGCCGATACGATGGCCAGGGTCAGCGGAATCTTGATCACGAAGGTCGAGCCCACGCCGGGGGTCGAGGAGACTTCGACGGTGCCGCCGATCTTCTCCACGTTGGTCTTGACCACGTCCATGCCGACCCCGCGTCCCGATACGGCGGTGACCTCGGCGGCGGTCGAGAATCCCGGCCTGAAGATCAGTTGCAGGACCTGTTGGTCGGTCATCGATTCGAGTTGGCTGTCCGTGACCACGCCGGTGTCCAGCGCTTTACTTCTTGACGGCTTCGATATTGATGCCGGCGCTGTCGTCGCTGAGTTCGATGTTGATATGGCCGCCTTCGTGATAGGCCTTGAGGGTAACAGTGCCCGCGTCGGGCTTGCCGGCGGCCTGGCGGGCTTCGATGGATTCGATGCCGTGATCGGCCGAATTGCGGACCATATGGGTGAGCGGATCCTTGATCAGCTCGAGCATCTGGCGGTCGAGTTCGGTGTCCTCGCCGAACATCTTGAGGTTGATCTTCTTATTCAGATCGAGCGACAGGTCACGAATGATGCGCGGCAGCTTGGACCAGGTCTTGCCGATCGGCTGCATCCGCGTCTTCATGATGCCTTCCTGAAGCTCGGTGGTGACGTGGCTCAGGCGGTTGAGCGGCGCCGAGAATTCGGTGTCGGTCTGTCCGCGCACCATCTGCAGAAGCTGGTTGCGGGTCAGCACCAGCTCGCTCACCATGGTCATCAGATGTTCGAGAAGATCGACGCCGACCCGGATATTCTGATTGGCGATTTTCGATTCCGCGGGCGCGGCCGCTTCGGCGGCGGCGGCCTTCCCGCCGAGCTTCTTGTCTTCGCTAACCGGCTCGGCTGCGAATTCCTCTTTTGCCGCGGCGACGGCCATATCCAACTCCGCCTGGATTTCCTGTGTTGAAGTCATTGTCTCCTCCTGGGGTTTTGCCGAAGCCGCCTCAAATGCTGCCTCCATGTCTTCCAAGGTGGTTTCAGGTCCGGCGCCGTCGGCAATTTCACGCAGTTCGGCAATGATCTCATCGTCATTGCCATCGGGTTCCTTTTCATTCAACTCGAGGAATCCGAGAATAGACTTGATGCTGTCGAGCGCTCCGAGAATGACGGTCACGGAGTCGGGGGTTACGGAGAGATCGCCGTCGCGGAACTTACCAAGCACGTCCTCGGCGACATGGGCGACGGCTTCGAGACGCGGCAGACCCAGGAAGCCGCAGGTGCCCTTGATGGTGTGAACGACTCTGAATATCTCACTCAGCAATTCCGGGTCATTGGGGTTCTGTTCGAGCCTGACCATGCCGTTGTCGAGTTCGGCAAGGCTCTCATTCGCCTCGGTGAGAAATTCGCTCAACAGCTCGTCCATGGGGTCAACTCCGTCACAATACCGATCCGCGTCAGCAATCGAGTTTTCGGCTGCTTCAAGTGGGTTGGGATTATGGGAGGACTCTGGTTAATAAGCTGTGAAGACGGGTATCTGGAATTCCTTATGGCGCCGCCCGCAGGGTCACTGAAAATTCCATCGAGCCGGCGCTTGGGGTGGTGTCTATTTTCCCGCCGGCCGCCGAGACCAATCGGGCGGCCATGTAAGGCACCAGGCCGCGCGCATCGAGGGTGCTCAGGTCGCGGTCGCCGGACAGGCTCAACAGGGCGTCGTCGTCGGCCTTGATGGACTCGCCCACCGCCTTGATGCGGATGGTGAATCCGCCGCCATCCGGGGCGCCGTCGATGGCGATACGGCCGCCGCGGGGCAATGACTCGGCGGCGCAGAGGACGAGGTTGAGAATGATCGGAACCAGACGGGGCGGGAGCGTGGTCGGGGTTTCCATGATGCGGTCCGACCAGTCGAGCACGATCTTGCCGGTGGCGATCTAATCGTCGGCGATGGCCCGGGCCGCGGCGAGCGACAGTCCTTCGCTCGGAATGCCCAGCGCCACGCGGAAATATTTCAACCGGCGGGTGGTTTCACCGGCGCTGTGCCGGATCAACTCGAGAACCTCCTCATCGACGGCGCCGGGCGAATCGGTAAGCAACTCGACGCCGTTCACCACCGCGCCGGCCGGCCCGATCAGATCGTGGCACAGGCGTGTGCAAAGCAGGGCCGAAAGTCTCAAATCATCCACTGCGATACTCCGGACCGTGGTTCAGGGCGGATTGGCGCGGCTCGAGCGCGGCCGCTCCGCCGACCATAGTCATAAAAAATTGACGGAACATGAAATTATCAACGGCGCGGCGGGTTTTCAATTTGGTATTACGGGGAGCAAAAAAACGTACGCGAGGGGTATAAGCAGTGTACAAATCCGGCAGATCGAATTGCAATCTGGGCCACGGCCATCATGTCGGAATCGACTCCTACGCTTCAACAGTACCGCCATCCGGGGGCGAGCAAGCGCAAGACCAGAAAAACCAATCGCGGCCGACAGATCGACCAGGCGGCGGCCCGCGAAATCAGCGATCTGCTCGGCGACAGAGCCCGGCGGCGCGACCTCCTGATCGAGCATCTCCACCTCATCCAGGATCGTTACCGGCATATATCGTCGGCCCATCTCGCGGCGCTGGCCGGTGAAATGGGCCTGCCCATGGCCGAGGTCTTCGAGGTCGCCACCTTCTACGCCCATTTCGACGTGGTCGGGCCCGGCGAACTCCCGCCGCCGCTGACGGTCAGGGTCTGCGATTCCCTGAGCTGCGAGATGGCCGGGGCGCAGGCGCTGCTGGCCGGGCTTCCCGAGTTGGTCGGCGCGGGCGTGCGGGTGGTCCGCGCGCCCTGCATGGGGCGTTGCGATTGCGCGCCGGTGGTCGAGGTCGGCCATCGCCATGTGGATGGGGCGAACACCGACGCCGTGGTCGCGGTGGTGCGGGGCGGCGACCATGATCCCGAAATTCCGCCCTATATCGATTTCGACGGTTATGTCGCCGACGGCGGTTATGGCCTTTTGCGCGACTGTCTCGACGGCCGCCGGCCGGTCGAGGAGATCATCGCGGTGATGGAATCCTCGGGCCTGCGCGGCCTCGGCGGTGCGGGTTTTCCGGCCGGGCAAAAATGGCGCTTGGTGCGCCAGGAAACCGGCCCCCGGCTGATGGCGGTCAACGCCGACGAGGGCGAACCCGGCACCTTCAAGGACCGCCATTACATGGAAAGCGATCCCCACCGCTGCCTCGAAGGCATGCTGATCGCCGCCTGGGCGGTCGAGGCGAGCGACGTCTATTTCTATCTGCGCGACGAATATCCCGGCCTGCGCCACGTTCTGCTTGGGGAAATCGCAAAGATAGAGGCAGAAGGTCTCGACCGGGCGAGTCGGATCCATCTGCGGCGCGGCGCCGGTGCCTATATCTGCGGCGAGGAGGGCGCCATGATGGAAAGCATCGAAGGCAAGCGCGGCCTGCCCCGCAACCGTCCGCCGTACCCGACCCAGGCCGGCCTGTTCGGGCGGCCGACGCTGATCCACAATGTGGAGACCATCTATTGGGTGCGCGACCTGGTCGAGAGGGGCGCCGAGTGGTTCTCCGGCCAGGGCCGCAACGGGCGCCGCGGCCGGCTCAGTTTCTCGGTCTCGGGCCGGGTCGCCGAGCCCGGCGTCAAGCTGGCCCCGGCGGGCATAACCGTGGTCGAGCTGATCGATGAATTCTGCGGCGGCATGGCGGAGGGCCATGTCTTCAAGGGCTATCTTCCGGGCGGCGCCTCGGGCGGCATATTGCCGGCCTCGAAGGGCGATATTCCCCTCGACTTCGATACCCTGCAGGTGGAGGATTGTTTCATCGGCTCGGCCGCCATCGTGGTTTTGTCGGAGGCCGACAACGCGCGCGACGTGGCGCTCAACCTGCTGCGCTTCTTCGCCGACGAGAGCTGCGGCCAATGCACGCCCTGCCGGGTCGGCTGCGAGAAGGCGGTGATGCTGATGGACCGGCCCGAGTGGGACGGCGATCTGCTGCGCGAGATCAGCGGCACTATGATGGACGCGTCGATCTGCGGCCTCGGCCAGGCGGCGCCCAATCCCATGCTGATGGTTCTCAAGCATTTTCCGGAGGACATTTGATGGCTGGCGATATCACGTTCACCCTCGACGGCAAAATCGTCTCCGCGGCCCCCGGCGAGACCATCTGGCGGGTCGCCGAGCGCCATTGCGTGGCGATCCCCCATCTCTGTTATTCGACCGCCGCGACCTACCGTGCGGACGGCAACTGCCGGGTCTGCATGGTCGAGATCGAGGGCGAGCGCACCCTGGCCGCGTCATGCCTGCGCGAGCCGGTGGAGAACATGGTGGTGACCACCGACAGCCGGCGGGCCGAAACCGCGCGCCGGATGGTCATGGAGATGCTGATCGCCGATCAGCCGGCCCGCGAATCCAGCCACGACCCGCGTTCCGAGCTGTGGCACTGGGCCGAGCAAATGGGCCAGCTGACCAGCCGCCTGCCGGCCCGCGCGGCGCCGACGGTCCCGGCGGCGGACAACAGCCATCCGGCCATGGCGGTCAACCTCGACGCCTGTATCCACTGCAACCTCTGCGTCCGCGCCTGCCGCGAGGCCCAGGTCAACGACGTCATCGGCATGGCCTATCGCGGATCGGCCGCCAAGGTGGTGTTCGATTTCGACGACGCCATGGGGGACTCGACCTGCGTCGCCTGCGGCGAATGCGTCCAGGCCTGCCCGACCGGCGCCCTGATGCCGTCGGGTCTGCTCGACGGCTCCGGGGTTCGCACCGTCTTTGCCGACACTCAAATCGACAGCGTCTGTCCCTACTGCGGGGTGGGCTGTCAGATCACCTATAACATCAAGGACAATGAAATCATCTCGGTCGATGGCCGCGAGGGTCCCGGCAACCTGGGCCGGCTCTGCGTCAAGGGCCGCTTCGGCTTCGATTACATCAGCCATCCCCACCGCCTGACCAAGCCCCTGATACGCCGCGACGACGCGCCCAAGGATGCCCTGGCCGACATCGACCCGGCCAACCCCTGGAGCCATTTCCGCGAGGCCAGCTGGGAAGAGGCCCTGGCTTTTGCCGCTTCCGGCTTGAAGACCATCCGCGACCGCGACGGCGGCCGCGCCCTGGCCGGCTTCGGCTCGGCCAAGGGCAGCAACGAGGAAGCCTATCTGTTTCAGAAGCTGGTGCGGGTCGGCTTCGGCACCAACAATGTCGATCACTGCACCCGGCTGTGCCATGCCTCGTCGGTGGCGGCGCTGCTCGAGACCATCGGTTCGGGCGCCGTCACCGCGCCCTTCACCGACGCCCTCAAGGCCGATGTGATTCTCGTCATCGGCGCCAATCCGACCGAGAACCATCCGGTCGCCGCCACCTTCTTCAAGAACGCCGCCCAGGCCGGCGCCACCCTGATCGTCTGCGACCCGCGCGGCCATGCGCTGAGCAAGCACGCCACCCATATGCTGCAATTCACCCCCGGCACCGACGTCGCCCTGCTCAACGCCTTGATGAACGTCATCGTCACCGAGCAGCTCTACGACCGCCAGTATATCGAGGCCCATACGGAAGGCTTCGAGGCCTTGGCCGAACATCTGGCGAGGTTTACCCCCGAATTGATGGCCGAGGTCTGCGGCGTCGACGCCGATACCCTGCGCCGGGTGGCGCGTCTTTACGCCCGCGCCGAGCGCGCCATCGTCTTCTGGGGCATGGGCATATCCCAGTCGGTCCACGGCACCGACAACGCCCGCTGCCTGATTTCCCTGGCCCTGATGACCGGCCAGATCGGCCGCCCAGGCACCGGGCTTCATCCCCTGCGCGGCCAGAACAACGTCCAGGGGGCCTCCGACGTGGGCCTGATTCCGATCATGTATCCCGATTACCAGCCGGTCGAGGCGCCCGAGGTGCACGCCAGTTTCGAAGGTTTCTGGGGGGCCACGCTCGACCCGGCGCGCGGGCTCACCGTGGTCGAGATCATGGATGCGGTGCACGACGATGTCATCAAGGGCATGTACATCATGGGCGAGAACCCGGCCATGTCGGACCCCGACGCGGGCCACGCCCGCGTCGCCCTGGCCAAGCTCGAGCATCTCGTGGTCCAGGATATCTTCCTGACCGAGACCGCGTTCCACGCCGATGTGGTGCTGCCGGCCTCGGCCTGGCCCGAGAAGGACGGCACGGTGACCAATTCCAACCGCCAGGTGCAAATGGGGCGGCGCGCCCTGGAGACGCCCGGCGACGCCCGCCAGGACTGGTGGCTGATTCAGGAGATCGCGCGGGGAATGGGGCTCGACTGGAATTACGCTCACCCGCGCGATGTCTACGCCGAGATGCAGGGCTGCATGGACTCGCTCGGCGGCATAAGCTGGCAGCGATTGCTGGCCGAGAGCGCGGTGACCTATCCTTGCGACTCCGAGAATGAGCCCGGCCATGAGGTGCTGTTCGGCGACGGTTTCCCGACCCCGAGCACGCGCGGCAAGATGGTGCCGGCCGACATCATTCCGCCCGACGAGCGTCCCGACGAGGACTATCCCATGGTGCTGAGCACCGGCCGGGTGCTCGAGCACTGGCACACCGGGGCGATGACCCGCCGCGCCGCCGTGTTGGATTCCCTCGAGCCCGAATCCATCGTCTGCCTGTCGCCGGGCGATTTCGACCGCCTCGGCATCGCCGCCGGCGAGAGGGTGCGGGTGACCACCCGTCGCGGCGTCATCGAGGCCGCGGCGCGCAGCGACCGCAAGCTGCCCGACGGCGTCGTCTTCATCCCCTTCTGTTTCGCCGACGCCGCCGCCAATATGCTGACCAACCCGGCGCTCGACCCGGTCGGTAAGATCCCCGATTTCAAATACTGCGCCGCCCGCGTCGAGAAGGGCGCGGCCTGATGGGTTTGGCCGTGGTCGGCGCGGGCTTCGCGCGGACCGGCACCAAATCCCTGAAACTGGCCCTGGAGCAGCTCGGCTTCGGGCCCTGCCATCACATGTTCGAGGTCTTCGACCATCCTGAGCAACTGACCTTCTGGCAGGCGGCGGCGCGGGGAGATTTGCCCGATTGGGACGCGGTGTTCGCGGACTTCGGGTCGTGCGTCGATTGGCCGTCGGCGCGCTATTGGCGGGAGATCGCGGCCCATTATCCCGATGCCAAGGTTGTGCTCTCGGTGCGGCCGGCAGAGCAATGGATCAACAGCATTCACGCCACTATCCTGCCGGCCATGCTCGATCGCGGCGATCACATAGCCGAGGCGACCCGCGCCAACAAGGAGATGGCCAATGAGATCGTCATCGAGCAGACCTTCGGCGGCAGGCTCGATGACGCGGACCACGCCATGGCCGTATTCAACGCCCATAATGCAGAGGTCCAGCGGACCATCTCTCCTGAACGGCTGCTGACCTACACCGTGGCCGAGGGCTGGGCACCGCTCTGCGATTTCCTCGGCGTCGCCGTTCCGGAGACGCCGTTCCCGCGCACCAACACCACCGAGGAATTCCGCGAAAATCGCTTAAGACGCGCTAAAGACGCTTGAGCAGGGTCTCGGCCTCGGCCAGGTCTTCCGGGCGGTTGGCGTTGAAGAAGGGATCGCGCGGCGCGGCCTCGAAATCGGCCACGGCGAGGCCGTGGCGCGCCGTCCAGATATTGACCTTGCGGACCTCTTCCTCGATCACCGCATGGCGCAGATCATCGATCAGGGCCACCGGCCACAGGCCGAACACCGGGTGATGGCGCCCCCCCGACGAGGCGCAGGCCATATCGGCGCCGTCCTGTTCAATGGCTGCGAGAAGCCGGGCCACCAGATCGCCGGGCAGAAACGGCGCGTCGCTGGCGAAGCTCGCCACCCAGGCGCATTCGGGATGTTCGCGCTGCGCCCATTCGAGGCCGGTGAGCACCCCGGCGAGCGGCCCGGCATGGCCCTCGACCACATCGGCGATGACCGGCAGGCCGAAGGCGGCAAACCGCGCCGGGTCGCCGTTGGCGTTCAGCATCAGGGCCGAGACCTGGGGCCGCGCGGCGCCGATGACATGATCCAGGATGGTTCGCCCGCCGAGGCCGAGCAGGGTCTTGTCGCCGCCCCCCATGCGCCGCGACAGCCCGCCGGCGAGGATGACGCCGGCTACCCCCGGCACGGGAGCTCCCATCTCGGGAGCCGTGGCCAGCCCGCGACCGCGGGCCGCCGACACATCGGCGTAAGCCTGCGTGGCGTTTGAACGCAGGTCATCGCTGATGACCGCAAAAAGTCTTAGGCGGCATCGTCGGCGAGGCTGGCCTTGCGCTGGATGTGGCGCGGCTCGTCCAAGGCGGTGGTGGTGTCGGTGTCGTAATGGATGCGGTCCTCGCCGGCCAGGGCGATGAAGCGCTTGCCCTTGGCGCGGCCGATCAGGGTGAGCCCGGAGGTGCGCGCCAGCTCGACCCCCCAGGCGGTGAACCCCGAGCGCGAGATCAGGATGGGGATTTCCATCTGCACGGTCTTGATGACCATTTCGCTGGTCAGCCGCCCGGTGGTGTAGAGCGACTTGCCCGAGGCCGTGAGGCCCTCGAGGAACATATAGCCGGCGATCTTGTCCATGGCGTTATGGCGGCCGACGTCCTCCATGTAAAGCAGCGGCCGGTCCGCCTCGCAGAGCACGCAGCCGTGGATCGCCCCGGCGGCGAGATAGAGGCTCTCGGTATTGTTGATTATCTTCGAGAGCGAATAGATCCACGAGGTCTTGAGCACCGCGGAACGATCGAGCTCGATGGTGTCGAAACGCTCCATGACATCGCCGAAGACGGTGCCTTGCGCGCAGCCCGAGGTCAGGGTCTTCTTGCGCAGCTTGTCCTCGAAATCGGTCTGGCGTTTGGTGCGCACCACCACGGTCTCGATTTCTTCGTCGAAATCGATGGCGGTGATCTCGTCGTCGGCGCGCAGCATGTTCTGATTCAGCAGATAGCCGACCGCCAGATAATCGGGAAAATCGCAGATCGTCATCATGGTGACGATCTCCTGGCCGTTGAGATACAGGGTCAGGGGGCGCTCGACCACCACCGAGGTCTGCACCGGGTTGCCCTGGTGATCGATGCCCGAGACCCGCTCGGTGAGTTTCGGGTTGGCCGGGTCGGGTTTCAGCAAATAACCGTCCATCACCGCAATATGGCGCGAAAACACCGCCGCGCCAAGGCCCGCCGCCATGAACTCATGATGAATGGACCGTTCAGGCGGCGCTCAGACGGTGGCTGTCATGCTCATGGCCATCAGTCGAGCTTGGCTCAAACCGCGGCAGATTGAGGAGACAGTTTATGAAACCGGTCATCGCCACCGCCGCCGCCCTGGTCTGGTTCGCCCTGTCCGCGCCGAGCGGGGCCGTCGCCGGCGCGGGCGCCGCCACTGATCCGGCCCCGTTCCCGCGCATCGAGATGACGGTCGGCGAATGGCAAATATACGGCCTAACCGGCCCGTCGCTCTATAACCGCCGCTCCTTCAACCCCCGTCGCCGCGATCGCCGTTCCCTGGGCTTCAGGCATTACGCAAGCGGCCACATGCTGCCGCCGCGAGCCGTCCGCCGGTCCCTCCGGGCGGATGAATTCTTCCGTGTCTCCTACCCGCGGCCGCGGCGCGGCTATTATCATGCGCGGGCGCGGGACGCTCACGGCCGCCGTGTCCGCCTGGTCATCGACCCCTAATACCAACGAGCATTAAGCGAGACTCCATGGGGGCCTTCCCAAGCGCCCAAAAGTCTGAATCAATGAGGCGAACATTATTCAGGGGTACGC
>Ga0209554_1003392_pt1 | contig 10238 bp, 12 predicted proteins | sample MarorgKNORR_S2LV_5_FD_188221 | JGI IMG/M metagenome (GOLD analysis project Ga0209554, IMG submission 188221) | Marine microbial communities from the Southern Atlantic Ocean, analyzing organic carbon cycling - Bottom_A/KNORR_S2/LV (SPAdes) (version 2) | ecosystem: Environmental > Aquatic > Marine... | reverse complement strand
TTTTTCAACAGGTGCAGTTGAAAGTATGATTACATCACCAACAACAGGAAAAAATAAAAAAATTTGGGAAAATGGCGTTGGATATTTTTATGATATCGCTGCGTGGTTTCCAAAGAACATGGTAATTGTAAATAAGGATGCTTGGAATAAATTAGATGCTGATACTCAAAAACTAATCATGTCCGAAGCAGCTAAAGCTGAGAAAAAGGGCTGGGATTTATCTAAAAGAGGAAATAAAGATGATAAAAAAGCTCTTGTCGATGCTGGTATGAAAGTTGGTAAAGTTAACGCAGCTTTGAAAAAACATTTTGAAGAAGTAGGTGCGACAATGTCCAAAGAATGGGCTGATCGAGCAGGAGCTCGAGGACAAGCTGTTCTTGCTGCTTACAAATAGTAAATTTAATTCTAAAAAAAAGGCCGTATAATTAAACGGCCTTTTTTTATGCTTTGTAAAATTGATCATTACTTAAAAATTCTTTATAGGCTATCGGGATACATAGCAGCGATATTTCTTATACTTGTTGCGACATTTATTCTCACAGGAATTGCTTCTAGAATGTTTGGTTTTTATATTCGTGGTTTAGCAGAGTACTCAGGTTATAGCATGGCTGCTTCCTCTTTTCTTGCTTTGGCTTATACCTTTGGGGAAAAAGGACATATTAGAATCACATTATTTTTAGAAAAAGCTAACAAAGAAGTTAGAAGATTTTTGGACTTGTGGTGCTTGTCTATAGCAACTTTTTTTTCAGGTTTTTTATCTTTTTATTTTATTAAAATGCTAATCATTTCAATCCAGTTTGGAGAAAGAAGCGAAGGAGCAGATGAAATTTATATTTGGATACCACAGGTTGCAGTAGCATTAGGTTCGACGATATTTTTTGTGTGTGTATTACATAATTTTATTTTGTTAATTTTAAATAGAAATAACAACTAGTTATGCCTGAATTATTTCTAACAATCTTTTTTATCTCTATTTTATTAATTTTTTTGGGTACGGGAATATGGGTAGCTCTTAGCATGGTGGGAGTATCGGCTATTGGGATGTTTCTTTTTACATCCAGACCAGTAGGGGATGCAATGGCTACAACGATTTGGGGTACGAGTTCATCTTGGACCTTAACTGCTTTGCCATTATTTGTTTGGATGGGAGAGATTTTATTTAGAACCAAATTATCTGAAAATTTATTCAAGGGTTTAGCTCCATGGCTGTCACGTCTACCCGGAGGTTTAATTCATGTTAATGTTGTTGGTTGTGCTTTATTTGCTGCGATCTCTGGTTCTTCAGCTGCAACCGTTGCGACTGTTGGAAAAATGTCTATCCCTGAATTGAGAAAAAGAAACTATCCAGAAAAGTTGTTACTTGGAAGCTTAGCTGGATCTGGAACTTTAGGATTATTGATACCCCCTTCAATTATATTGATTATTTATGGTGTAACGGTTCAAGAATCTATTGCTAAACTTTTTATAGCTGGAATTATTCCAGGAATCATGCTTGCCATATTTTTCATGCTTTATGTTATTGGATGGTCAGTTCTTAACAAAAAAATTATGCCCAAAATGGATGAGACATTTTCTTTTTTTCAAAAAATTAAACAATCAGGACAATTGATACCTATTATAGTTTTAATTTTGGCTGTTATAGGATCTATATATGTAGGAATTGCAACCGCAACAGAAGCGGCATCTTTAGGAGTAGTGGGTGCTTTAATATTATCTTTCTTTCAAAAAAGTCTAAATAAAGAAACTTTCAAATTATCTTTGCTGGGGGCTACAAAAACTTCATGCATGATTGCATTTATTTTAGCAGGATCTTCATTTTTATCTCTGGCTATGGGTTTTACAGGACTTCCAAGAAATCTTGCTATTTGGATAAACGAAATGGGATTGTCTCCTTACGTTTTAATTATGGTTTTAACGTTTTTTTATATTATTCTTGGAATGTTTTTAGATGGAATTTCAGCTGTTGTATTAACTATGGCGATCATAGAACCAATGATTAGACAAGCCGGTTTTGATATGATTTGGTTTGGTATTTTTTTAGTTATTGTTGTTGAGATGGCACAAATAACTCCTCCTGTTGGGTTTAATTTATTTGTACTCCAAGGAATGGCCAATAAAGATATGGGCTTTATAGCAAGAAGTGCCTTTCCGCTTTTTCTTTTAATGATATTGGCAGTAATTGTAATAATTATTTTTCCTGAAATTGCGCTTTGGCTTCCACAACAAATGATTCAACCACTTAGATAAAAGGATTATAAGCCCATTGTAGAATGGCTTGTCTTTGTTTTCTTCTACAATATATATCACCTGGGTCACAATTTTTCTTTATTGCAGACACATGCCTAGCACCAAAAGCTTTCCATCTCTTAATTTGAATTTTATCAATACGTGGGATACGTCTACCGTTTTTAAATCTACAATACCACTGGAACCAACCAAGAGGATCTTCTTTGAAAATCCATCCTTTATCAATCCATTCTTTTCTAGATAAACCAGATGCTACTTTAAAACGATTTTTATTGTCATCAAACGTTTTGCTTAATTTTGCATTTTTAAACCACGATCTAGGGTATTCTTTTATTTTTCCTTTAAAATAAGAGCCACCAAAAACACCAAGTTGCAACATTTTTCTTGGAGTCAATTGAGGTTTAAATATTTTGTAAAAATTCTTAGACTCGACTTTTTTTTTTATTATTGTTTTCAAGGTTAAATAAATTTTTTTAATTTATTCAAAGGTTTTAAAATTATTCCAGAGTTTATCAAACCTTCTTTTATTTCTTTAGCGGTACTTACAGCACTTTCACCATCTCCATGCACGCAAATAGAATCAATTTCACAAGGGATTTGTTTTCCCGAATAACAGTTTATTGCCTGGTTTTCCACCATCTTAATCACATGTTTCTTAGCACTTTCTGGATTAGTAATCATTGCGTTATTTTTTGATCTAGAAACTAAATTTCCATCATCTTCGTAATTTCTATCAGCAAATATTTCTGCTGCAATTTTCATTCCAAGTTTTTTACCAGCCTTTTCCATTTGAGATCTGGTTGGAACTAAAAAAATTAACTCTTTATTTACTTCACGAATAGATTCTGCAATTAATTTTGCTAAATCATAATCTTCACAGGCCATGTTATTTAAAGCCCCATGGGGTTTTACATGTGTGACCTGCATGACTAATTTAGTGCATATATTTGAAAGGATATTGATTTGATCAATAATTAGTTTTTTTATTTCACCAGAAGGCAAGTTAAGCCTTTTTCTTCCAAAATTTTCTGGATCATTAAAAGAAGGATGAGCTCCAATACTAACGTTATTTTCCTTTGAAATTTTAGCCGTTTTTTCCATAGTGGGTTTATCTCCCGCGTGGTAACCACAAGCAATATTTGCTGAGTTAACAATTTTTAGCAACGAGGGGTCATTTTCGGTTGAACAAAATTTTGAACTTTCCCCTAAATCACAGTTGATGTTAATTTCCATCTTTTAAAACCTTTATTTGTTTAATAAGGAATTATATTTATTATATCAATTTATGTTCAAAAAAATAAGTAATATCGGTGATTGTGGCATTGTTTGTGATTTTGGTGATGAGGTAAATAGAAGTATAAATACAGAAGTAATCAAATTATTTCATCATATTAAAAAGCAGAGTTCTGACGGAAATTTATCAGGAGTTTTAAATTGTACTCCTTCTTACAACAAATTAATTATTAATTTTGATCTTAACAAAACAAACACTAATAAAATTTTTGACTTTTTAAAATCTACCGATTTTTCCAAATTAAATTTGTCTGAAGACCAAAAAGAATGGACCATTCCTATTTGTTATGATTTTGAGATGGATTTGGAAAATATGAGTAAAGTTTTAAAAATAGATAAAGAGGAAATTATTAATATTCACTTAAATACTGTTTTTTTTATATATATGATTGGATTTGTGCCCGGTCATCCTTTTATGGGGGACTTAGATTCCAAACTTTTTTTAAATCGATTGAAAACACCTAGAGTTAAAATTCCAGCTGGTTCAGTTGGTATGGTAGAAAAATTTTGTAATATTTATCCCTACGAAAGTCCTGGCGGATGGAATATTATAGGAAAAACACCGAAAAAAATTTTTAATAACAAAGACAGTACTAATCCTTGTCTTCTATCTCCAGGAGATACTGTAAAGTTTAAATCTATTTCAAAAAAAGAATTTGAAAAACTAAACAATGAATAATAATTTTTTCGAAGTTTTAAGACCTGGAATCAATACTACTTTTCAAGATCAAGGTAGATTTAATCTTCAACATTTTGGAATAGCTCCAAGTGGATGTATGGATTATAAATCTTTCTCGGTCGCAAATGCTGTACTATCAAATGATAAAACCGAAGGTGTTTTAGAATTTGCGTACCAGGGCCCATTATTAAAATTAATTAAAGGACAAACTAAATTTGCTATTACGGGCAATGTGCATTTTCGAATAATTAATTCTAAAAACAAAACAGTTACTGGAGAATGTAATAGAACCTATGACCTAGAAGAAGGGGAACAAGTTGATATTCTTGCAACCAATAAAACAGTCTATGGATATTTTGCAGTAGAAGGGGGTTTTTCAGTAAGCCCCTTTTGTAACAGTGTGTCAACCTTAAGCAGAGCTAATATTGGTCCGAACGAAGGAAAAAAAATCAATGTAAAAAATAAAATATTTTTTAAAAAAAATAGACAAGAAAAAAATAATTACACTATAAACGTTTCAAGTGGAAATAATAATTTGATTAAAGTCTTGAGAGGACCACAATACGACTATTTTTCTGATTCAAGTAAAAAAGATTTTTTTTCTAAAAATTATAAAATTTCTAATCTTACTGATCGTATGGGAATGAGATTAGAAGGAACGATTTTAAAAAACGTTGTCAGTACAAATATTAGATCTGAAGGAATTATTAAGGGGTCAGTTCAAGTACCCGCAGATGGTCAACCAATTATACTTTTGAATGATCACCCAACTATTGGTGGCTATCCTAAAATAGCAAATGTGATCTCAGCTGATTATGACTTACTGATACAAAATGTTCCAGGTACTAATCTATCTTTTAAATGTATAGAACTAAAAGAAGCTGAGAGTGCTTATAAGTTTTATTCTGATAATATAAAAAAAACTTTAAAAACTAAATCAATAATAAAATGAAATTTCTTTACAAAATACCAGGGCCAGTTTTATGTGTGATGGGAGCTTTTTTTTTAAGTTACGGAGGTTTACTTGTAAAATCTTTTGAAGGTTCAGATTTGTGGCAAATACTTTTGTACAGATCGATTTTTTGTTTTTTGACGGTTGGTGTTTTTTTATTTTTTGCATATAAAAAAGAAACTCTTAAAAAATTTAAGATATCTGGATTTCCAGGATTACTTGCAGGTTTTTTTATATCGTTAGGTTTTACCGCCTATGTTTTCGCCATGTACAATACTACGATTGCAAATGTAAACTTTACAATTACTACACAAACAATTTTTTTAGCTTTATTTGGATACTTATTTTTGAAAGAAAAAATTTCAGTTTATACTTTAATTTCAATTATTCTTGCGATGTCAGGAGTTTTATTAATGATTGGAAACTCGTTATCAACTGGAGGGTTTTTGGGAAATATTGTTGCTTTAGTTATGCCAATTTCCTTTGCTGTATTAATAACTATTGTCAGAAAATATCCCAATGTTGATATGGTGCCAGCTATGTTTATAGCTGCTTTCTTAAGCGCTATGTATGCTTCTTTTTTAGTTAATAGTTTTTATATTTCTCCAAAAGATCTTCTACTTTCATTTCTGCTTGGAACTTTTCAAATAGGCTTTGGTTTCATTTGTATTACCATTGGTTCTAAAAATACTCCTGCAGCTATAGTGGGCATATTAATGTTAGTGGAGGCTATTCTTGGACCAATATGGGCTTGGATATTTATAAATGAAACACCACCATTAATTGTAATAATTGGGGGTGCAATTATTATGTTTTCCATTTTATTTCAGTCTTTTTTCGCAAAAAAAACCACGTAATAATTTAATCATTATCAAAGAAAAATTCCCACTGATACACACACTGACTCAACGAAAATTATGGTGTAGGATTTAGGGAGATGAAAAAGAGAAATGGTAACAAAAAAGAAATACCAAAAATTAAGTTAAAGAAGAGAATAAATTCAACCGTTAGTAAACAAATAAGTCGGAGGGAACCGGACCTTTGGAAAGAAATAAGTTCAAAATTTAAACAGCTCAGCAAGGCATATAGAGATTTCAGAGAGAAACAGAAAATTATAAAACAAAAAGAAGAACGAAGCAGATTAAAAGGGCAAGAAGAACAAAGACTTAAAGAGCGAGAGGAACAAAGACTACAAGACCAAGAAGAAAGAAGATTAAAAAAGGAACAAAAATTAAAAGCTGCAGAAGAAAAAAGACTAAAAGAAGAAGAGGAAAAAAGATTAGAAGCAATAAGGATAAAAGAAGAAAAACAAGAACGACAAAGACAAGCTCAGATTTATAAAGAAAGAATGGCAAAAGCAGAACGAGCAAGATTAGTTCAACTTGAGGAAGCTAACAAATTAAAAGAAAAAAAATTAAGAGAAAAAAAAGCTTATGATGAATATATAGAGAAACGTGAAATTGAAAAACAAAAAGAAGAAGAAGCAAAAAGACTCAAAGAAGAAGAAGCAAAAAGACTAAAAGAAAAAGAGGAAAAAAGATCACAAGAAGAAGAGGAAAGAAGATTGAAAGAATCGCAGGAACAGGAAGAAATAATTCAGCCTGAAGAAGAAAAAGAAGATTAAATTTTTGTTAACTATTAATAAATTCTTTTAATTTACTGAATAAAGCATTGATATCACCATCATTGCTTTCAATAATAGAACTGAACTCTTCCTTTTGAGTTCTTGCTAAGCTAAGTCCTTCAATAATTAAATCTCTTATTAAAGGTTTATCAGGATCCTTTGTGTAAACTCTCCAGTCAATTTTTACCTCAGCTCTTTTATTAGTTGCAAGAAGTATACTTGATACAATGGTATACTTTTCATTTTTCTTCACAGCTGAGACTACATCTATTTTGGGTTCGGAATAATCAGTTAATCTAGATACAAACGTTTTTAAGAAATATTTCTCAAATAAAATTGTATATTCTTTTTTTTGTTCTTTAGTTAAATCTTTTCTATATGAACCTAGCGTATAATAACCAACTCCTTTTATGTCCACTGTAGCTAATGCTATTTCTGTTAGTTTATCTGACTTATACTCTGCAGAATTTGAATCAACTAATATTTTTTTAGCTTCATCCACTATTTCCTGAATAAACTGTCTCGGATCAGAGCTGCCTGCAAAAGCATTATTAAAGAATAGAAACAACAATAAAAATTTCGCGCAAAAAATAAAAAAAATTCTTTTCATTATTTTTTTGATTTTAATCTGTATCTATTTCTTCCCAGTCGCTTTCGTCTTGAGTTTCTATGCTTGTATCCGAATTGTTAATTTTTTTATTTCGATTTTGTAAATAAAAGCTTTTTATTGAAGCATATAAATCAATCGAATTTTTTTCTATATTATCATAGGATTCAATATTTTTTGCTCTAAAATCTACAGCGGTTGTTCCTGTTGAAATATAATAATCACTTTCATTAAACAATCCTTCAGCCATCATTGGGTGATTTGAAACCGTCATGCTGTACCATGGATCACCCCATATGTTTGCGACAGTTCCCGTAAAATCTCTAACTGTTGTTGGACCTAATATTGGTAATACGAAATAACATCCACTTCCTGTTCCCCAAACGCCTAAAGTTTGACCATAATCTTCCTTGCCTCTGTCAGGGAATCCCATTTTTTCTGCTGGATCAAAAAATCCAAGAACTCCTGCCGTTGTATTGATTGCAAATCTAGCAGCCGTATTACCAGCCTGTCCAAACTCTCCTTGAAGAATATTATTTGGTATGGTCAAGAGATTGGATATATTGTTCATCACATTACTGGTACCGTTTCTAATCACCATAGGTAGAACTCGATATCCTTTTGCGATCGGTTCAAAAACTACATTATCCACAGCTTGGTTAAATGAAAACATAGCTCTACTAAAACCTTCGAAACATTCATTTGCGCTGCTTGAAGAAGATTTCTTTAATTTCTCACTCCCCGCTGAACCTGCATAAGCAACATTGGCCCACAAAAGTAACACCGTAATAGCTACTGTAATTAGTTTTTTCATTCTGCTTACCTATAATTAATATCTCAATGCTGTATATATAAAAATTCTAATAATATAAATATCTAAATATTGAATAATACTTAAGTTTTTAATAATTTTTAGTTGTAAAAATGGCAATAAAATGGTGAATTTTGATCGATCTTTTCTTAATTTTGATAAAAAAAAAAGATTAAAAAAACAGATAAAATTAATAGTTTTCCATTATACTGGAATGCAATCTAAGGTTGAGGCTCTTAAAAAACTTTGCAATTCGAAATCTAAAGTCAGCTGTCATTATTTTATTGATGAAATAGGAAATATTGTAAGAATTGTCCCTGAAAAATTTTCAGCTTGGCACGCGGGAAAATCAAGTTGGAAAAATTTTAAATTTCTTAATAAATTTTCAATTGGAATAGAACTTGTTAACCCGGGACACGATTTTGGTTATCGTAAATTTTCAAAAAAACAAATTTATTCTCTAAAAAAAATATCAAAAAAAATAATTGCAAAATACAATATAATTGATTCAAATATTGTAGGTCATTCAGATATTTCTCCTTTGAGAAAAAAAGATCCAGGCGAAAAATTTCCATGGAAAGAACTTGCGAATTCAAAAATTGGAATTTGGCATAGGCTAAAAACTAAAGAATTAAAAAAAAATAGAAGAAAAAAAATTAACTTAAATGAAAAGAAAATTTTTTTTAAATGTATTAAAAAAATTGGCTATCAAACCCAGTATAATTTGAAAAAATCAATCTATGAAAATAAAATAATTAAGGCCTTTCAAAGAAGGTTTAGAACTGAATATATTTCAGGAGTAATCGATCAAGAGTGCTTATTAATTGCAAAAAACCTAAGTTTTTTAGTGATAAAAAAATCTTGATTAATTTTGATCATCTACTATTGTTTGAATGCCAGATAAATGACTAGTCGCTTTTATATATAATATAAAAGAGGAAAGTCCGGGCTCTACAAAGACACGGTGCCAGATAACCTCTGGCGAGGGTGACCTCAGGGATAGTGCCACAGAAAATAAACCGCCTTATCAAGGCAAGGGTGAAAAGGTGTGGTAAGAGCACACCGGTTTTTTGGTAACAAAGAACGCATGGAAAACCCCACCGAGAGCAAGACCAAATAGAGATGGCGATGTTTTAAATTTAAAACAAAAAATCGTCTTTGGTTAGCCATCAGGGTTGGTTGCTTGAGCTAAAGGGAGACTTTTAGCCTAGATAAATGACTTGTTTAAATGACAAAACCCGGCTTACATTTTATCTGGCATTGTAAGATTATCCACACAACTACAAGACATTTTTTTGAGAAGTTTATCTTTTGATTGAGAAAAGATTCATTAACGTTCTAAATTTTCAATCAAATTTCAAAATGACCAGATGTTGTGCATAACTTTAATTTTGGCACAAATCATACCAAAATTTCCAATTTCGAAGTATTGACGTATAGGTTGAAAACCCATATTATCCCACGTATTCCCAAAGGAGGGGAATATGGTGCTTAAAGGGCTAAATCAGATTCTGAATGTTGATTTTTTCTGGGGTGCTACTGACTTAAAAAAACATGTTTCTATCTACATACGAAAACAAATTAGACACAAAAGGGAGAGTATCAGTGCCAGCCAGCTTTAGATCTTATTTAAGTAGCATGGGATATAATGGAGTTATTTGTTATCCTTCATTTAATAATCCTTCAATAGAGGCCTGTCCTCAAAGCAGAATAGAAAAACTTTCAGAATCAATAGATTCATTAAATCCTTTTGAGGAAAAAAGAGATATTTTCGCGACTTCTGTTTTAGCTGATAGTGAGAATCTTCACTTCGATAGTGAAGGAAGAGTTTCTATACCTAACAAATTGTTAAAGCATGCAAAAATAAAACAAACTATGCTTTTTATAGGACAAGGAAAAATTTTTCAAATATGGGAACCCAAACTGTTTGAAAAATTCAAAACGCAGGCTAGGAAAAAAGCTAATTTGAATAGAGCAAGTCTAAAATGGGAAACACAATTTTCAAAGGAGGGGAAATGACAATAA
>Ga0209554_1003391_pt1 | contig 10238 bp, 5 predicted proteins | sample MarorgKNORR_S2LV_5_FD_188221 | JGI IMG/M metagenome (GOLD analysis project Ga0209554, IMG submission 188221) | Marine microbial communities from the Southern Atlantic Ocean, analyzing organic carbon cycling - Bottom_A/KNORR_S2/LV (SPAdes) (version 2) | ecosystem: Environmental > Aquatic > Marine... | reverse complement strand
AGAAGACCGTCACGATCCAAAATTGAATTGAGTCGTATGGCATTACGAAACAAATCCAGAGACAATTTGGAATGTAATAAATGCGCAAACCCAAGCGAGGACAGTCATGTATCCCAATTGCAAGAGCGCCCAATTCCAAGAGCCTGTTTCGCGGCGTGTTACTGCAATCGTAGGTAAGCATTGCATTGCTAACACAAAGAATACCAACAAACTTGCAGAGGTCGGCGCATTAAAAATAGGAGAACCATCAGCACGTTTAGCGTGTTCAATTTTCTCGATGATTGTTTTATCTTCAACATCATCGCTACCTGCCACAAGCACTGCGATTGTTGAAACGAATACTTCTCTTGCTGCAAAACTCGTGAGTACACCCACTGTTAATTTCCAATCATATCCAAGTGGCGCAAACACCGGAGAAACAAATTGTCCAATTTGTCCTGCATAGGATTCTGAAAGTTGTCTGGAGGCCTCAACAGAATCTCCCTGCGCTGTAGTAACCTTGGGATAGGCAGATAGCCACCAAAGAATCACAACAATTGCCAAAATAACTGTCCCAGCATTCTTCAGAAATACCCACGCGCGATCGATTGTATTCAACATTGCTGTACGAATTGATGGCATTTTATACGTGGGCAATTCAAGTACCATCGGGCGTGACTTTCCTGGTAACACTGTCCGCCTCATGATAAACGCTGTGATAAACGCAGCCGCTGCACCAAGGGCATAGCAACTGAAGAAAGCAAGCCCAGCAAAGAAGGGTTGATTTGCAAACAACACACCAACAAGGAGTACATAAACAGGCAAACGTGCAGAACAACTAAAAAATGGGGCAACGAGGATCGTTGCAAGACGATCTCTACGATCTGGAACAATTCTTGCAGCCATGATCGCCGGAATTGCACATGCATGAGCAGATAGAAAGGGTACAAACGATTGTCCCGGTAGTCCAAAACGGCGCAATATACGATCCATCACAAATGCCGCCCTTGCTAAATACCCCGTGTCTTCAAGCAAACTAATGAGAAAGAATAACAAACAGATTTGTGGCAAAAACACAACGGTACCTGCAACCCCAGCGATGACACCATTAACAACAAAATCATGTACGGCGCCTTCTGGCAAAATGTTAGATGCGATGCTCGAGAGGTAACCAAACACGCTGTCAATTAAATTCATTGGAACCACAGCAAGTGTAAAGATTGTCCAAAAAAGACCAATCATCACACCTGCGAAAACAAAAATTCCAAGTATAGGATGCGCGCAAACTTTATCGAGGCGGTCAGTCACCGTTCCGCCTGTCACAGCTAATTTTCCACCCACACTGTCCGCAATAATTTCGTTCGCCCAATCATTGACGATTTTGTAGTTTCCTATCGTTGGAAGCGAGACTTCTTTGGATTTTGGGTTATCGAGTGCACTATGCAATGCATCTATTCCTACGCCAGAACGTGGATTGACTTTCACCACAGAACACCCAAGATGTCCACCGAGTTTATCACAATCGATTGTTAAACCAGATTTTTGAGCAATGTCAGCCATCGATAGGACGACAACACATCGAACATCGTGATGCAAAATCTCATTTACAAGTGTGAGATTTCTTCGTAGGTTTGTCGAGTCAGCAATAACAACGACAGTATCTGGTTGATCACAATCAACACCGTCAAGTGCATAACTGCAAACCTTCGATAAGTCATCTGTTGTGTGCAAACTGTATGTACCGGGAAGATCTGTAAACTTTCTTTTAATCGAACCGCTCGATGAAGTACCAACCCTTGCTTCAACAGTGCTTCCGGGAAAGTTTGCAGTTGCACTACGCAATCCACAAAGTCTATTAAAGAGTGTGGTTTTCCCAACGTTCGGATTTCCTAAGAGTAATACTGAGGATGGGGCACTTCGTTGCGATTCAGATGTGCCCATCACGCTCTACGCTTCGTTGCAAACACTACAGCGACGAACTAGAATTCGCTCTGTCACTTCTCTAGAGAGTCCAAGCCGAGTTGCTTCGATTTGCACGATACAAGGTTGGCCCTGCTGACAGAGATGAAGGATGCAGTCCTTCTGCAAGCCCATCGCTGCGAGTGCTTCACGTTCACTCGGTTCTAAATCAGCAACATATACCACGGCTTTCTCACGATCTTTGAGATCGGTAAGAGGAATGAGATCTAATTCGAGGGTTGGAAAATCAATGGTAGTCATAAGGCTCGGAGGAATAGTTTCGGAGTCGCTGAGACTCATTCGCAACTGAGTACGTAACGATACTCGCCCCATTCATTCAATGCAACCCGTATTCATGACAAAGGTACTATTCCCTAAAAAAACGCTTTAATTAGCCACGCAAGGTGCATTTTTACCAATTTCAACTATTTCTTTCGTCTTCAGAAAGACGAGTTTAGTAGATATTTGATTCAGATCTAACCCAAGTAATTTTGATGCTGCAAACCGATATGAAGCAAGTTGAGGTGCGTAATGTTCGATTTTCTCAACTCGTTCGTTTTCATCGAATGTATCTGTTTTCCAATCAATCACATCTGCCCGAATTGGTTTTCCATCTTCACCATAAAACACAACAAGGCGATCAATCGAACCCTGCAAATCGACCACTTCATCCATTGAAACCGTCGAAAAGTCAGTTCCCTTTGGAACTCGTACAGCAAATGACTGTTCATTAAGGACTGTGACTTGCCCATCTGGTTTTGTCAATAAAGCCCGTATGGAATCGCTACAAATTGCTTCTATAAAACTCTCAGCAGCTGTTCGAAGTTTTTCGCCACCCAACATCCATCTCTCTTGAGCAGGAGCAGATGCCGTCAACGATTCAATTGAAGGTATCGGACTTTCAAGCCATTTGATTTGTTCAAACCAACTGTGGACAACAGTTCCCCAACTAAACCCAGTCCCGGTGTTGCCGCCAAACCGTTCTTCAATTTGAACTTTACCCCCGCCCTCCAAACTTGAGGGTGAAGAACTTGCAACACCGTGTCCCTGAAAAACATTCCCATCAGTTGGTGGCTTCATTGTGAAGGGTTCAATCTTATTTGTATCCATGTCTATGGTTGTATTAGGTAATTCGCGATACCACTCTGGGTTACTTCCTTCTGCTATCCATACAATGTTGTCTGGGTCTTGTGCTTGGGGTTCGCCAATAACCTGAAGTAACAGCCCGTCAAGTTGTTTCAAGTGGTACTTTGAATTTCTACTTGGAATGACCATGTGTAGCGCGTGCTTTGCCCGTGTCATCGCAACGTATAACAAACAAAGTGCGTCATTCACCTGTTGCTTATGCAATTCTCCACGCATTTGAGCGTACTCTGGCATTGCATGGTCTAGATAATCACTTGCATACATACCAACATGAACCGGTGGTTCACATGGGTCAGTGTGCAATTCCATAAGTTTTGGTGCTTTCCAAATCGGTTGATCTAAATCGCAAACAACAACTGCGTCGAAAGATAGCCCTTTCGATTTATGCACCGTCATAACTTGAACTAAAGATGACGCGGGGTCAGAAACTTGGGTTTCCTTCACAAGCTTCACAAACTCTGAAGGTCGTAATCCTCCAGAGGGTCCTAGATCGCTAGATCGTGATTCTGCAAATTCGATCAGTTGCCAAAGACGCAAGCGTTCTCGTTCATCAACTGCATGAATCAGTTGCTCAGCAAATGTGCTTATAACTTCTGCATACCCTTCTGTAACGAGTTTGCGGCGAATTTTTCTACAAGTAGCCTCAAATTCCTTCGTAGGTCCATTCCATGAAATTCCAAGATGTTCGGCGAGAGGAGAACAACACACATGAAATTGTGCGACGGAATTCCCCGGATCATCTGCCATCAATAACGCAGAGAGAATGACTGTAACTGCAGGTGCATCTGTGAGTGGGTTGCCACCAAATTCTGCCGCAAGTACAGGAATTTTTTTGTTCGTACGCAGCGCATGCACAATCCGTTGAATCTGTTGCTTCGTGTTACTGCGAACCAAAATACCAATCTCTGCATTTGGTGCATGTTCGTGTATATTCGTCACGATCTCAACAATTTTTTCAACCGATAGTGCAAGTTGAGACTTTTTGCCTTCAGGATCAACACCGGCCGTTTCAATCACTGCGTAACCAGCGCGTTCTGGTTTTGCAGAGACGTGGTGTATAAAATCGTTTTGCCAGTTTGCTGCTGCGCCCGCAGCACGATCATTAAGAAGATTCGACTCATGAACGTGTTCAAAAATCGTATTCACCACCTCGAGCACCGGTGAAGAACACCGCCAACTTTTATCAAGTTTGCGAAGTACGGCTTTTGGCAACCGGTCGGGGAGCGTGCGAAGAAGTGCAGGCTCACCACCACGAAAGCCGTAGAGGCTTTGCTTCACATCACCAACAAAAAAGAGGGAACGATCCTGCTGAGATTGGTAAATTTCTTCAATGACTGGTCTGAGCACGCTCCACTGGGTCATAGAAGTATCTTGGAATTCATCTATCAACATATGATCAATTGAATTATCCAAACGGAATTGCAATTCAACAAGATCTTTCATCACATTGATGAAACTTAATCGATATGTCACATCATCAAATGAATACAAGCCACACTCGTGTTTTGCCTCTAACCAACACCCATTCAAACTGTGCATGAGTTCATACGTCCCCTTGTTTTTGGATAATAACCGATTGGCCATAACACCAATTGCATGCTCAACAAGTGGTTCTAATGCGGTGACGATTTCTGGATCGATTTCCTTTTTGTAATAGAGATATGTTCCATCAAGAACTTTTGATGCCATTCCTGTTGTGACAAATGCTTTCCAATCACCGCGACGTAATTTTTCGACTGCTTTTTGTAAATCTGCTGCTTGACGCTTGCCCTCTGGCGACAAGGATGTTATCACCTCAATTGCAGGAGCAAGTTCCTTGCTCGTCATCGTTGGAAACTCTTCGCCCCACAACCATGCTTCCGGTTCCGTATCCCGCACCGAAATGTACGCTTGACGTTGCATTTCTTTGAGGGTTTTGCAAACAGGTACCTTGGCACCTGATTTACTCCACCGAAGTAACTGAGCAATGTGATTTGTGTTTTTAGATTCTTTCGTCATCGCAACTACTGCTGAAGAAAATACTTCCTCTTCGTGGACTTCATCTAAAATTGACCAACTGGGTGCCATCCCAAGAGCATCGCTAAAGGATTGAGCAGTTTTTACAAAGAAACTATCAATCGTTCCGATGTTGAGCCGATGCATCGAGGCAGAAAGTTCTCGCAATAAAGACTCGCACCCCTCTTGACCATCTTCAATTTCTGGAACATGCTTGATAAGTTGAGCGAGTTCTCTTGGATCTAATACCGCCTTGGCAAGTGATTCGATAATTCGATCTCGAATTTCGCCTGCTGCCTTTCGACTAAACGTCGTAGCAAGAATTGTTTTTGGATCTGCACCACCTTTCATAAGACGTAAGAATCGATACATCAGTTCTTGCGTTTTTCCAGACCCTGCTAAGGCTTCAATTATTTCAAATGGGGTAAATTTGTCCAACTTAATCATCCCCTTCTGACTCTTCAGTGATGCTGTTGTCCTGACAAATCCACGCGAAATCATCGCTGTATTTAGGAGCAGGAACAGTTGGCGCTTCACCGAACTTACCGCTTTGTATATCACTCATGATTGATGAGATGACATCACCAACCGTTGCCATCGCTTCATCAGGAAGGTCAAGTATATTAATCCCCGTAGTTGCTTCTTGATCACCAATTCGAAAATATCCAAGGGATACATTTTCCTCACTTGTATCTTCACCTTCAAGTTCTTCGATTTTGCAGAGCAGTAAACTGTACAACGGCAGTTGTAAATCAATCCACTCTCCATCACGTTTCTTAAAGTGCACTTCATTGGCTGTAGCTCCCCCTGTTTTGTAATCAAGAACTCGAATTCGTCCATCGTCATGCAAATCAACTCTGTCGATGACTCCACTAATCTTCATCGGTTTTCCTTCTATGATGATCTCCGTTGATAATTTCTTTTCACTGCAACGAATATGCCACCCCTCTTTGACACTATTTGCCTGATGCTTTGCAACTTCGCCAAGGCGGAACCTCGCAAGTTCTACTTGTATGCGGATTGCTCCAGAAATATTTTTACCAAATAATTCGAGTACAACTACATCTAAATATGAAGACAGTGCCTGATAAATTTCACGCTCGTTACTTGAATCACGAACTGAAGTATCAAGACCAAATTTTTCAACTGTCTTGTGTACAAGTGACCCAAATAATTTTGGGTCTAATTCAGTTCCACCTTCTTCTGTGACTTTGAGCCCAAGCACGTGCTTCAGCCAAAATCGATACGGACATGCTATGTAGTCTTTAAATGCAGTCACAGAAATTCTTTTAACCGGCTCAATATCAAACGCATCAGGGCGAGGTATTTGAATTCCACTTCCTATTGACTTGGGCATGAATTGATTGGGAACCTCTGGTTCTTCTCGATCAAGTGATACGACAAGGCGTTTTGCTCGTTTGGCGAGCACTTTTGCGTCTTTACAACGAAGTAGCAATGGGCTTGGTGTGAGCGGATCGCCATCTGTATTTTTTCGAGCAACAATCCAAACGAGTTTACCATTTTCGAAGCGCATTCTTTGCATTGCTGTCATTGCATGCGCATCGCGAGCAAGTCGCCGGTCAATTGTTTCTAAACCAAGCGCATCTCGCAGGGTGTCTGGAAAAAACACATCTCCCGGATTATTCCCGCCAACTAAATCAGCGCTCATACCAACAACAATCAAACACGGCACATCAACCGCCATTGCTTCAAGCCAACCGACTGTTTCGATTGCCTGTGCATTTGGATATTCCGGGACTGTCAAGGATTCAACTTTACTCAAAAGCAATCCTATAAGTGTAGAAACATCCAGCAAACTCAATTGGCTTGAAAGATTACTTGGTAGGGAATCAAATTGATCTATCACACCAAAAAGTTTTTGCAGTGACACGAGTTTTGGATCACTTCTTTCAAGAGTCTCCTCACCATATACATCTACAAGAAATGACCGAATTGAAGTTGAACAAGTTGCCATATCTGCCTTTTTAGACTGCAATGAAATGAATGTGCTTAATACATCAAAGGCTCGCTTGTGCAAAGACACCAATGCGTCTATGCCTTTCATTTTTCTTTTAGGAACAAACCATACAGTGGGGTCAACAAATTCAGGTACAAGATTCATCGAATACTGATCAAGTGCTTTAAGCGTCGTTTCACTGACGTCTAACAACTTGGCAATATCAGGATGTCGAACAAATGCGCTGTACGCTGAAAAAGTCTGTGTTTGTATGAGTTTAGAGGCAGCCTTCAACAACACTGCAGCTGGTGTTTGTAAAACAGGATTGCCGCCTGCAAATCTACTCTTAATTGAGTACCCAGAAAGGTAGCGTTGAACAATTGGAATCAATGCTTCGTCTGTTGAAGCGATCATAATCTGATCTGTAGAAAAGGTGTCACGTATGAGTGAAAGTTCGCGGATCACTGCAGCCCCCTGGCTGCTTGGTGAGCCTGCAACTTGAATGCAATCATCTGGAATGTCGATCATCGCTTGGGACCAATGGTTCACATCCACACACCCATACTCATCAAACGAATCTGACTCTGATTCTGGTGCACGAATGAGCGATTCCACCAACACGCCCGAATCGCATAAACGATCAATAGTTTTCGTGACTATTCCAGACAGATCAGCGGTTCCAATTAGGATAATGTGTTCTATATGTTGAATATCAATTTGCTTCGTGTCGTCAAGCAACTCCATTCGTGTTGTTTCAAGAAGATGCAAATTCTCTTCAAGTAAAACGCTCTGCACTTTTTGTTGAATCTCGTGCAACGCATCAAATCTTTTTTCAGCCGATTCTGTCAACATCGATTGTGCATGCTCGGGCCAAGTGGTTCGTTGTGGAGAAAGGCCACCACCAGTGAGCGTTGAACATGCTGCACAAACTTGTTGAGCAAGCACGAACCACGAAGCACTATCTTGATCTTCTGGACGACGTGTTCCTACAATTGCGCTGAGTTCAGTCCAAGGCATAGACCGCAATACACTGGCAGTTGCGATGAGAGTGGTTGTCTCATTAGCAATCTGCTGGGTTGTTGCTAACAATCGATCAAGGCATTGCAGTGTGGTCTCAATTGGTGGAAGAACGATCGCCTTATTCAGGTTTGCCGCATTCCCAACCAAAATACGCTTCAACCTACGGGCAACCTCCTTCCCTGAGACAAGGATGAGGAGGCTGTTGTTACCGCCAATTTGATGCTGCAAGTAGTGCTCTTGCAACCAGTTGGCTGCCTCTGTTAGGAACGGTAAATCCCAACCCAAGAAGTGTCTATTGATCGAAGACATGTATGGAAGGGTAGCAGACTATTCCAATCGAACATGACAACATATTGTCAGAAAGAGAAGAACAAATTGAAGATTCTACGGGGCGTTATATTGAAGATGTTCCACGATTTTTAGGCAACTATATGGTCTATAAAGACTTAGAAAAAAAGCCTAAGTGCCGATAAAAACCTCAAAAAAATATGCCCTGCGCAAGTTTTTGCTACTTATTGAGTTGTGAACAATCGAGGGCTAAGGGAACAACTTTCTGCCATTTAGGTAGTGCCAAAGTCGTGGAACTGCCGATAACCTAACAGGCGAAGTGGTGGAACGTCTACGTGTGACTGCTACCTGAAAAGGTACTCGTTGCGTTCCTTCTCTTCTCTTCTCTTCCATCACCCTTGGATCCTTGATTCAAGGGTGATTTTTTTATGACTGCAAATAAACTGAATTAATTCACCTTCGGAGAATTAACTTCTGTAAAAATTAACCCCGAGTCAGTTTTCTAATTTCATAACGGAATCTGCAATCGATTCCACTTCTTCCAAATCATGTGTAACAAGAAGTGTTGTCAATGTAAGTTCTTGAATGTACATTCGAATCGTATCGCGTAATTCTTCATTGAGTGAAATAAATGGTTCATCGAGCAACAAAACACTGGGCTGCAAAACAATTGCTCTGCCAAGTGCAACTCGTCTTCTCTCTCCGCCACTGCATGTCGAAACTTTTTGTTGTGCAATATCTTGAAGTTGAAACAGTTCAAGAATTTGAGAAACATCTGGCTTTTTTTCGCCTCGAGCACGCAAAGGAAAGGCGATGTTTTTTTCAACTGTAAGGTGCTCGTACAACGGTTGGTCTTGCATCATGATGCCAACGCCTCGTAGGTGGGGTGCTGCGTCTGTGACGTCCTTCCCATCAATTTGAATAGCACCAGACTTTGGCGTAATCAAACCAGCGATGCAGTGGAGCAGGGTCGATTTTCCACAACCACTCCGCCCCACTACTGCGACAAGTTCACCTTCGTCCACTTTCAACGTCACGTCTTCAAGCACATTTTTTCCCTTTACATATGCGTGCGTAAGATTCTGAACAGAAAGTGACATACCAAGTAGCATACACGGATGTTTATACCAATCCTACTCGTCGCGATCATCCAACCCGCTCCAACAGCCGGAGTTGATGCACCTCATGGAGTTCTCACTTTCACTGTTTCTGACAGTGATGGAGAACGGATCCCTGCGAAACTCAGTTTTACTGATATCAAAGGGAACAATTCAGACATGTTTCCAAATGCAGATGCTGACCCAGAAAAACTAGCGGTGAGATATCACGCAATCTATACATTGGATGGCGAAGGAACTATCACTGTGCCTGTTGGTGAATGGTATATCTACGCTTCGCACGGAATTGAATGGTCGCTAGATCGAACTCGGATCTCGATCGAAGAGGGTGGAGAATATTCTTGGGACGCCACACTCATTCATGAAATCGATACGACAGATTGGGTAAGTGGCGATTTCCATTTACACACGCTCACCTATAGTGGGCACGGCGATTCTAATATGAACGAACGTATCATTTCGCTCATCGGAGAAAATGTTGAGTTCGCAGTAGCAACCGATCACAATCACAACACGGATTATCAACCAACCATCGATGGTCTTGGAGCAAACGAACACATCACTGCTGTCGTTGGCAACGAAGTTTCAACGCCCTATGGTCATATGAATGCGTTCCCGCTCAGTGCGGATGCAAAAGTTGTCAACCAGAAGTTAGAAGCACCCGAGCTATTTGCAATGATTCGGGCAGAAAAGAATAACTTCGGTGTTGTTCCTATCATTCAAATAAACCATCCTCGATGGGGAAACATTGACTATTTTGGGGAGCGAGGCTTAGA
>Ga0209554_1003389_pt1 | contig 10241 bp, 5 predicted proteins | sample MarorgKNORR_S2LV_5_FD_188221 | JGI IMG/M metagenome (GOLD analysis project Ga0209554, IMG submission 188221) | Marine microbial communities from the Southern Atlantic Ocean, analyzing organic carbon cycling - Bottom_A/KNORR_S2/LV (SPAdes) (version 2) | ecosystem: Environmental > Aquatic > Marine... | reverse complement strand
ATTGAGTCCGGCCGATGTTTCAATAATGTAGGGTAGGAAACGATCATTATTGGGCTGATCGAAATAGGTCATATTTTTCCCTGAGAATTCCTCGTGCCGTCTCAAATCAAAATCGGTGCGGTTATGGACCCCCTCGATCTCGGACCAGCCAAATGGGAATTCGTATTCGATATCCCAGGCTTCCTTGGCATAATGAGCCAATTCATTTTCACCATGCTCGTGGTACCGCAATTTGGATTCTGTGATTCCCAATTCATCTGCATAAAAACGAAAACGTTTTTCTTTCCATTCCCGCATACTATCATCATCAGTTCCGGGCTTGACAAAATATTGCATTTCCATTTGCTCGAATTCCCGGGTACGAAAAATAAAGTTTCGCGCTACAATTTCGTTCCGAAAAGCTTTCCCGATTTGAGCAATTCCGAAGGGTACTTTCATGCGCATTGCACCCTGGACTAAAAGGTAATTCACATAAATTCCCTGGGCAGTTTCGGGACGAAGAAAAGCTTCTGTTCCCGTCTCTTCCACAGGTCCCACATGTGTCTTGAACATAAGATTGAATTGACGTGGCTCCGTGAGATTCCCTGTTGTACCACATTTTGGACATTGTGTTTCTTCCCAATTCATAGAGGAAAAGTCTTCAGAAAATTCATCAGCGCGGTACCGCGCTTTACACTGTTTACAATCCACCAGCGGATCATTGAACGCACCCACATGTCCCGATGCCTCCCAGATCTTTGGATGCATCAAAATACCACTATCAAGCCCAACAATATTTTCGTGGACTTGGGTCATCTCTTTCCACCAAAGCTGGGAAATATTATTCTTTAGCTCAATGCCAAGAGGGCCGTAATCGTACACCGCAGAAAATCCGCCATAAATTTCGGAGGACTGGAAAATGAAACCCCGGCGCTTGCACAAGGACACTATTTTTTCAATGGTTTTATCCATAATGATTTTTTAAATATTAGCCTGTCTCTCTGAGTTTATCGAAGAGTAAGGGTTCTATCTATCACTCATACTTCGTCAGGCTCAGTATGACGATTTGTTTTAGTAACAAAAAATCAATCCATCTTTTGAAGTTCTTTTTCAATTTCATCATCGAACGGAACTTCAGATGGTGCGGAAATTACCGCTGAAGGTGTATTTTTGGGAGTTCTTAAATAGAAAAACAGGAATGTAATACCTATCATTCCTGCTAAAACCGGGGTGATCCAAACCATGAGGTTAAACCCTTCCGCCTTTGGGACAGCCAAAATTCGTTCACCATGGAGACTGATGTAATAATCCAGGATTTCCTGCTTGGTTTTTCCCATGGCAACGAAACGCTCAATTTGTTCTTCCATTTCTGGATTGTGATCCAGGTCATAAACGGTTCCAGCCCAGCAGCAGGGCGAGATAAGACTTTGTTTAATGTCTGTTGCGAGATCGGTATTGGCAATTAATGTGGAAAAAAAAAGAAACAAAAGTCCCACAAATTGAATCGTGGGTTTGTACTGTAGATTATGTTTTTTATTTTTCATATCCAATAGTTTATAAACCGTTAAAATGGTTTGGCGTCCTGTTTGTTAATTACACACGATTGAAATCGTGGGTTTCTTGCTAGAAGGAAGATATGAAGAAATTCATTTCTGGTTATTAATAGCCTTATTGAGCAACCCATGAATTTATTCATGGGTGCAAAGTAACAAAACACAGTAAACCGTTTTAACGGTTTAGAGTTAATCATTTCTTCTTTTTTCGTTTCCGTTTGGGTCGTGGCGGTGCAAGGCGTTTTTGGTTAATGAGTTCCACTGCTTGAGCCAATGTAACACCCTCTGGTGTTAAGTCCCTTTTCAAGGAAACATTCACTTTTCCATCCGTGATGTAAGGTCCAAAACGTCCATCTTTTACTACCAGGGATTCACCAGTTTCAGGATGCTCGCCAATGGTTCGGAGTTCTGCGCTTCTCTTATTCCGATTGGCGAGCAATTCCACAGATTTCTCAACGGTCACATCCAAAGGTGTTTCCGGTCCGCGGAGGGTGGCATTTTGTTTCCCGCATTTGATATAAGGACCGAAGCGACCATAATCTGCCGTGATGGGTTCTCCCGTTTCCGGATGGACACCTACAGTTCTCGGGAGTGCCAGCAATTTCAAAGCGTAAGCCAGGTCCACATCCGAAAGTTGGAATGTTTTAGGAATTCCTTTCCGTGTTTTGGAATCACCCAATTGTACATAATGGCCATAGGGCCCTTTCTTGATCCAAATCGGTTCGCTCGATTCCGGGTGATTTCCTAAGGGTTCATCTTCTTTCACTTCTTCATTGAAAATATTTTCAATGGCTTCTAAGGTCAGATCCCCAAAATAGATCTTATCCGGGATAGATCTGGTGTCTTCTCCACGACGAAGATAAGGTCCATATCGCCCGATACGCCCTTCAGTGGATTCGGAAATTTCTTCGGGCATTTCAATGGTGCAGGCTGCGGGAATATCCACTTTTTCATCAAGCATTTTTTCTAATCCTGCAAAACGACCACCACCACGGTAAAAATTGGTCATGAAAGGAAGCGCTTCCAATTCACCTCGGGAGATCTCATCTAATCCATCCTCCATTTTTGCAGTGAATTTTTTACTCACCAGGTTCGTGAAATGATTTTCAAGCAATTGAATTACGGCTAATCCAAGAAAAGTGGGAGAAAGTTTTCCCCCAGTTCGATCCACATACCCGCGACGCACAATGGTACCCATAATGGATGCAAATGTGGAAGGCCTGCCAATCCCATTTTCTTCCAACGCTTTTACAAGTGATGCTTCCGTGTATCGCGCCGGTGGTTTGGTGGTGTGTGGCTCTGAATTCAGTTCTTTGCAGTTTAACGCTTCGCCTTCAGTCATTGCAGGCAAGATCCGTTCCTTGTTCGCCAGATCCTTATCCGGATTGTCCCGTCCCTCCACATAAACACGCATGTAACCGGGGAAAAGGATCACCTGTCCGTTAGCACGAAATTCTGTTTTCTGATTCTGAATTGTAACCACCGTTTGCTTCAGTTTTGCCGCTGTCATTTGGCTGGCCACCGTTCGCTTCCAGATCAGGTCATACAATTTGGCTGCATCTTTACCCAACGTTTTTTCTACATCAGCAACAGAACGAAAAATACGATGTGCCGGACGAATGGCTTCGTGTGCTTCCTGGGCATTTTTGACCTTAGTGGCGTATCGAATTGCTTTTCCCGGAAGGTAATCATCGCCAAATAGATCCTGGATCACTAGTCGAGATCCTGCAATGGCTTCTTCCGATAAATTTGTTGAGTCCGTTCGCATATAGGTGATAAAACCATTCTCATATAATTGTTGGGCCGTGCGCATTGTTTGCCGTGCAGAACTTCTTAATTTTCGTGCCGCTTCCTGCTGGAGTGTGCTGGTTGTGAAGGGTGGTTTGGGATTGGATGTACGTGGCTTTTCTTCAATTTTGGCGACTGTCCAATCGCCGGTTTCTAATTCTTTGACGAGGGCATCCGCTTGCGATTCAGTGAGCAGAAGAACACCTTTATTTTTCAAGTTACCTGTTTCAGAATCGAAATCATTGCTGGATGCGATCTTGGTACCATCCACCCGAATTAATGTGGCATTAAAGGTATTCGAGTCGCCATCTTTGTTTAGGATTGCTTTTAGATCAAAATAGGTGGAACGATGAAATTTTACCCGGAGTCGATCCCGGTCAACAATGATCTTTACGGCAGCAGATTGAACACGACCTGCGGATAAGGTTGTGGTCACAAATTTCATATTGCTCTGCAGCGTAGCCCATAAAACCGGAGAAACTTTATATCCCACAAGCCGATCGATCACACGTCGAGCCATTTGGGCATTCACGAGATTCTGGTCGATCTTCCGGACATTATTCATTCCTTCAACAATCCCTGCTTTGGTGATCTCCGTGAATTGGACACGTTCCAGTTTTTCTTCCGGTACCTCACTGGCAAGATGAGCAGCAATGGCTTCACCTTCACGGTCTGGGTCCGTGGCGATCAAGACGCGATCGGCCCTTTTTGACTTTTTACGAAGGTCTGTGATGAATTTTTCCTTATCGGGAAGGACGACGAGTTTGATCTCAAAATCCTTATCAATATCAATCCCTAACTCTTTGGAGGGTAGATCTTTCACGTGTCCGACGCAGGAAATAACCTCATAGTCATTCCCCAGGTATTGCTGGATCGTTTTGATCTTGGTTGGCGATTCAACAATGAGTAATGGTTTTTGGCTCATTTAATATAATATCCTTTTTTTTGAAATTGAACTTCTCATGCCCGCGTATATAATATAATAGGAAAAAATTCAGTTTGTCAAATTTCTCAATTTTTCCAGGATGTTTTTTTGTGAAACCGTCTCTTGTTCACTATTCTCAAGATTCTTCAATACCACAGAATCTGATTCCAGTTCTGTTTCTCCCAGGATGATTGCAAACCGTGCATCGGATCTATTGGCTTCTCGCATTTGGGCTTTCATGCTTCGGCGGAGTGGATCAGAAACCACATTGAAACCTGCTAGGCGTAATTCGTTAGAAAGGGACAATGTTGTGGATAGTCCCGCTACATCCAAACAAACAAAATAAACATCAATTTTGGTTTCATCCGATTTTTGTCCCGCATCTTCCATTGCAATGAGAAACCGTTCCATTCCAGCAGCAAAACCAATGCCAGGTGTTGGTTTTCCACCCAGTGTTTCCACAAGTCCATCGTAGCGCCCGCCGCCCAGCAGGGCATCCTGTGCACCAAGGGCAGATGATGTGAATTCAAAGATTGTCCGGGAATAATAATCCAATCCACGAACCAGTTTTGAGTTCAATACAAATGGAATATCCATGGCATTCAGGAAATTCTGGACAGAATCAAAATGTGCCTTATCTTCATCCGTATAATAATCAGAAACGATGGGTGCACCTTCCAGCAATTTTTTTTCGTGCTCAATTTTTGTATCCAAAATACGGAGTGGATTGGTTTCAAATCGTTTCTGGCTCGTTTCAGAAAATTTGTCCAGATTATGACGAATAAAGCCTTTCAATGCTTCCCTGAAAATGGTCCTGCAATCCGGAGAACCGATACTGTTCAATTGCAGTGTGGCATCGTTACCTAATCCACATTCCAATAAAATGTGCCATGCGATGGCAATGATCTCTGCGTCCTGTTCCGGGTTTTCAGAGCCAAACGCTTCCACACCAAATTGATTAAACTGACGCTGCCGACCTTTTTGTGGGCGCTCTCTGCGAAAGAGGGGCCCCAAATAATAAAGCCGTTGAACGGAAGCTTGTCCACCCAAATTGTGTTGGATATAGGCGCGAACCACGGATGCGGTCAATTCCGGTCGCAGGGTGAGACTGGTGCCATCCTTATCTTCCCAACTGTACATTTCCTTGGAAACAATATCTGTATCTTCGCCCACGCTTCTGGAAAAAAGTCGTGTTTCTTCAAAAACAGGTGTCCGGATCTCTTCATATCCAAACCGCTGGCAGACAGTGTGAACGATCTGTTCCAATCGTTGCCATTTTTGGGAGTCTGCCGGCAGAATATCGTGGGTACCCTTAATGCTTCGAATCTGGCTCATTCAATCTCTCCAGAAATAGATGCCACCAACTCAGATGCTTTTTTAAATGATGTTTCAGGCACAAAAATTCGAACCACTTGTCCGGGAAGATTGGCCCCTTCAATACTAAAGGCTGATGCGGTCCAGTCCATTTTTAAATAATAAGCAATATCATTATTATCCAGGATTTCTGCCGCCATATCTGCATAGATCTTTCCCTGGAAAGGCACAAGGGCAGACCAGGTCATTTCCGGGACAGGCAGATCCAAAACACATGCATCCACCAGGGAAACCTTGCAATCACCACATTCTGAGATGTGGTCTAAATATTCGGCGTGGCATTCGGGGCAGATCATGATTTGTTAAAATTCAATACTGGAATTTCTATCATTGTTTGGCTGAGTTCAATTGAAGAATTAGAGTCTCAGTCCCGAAAAAACACCGGATTTTTTCTCTATCTTTATGTCTTTCAAGGTAGGTGATTTTACGTTGAGCTTAAATTGAATTCCTTGTCCAATACCGTTGGGTGTCCATCTCAGTGACAGTTCCCAACAGTGCAGATCTCGATTAATAGAAAATGAATGACTAACAAGATCCCGAAGGATCAAGTCAAACCGGGCACGGTAAGAAACGCGCCATTTTTGGGTCACATTGATGGCAGAATTTGTATTGATCCAAAATGTCTTTTGCGGATTCGCTGGATTGGTTGCGGAATAGGAATAGCTCAAACTCAGATTTGAGCTCCATAACTTTTTACTGCCCAGCGTGCTCCGCATATTTCTCATAGGGCTGATCAATCGCGGGACATCAAGGTCTTCTTCGATTTCTGTTGTATCTGGAGTCTCTTCTTCTTCGACCCGATCAGACCATCGATCACCGGAAAACTTGAACCCGGTTGATAATCTTGCTGATGTCAATCGGGGAGACAGGCGTCTATTCTCATTTAGGTTGAAACTGGAAATCCGTTTATTTTTTTCTGAGTCATATTCGTAAAAGTCATGGGTCATGGAAAGATCCAGATTCAATTTTCCCGCAATCTTGGATCGGAATGTAGAACGTAGATTGGCTAAATTCATAGAGTCTGCGGCAAAATTATAGCCAGCGCTCATTCGCCAATTCAGGAGATCAATTTTCTTTTCTTCATCCCCTCTTTTCACTTTTGCCTGGAAAATATTGTTCAAGGAAAAATTCATGGATTTTGATTTTGACCGAGGTGTACTGCCACCCATCGTCCCGGCAAATTTGTCATGAAAATATTTCTTCCCGGTTGAATCATGTTCTGTTAAAACATACCCAAGGTCCTTCCCAAAAAGTGGTTCCGAAAAATCAGGTGTCCAAGAATATCCGATGGAAGGGGACATGACATGGCGGATGGCTTTCACCGGACCAAACGGGATGGGGATGAGTCCATAGATCTGGGTGTTGGCATTCATGGAAAATGAGCCCGTGGTTCGGGATGCAAATCCCTGTTTTATCTTCTTATTAAAACTGAGGGTGGAGTCGACCCAATCGCCTTCATAATATTCATCTACCCAAACGGATTTCAGGTTCATACTGGGATTTAATGAAATATATTTAAACACTTTTTGCGGCGCATTGATAGAAGATGTATGAACCCACCCACTGTTTTGCTCATTACTTGTTGAATCCAGCCAGCTGAAAGAATCGGAACTGTCAATATAAACTGATTCGTAATAATCCCGATCTTTGTTGTTAAAACTCAAACCATAATTCCAGGTAATTGTATTGAACCATTTTTTATCCGTTGCAGTTGTGGGGACCAGGTTACTTTGTCCATGACGAAAGGAGAGTTTTGGAAAAGTGCGGTTCACACTATTGAGTTGGGTTCCTGCCTTGGTTGGGTTAATAAAATAAGGGCTCAATGGATTCACTTTATCCTCAATAAGCAAATCCAGATTAGAATAATAACTGGCGCTTAAAGAATTCTTCGATTTAGGCCAGCGTTTTGAATAAGACATATTAGAGATGGCTTTCTGGTCCATGCGGTCTGCTTCGGATTGTCCATATTTTTTCCGAAAATCGTAATCACCACTGCTGGAGTAAGTCACATTTGCATTAAACGTTTGATTATATCTCAACTTTTGAGAGTGATTCCAGCGGATATTTGTACTGCTCCTGCGGGCATTTTTTAAATCAGAAATATTTTTTGAACTGGTTAAAAGCTGTTGGTTACGAATGGAAAGCCCACCATTGAATTTGTACCGCATTCGATAGCCATTATTGATCTTTAAAACCGCACCTTCCATATCTCCAAAATCTACCAGGAACTTCGAATCCCAATATTCACTGGGTGCCCAGTAAAACCCCAATCCCTGGAGGTATTGTCCCCGGGTTTTGCTCTCACCATAGGATGGCATGATCCAACCCGAATGGCGCTGTCCGCCCTTATGGGGAAAGATCCCTAGTGGAATACCAAAAATGGGTATTTGCCCCAGGTGAAGAATGATGGGCCTTGCGATCACAATATCATTCTGGATCACTTTCATTCTCTTAGACTCAAAATGAAAATGGGCTGTATCAAGGTCACAGGTTGTATAAGTCGAATTTTCAATATAGAAAACTTTTTCAGTTTCATTCCGGATCTGGTTCCCCGTATAATAGCCGTCATCAGCCTTGGTATGTCCTTTGATCACTCGGCCTTTCCGCGTATCCAGGTTATAGGTCATGGCATCACCACTCATGGGGTCTTTCCCCTTTTCTTTAATAACAGGGAAGAGGGCTTCATGCAATGTATCACCTTCCAATTTCGGGATCGCGTTCAGCATATTGGTTTGCCAATTCACCGTAATAAATCCTGCTTCAAGATTTGTTTTTTCGTGTTTGATATTAGCATGACCTTCAAAATCTGTTTCTTCATCTTTCAGCCGATATTCGATCTGATCCGCTGAATAAATGACAGGGAAATCCAAATCATTGGCAATTCCATCAGGAACATATTTCCCCTCCGATCCGCCGATGATCCGCAGCCGATCTAACTCGTTCTCCAGGAATGTCATTATGATGGTGTCGCCAGAAGCATTGTTTTTCCCTTGGTAAATAGAATCTTCAAACACGTGATACAGTGTTTTGGCCATCCCTTCGATCCGGAGAGAATCCAAAATGCCATCCTTGAAAAAACTGGTGAGCCGGGAACCCTCCATGTTATCTTGAAAGTCCAAGGTATCTCCAAAAGCTAGGGAATCTATTTTAGATTGTTGATAGCCATTTATAGGTGTTAAAGCGAAAGCTTTTTTCGGAATATGGAGCTTTTCCAATTCTTCATCTTTATAGGTCAGGATGATCCTTTCACCGGAAAGAATTCGTCCGCTATCTTTGATCTCAGGATCAATTTCTAAGGTAGTTATCTCATTGGAGCGGTCATAATGTGCCATCCCGCAGGTGGCGATTCGGGATGAATCTTCAATGATCACATGGCCAATGGCGGTGTAAGAGACGCCGTCTTTTTCCGGGTCTTTTTGGTATTCGATCCGATCCGCTGAAATAATTTGTCCCTTTTGGATCAGGATTACATTTCCCAGTGCAACACCACTATCCTGTTCAGTAAAAACAGTTATTGTGTCCGCTTTCAGATCGTAATCTTTATCCCACACATGGGGATTCCCTATGCTAAGAATTCGATCTTCAGCTGAATAGAATTTCAATGTATCACAGGTCAGGGTTCGTCCCTCCTGGATCGCAGAGACTCGACGATACAAAATAACAAGATCATTTTTTTCATAATGGCGGCCTTCCTGACAATTAAGGGTTAATGTCCCTTTGGTGAAAATCACATTTCCGGAAATGAATTTAATCGATTCGCCATTAATCGTTTTACTTTCAAGTACATTTGCTTTTTTGAGACGCAATCGGTTGTCTGCTGCGAATGATAACGAGAGAAATAAAAAGAAGAAAAATAAATTTCCCCCATAACTCTGTGAAACCACCCCTCGGTCCCCTCCTTTACAAGGAGGGCATGAAAGGGGTGGTTTAGATAATAAATTCGGTTTTAAAAAAATCATTTTTGAGGATAACGGTCTTTCCAAAGTGACTTCAGGCGATTACGGATCCATTCTTCCCTGCCCTGTTTTGATGGCTGGTAAAAGGTTTGCGTTTTACCATTGGGGAAATAATTCACATCCACGAAATGGTCGGGCTGGGAATGGGGATATTGGTAATCTTTTCCATAATCCATGTCTTTCATCAGGTCTGTTGGCGCATTGCGTAAATGCAAAGGGACCGATGGAGTTCCTGATTCTTTTACCGCTTGCGTGGCCGCTTTGATCGCTTTGTAACTGGCATTGGATTTGGGAGCACTTGCCAAATAAGTTGTAACCTGTGCCAGGATCAATGAAGCTTCCGGCATCCCGATCATGTGGACAGCCTGGAAACCCGATGTAGCTAAGGTGAGTCCGTTTGGATCTGCATTGCCGATATCTTCCGAGGCGAGAATTATGAGCCTGCGAGCAATGAATTCTGGTTTCTCACCGCCTTCCAGCATCACGGCTAGCCAATACAAGGCGGCATCGGGATCGGATCCACGGACAGATTTGATAAATGCGCTGATGGTGTCATAGTGGTATTCACCTTGTTTATCATAGATCATTGTTTTGGATTGGATGGCTTCATTCAAGATTTCTTGGGTGATCTGTCCTTTTCCGCCAATCAAATTCACGGCCACTTCT
>Ga0209554_1003388_pt1 | contig 10245 bp, 7 predicted proteins | sample MarorgKNORR_S2LV_5_FD_188221 | JGI IMG/M metagenome (GOLD analysis project Ga0209554, IMG submission 188221) | Marine microbial communities from the Southern Atlantic Ocean, analyzing organic carbon cycling - Bottom_A/KNORR_S2/LV (SPAdes) (version 2) | ecosystem: Environmental > Aquatic > Marine... | reverse complement strand
AGATCCTGGCGCCGCGTTCCTTGGCCACGGCGGCCAGCGCCATGGTGGTGTCCACCGGCGAGGCCTGGCCGTCGCCGGGAATCCAGGCGCCGCCGATTATGCCCTCCGGGTTCAGCAGCGGCCATCGCGAGACCAGGTCCTCGGCCGTGATGATGTCGACCTCCACGTCGAAGGCGCTTGCCATGCCGGCGCCCCTCACCAGCTCCTCCATGCGTTCCGGGTTGGCGGCCACGCTCAGCGATCCGACCTTCTGGAATCCGGTGGCGTGCCCCTGGTCGCGTTCAAGCGATTCGTAGAGCTCGGCCGAGTAGGCGGCCAGACGGGTCATGTTCTGGGTGGCACGTAGGCACCCGACGAGGCCGGCGGCGTGCCAGGTGGTGCCGCTGGTCAACGTGTTGCGTTCCAGCAGGACGACGTCGGTCCAGCCCAGCTCGGTCAGGTGGTAGGCGATGCTGGCACCGATGATTCCGCCACCGATGATGACGACCTGTGCACTTCCGGGGATCTGCTTGGCCATGTGGAACGGTCTCCCGGTCTGGTCGGCAGAGGCGCTGACGGGTCGGTTGCGCAGGCCTTGTCGTTAGACGCCTTCGTGATTAGGTTACAGACTCTAACTTCCGTGGTGCCAGCCAACTGGCGGGCGATCCACGGCAGTGTACGACCCGGCGCTACGGGCGTATCCAAGAGCGACCACCCGGAGAAACCATGAGCACTCCCAGGGAGTTGGCCCAGAGGCACCTTGTTCCCCACTTCACGAAGAAGGGGGTCTGGCACTCAGATGCCCTACCGATCATCGTGCGCGGTGAGGGCTGCTATCTCTATGACAGCGATGGCAACGAGTACCTGGATGGTCTGGCCGGCCTGTTCTGCGTGAACATCGGCCATGGTCGATCTGACCTGGCCGCTGTCGCCGCCAGACAGATGGAGACGCTGGCCTTCGCCACCAACTGGGGCTTCGCCCACCCACCTGCCATCGAGGCTGCGGCGATGATCGCCGGGTTCGCCCCCGGGGACCTGAGCGAGACGTTCTTCGTGAGCTCCGGCTCCGAGGCGGTGGAGGCCGCCATCAAGTTCGCCCGCAACTACCACGTGGCCCGCGGCGATGAGGAGCGCTACAAGGTCATCTCCCGCAACTGGTCGTACCACGGCACCACCCTGGGAGCGCTCGCCGTCACCGGCATCCCGAAGTTCAGGGCTCCGTACCTTCCTATGCTCTGGGACGGAACCCGTCATGTGCCCAACACCCGCCAGTGCACCTCGCCGGCCGGTACCCCTGCAGCCGAACTGTCATGTGTCCAGGCCATCGAGGAGATGATCCTGGCCGAGGGCCCCGAGACGGTCTCCATGGTCATTGCCGAGCCCATCCAGAACGGTGGCGGTGCCCTGGTGCCGCCGGACGGCTACTGGCAGGAACTCCGTCGGATCTGTGACGAGCACGGTGTGCTGCTGGTGGCCGACGAGGTCATCTGCTCGTTCGGCCGCTTCGGACACTGGTTCGCCAGCGAACGCAACGGCGTGGTGCCGGACATGATCACCTTCGCCAAGGGGGTGACCTCGGCGTACCAGCCCCTCGGTGGCGTGGTGATCCGCGGCCAGCTGGTGACCGAGCTGTTCGACTCCCCGATGGGGTCCTACGTGCACGGCTCGACGTTCGGTGGCCACCCGGTGGCCACCGCTGTGGCCGTGGCCAACATGACCGCCATGCGCGATGAGGGCCTCATGGGACATGTGCTGGACAACGAGACCTATTTCGCCGACCAGCTGCGGGCCATGGGCGACGCCCACCCGAGTATCCGGGAGGTTCGGGGTACCGGCTACTTTTATGCAGTCGAACTGTGCGCGGACTCGGCGGTCGACCGTGACTTGAACGCAACCCAGGAGGCGGGCCTCCAGGGTGGCGTGCTGGGTGGCTTCGTGAGCGAGGAGCGGATCACCATCCGCCCGGACGACCGTGGCTACACGGGCCTGAGCATCTCGCCTCCGCTGATTGCCGACCGGACGGTCATTGACGACCTGGTCGGCAGGGTGGACCGCATTGCAGATCGGGTCGACGGTTGGCTGGCCGCGAACGGGTGAGGAAGCTGCCTGAGGTGGACGTGCTGGCCAGGTGGCACGCCCGGGCGACGGCGGATCCGGCGCGCATCGTGCTGGCTGACCTCGGTGACCAGCGTGCAGATGAGGCAGCAGTACGCCTGGCCGAGGAGGGCCTGGCGGTGCCGATCCGGCCCGTTCTGGACCGCTCGATCAGAGCCGTGGCTGACGCCGCCGCTCATGCCGAGGCCCGGGGGCTGGACCCCGATGATCCGGTGGTCGCCGCTGCAGTGCTGGTCCGGGCCGGTGAGGCTGATGCCGCCGTGGCCGGGGCGACACGCCCGAGCGCGGACGTCGTACGTGCCGGCCTGAAGGTGCTGGGTACGGCACCCGGAACCGATCTGGTTTCCAGTTGTTTCATGCTGGTCATGCCTGATGGTCGACCGGTGGCCTTCGGCGACTGCGGAGTGGTGCCCGATCCCGATGCCGACCAGCTGGCGTCGATCGCCATCTCCACCGCCCGGACGTTCGCCGCCCTGGTCGATGCTGAACCGCGTATCGCCATGCTCTCCTTCTCCACGAAGGGCAGTGCGGAGCATCAGCGGGTCGACAAGGTGCGTAGGGCCACTGCGCTCGTGGGTGAACGGGCGCCGGGCCTGGCCGTCGACGGGGAGCTGCAGTTCGATGCTGCATGGGTGGCCGAGGTGGCTGACGCCAAGGCACCGGGATCCCCGGTCGCGGGAACGGCCAACGTGTTCATCTTCCCCGACCTGGACAGCGGAAACATCGCGTACAAGGTCGCCGAGAGACTGGGCGGGGCACGGGCGTTCGGCCCACTGCTGCAGGGGCTGGACGGCGTGCTGCACGACCTCTCGAGGGGCTGTTCGACCGACGACATACTTGACGTTGCAGTGATCGCAGGGCTGCAGGCCCGCGCCACCGCCTGATCCCGCCGGCTCCTCGTGCCGACTTCCGCAATCCTCCTGGTGCTGGCCTCGACGGTCCTGCACGCCGCCTGGAACGCCCGCCTCCACCGGACCGCCGACCCCGAGGTAGTCATCGCCCTCGCCTACCTGACCGTCGGCATCGTTCTTCTGCCGGCAGCGGTCGTGGATCCGCCAGTGGAGGTGCTCGGGGCTGTGTTGGCCTCGGCGGTGGCCCATGGCGCGTACCTCACCCTCCTGGGCACCGGCTACCGGGAGGGCAGTATGGGTGTGGTCTACCCGATCGCCCGGGGGACCGCCCCGCTCCTGATCGGTCTGGGTGGTTGGCTGCTGCTGGACGAGCGGCCGTCGGTCGCCACCGTGGTCGGTCTGGCGGTGCTCCTTGCCGGCCTCGTGGTCCTGGCCGGGTTGGGAAGTCGACTGCGCGAGCGCAGGGCCGTCTTCCTGGCGGTGGGTACCGGCCTCTGCACCGTCAGCTATTCGCTCATTGATGCCAGTGCCGTGGACCTCACCGGAGCACTCGGATATCTGTCCGTGATCCTGGTTCTGAGCTCGAGCGGAGTGCTGCTGATACGCCGGCCCGGATGGGGGCGACTCCGGCCCGTGCTCGGGGTCTCGGCAGTGGTCGGTGCCGGCCAGGGTGGGGCCTACGCCCTCGTGCTGCTGGCATTCCAACAGGCCCAGGCGGGTCAGGTAGCCGGGCTACGGCAGATCTCGGTGGTGCTGGGTGTGCTCATTGCCCGCGAGGCGCTGGGTCCGCGGGCCATCTGGGGGGCGGTCCTCGTGGCTGCCGGTGCGGTCCTGGTGGTCTGGTGACCGGGACGGGATTATGGGGATCGATGGTTCACGAATACAACAGAGCTCATAACTGGCACGTGAATACCTATAACGCTAGGGTTCGGGTATGAGCAGGCGAACCCTTGATACCGGCCAGGTGGTCGACTGTGCCGCTGAACTGGCCGATTCGGCCGGGCTCGACGCGGTCACCCTGACACGGGTGGCTGAACGGCTGGGCGTCCGCCAGCCGGCCCTGTACCGCCACGTCGACAACTACGACGCCCTCATCCGGGCCCTCGGCCTACGGGGTCGCGAGATGCTGGCCAACCGGTTGGGCGAGGCAGCCGTGGGGCTGGCCGGCGATGACGCCGTCCGGGCCATGGGCGGAGCCTGGAGGGCAATGGTCGCCGACCATCCCGGCCTCTATGCGGCAACCGATCGCTACCCGTGCTCATCGGATCCCGAGTTGGAGGATGCAGTGGAGAAGGTCGTCCAGGTGCTGGGCCAGGCATTGGCCGGCTACGGGTTGGAGGACGACGAACGGATCCACGCCGCCCGGACCCTGCGGAGCGCCTTCCACGGCTTTGCCCACCTGGAGGCCGGCGACGGCCATCCGTTCGCCCTCGACCTCGACGACAGTTTTGACCGGATGCTCGTCCTCCTGTGTGCCGGCACCCGGCAGATGGCCGGGGTCTCCGCCTGACCGGCGGACCCATCGGCCCGGAGACGTTCCCACCATGACCCGCCTCGGATTCGTCCTCGACTCCGACAGTTGCATTGGCTGCCACGCCTGCACCGTGGCCTGCAAGAGTGAGCACAACGTGCCGCTGGGGGTGAACCGGACCTGGTTGAAGTACGTCGAGACCGGCACGCATCCGGATAGCGAGCGTCACTTCTCGGTCATGCGGTGCAATCACTGTGACGACGCACCCTGCATGGACATCTGTCCGACCTCTGCTCTGTTCCGGGCCGACAACGGGGTGGTCGACTTCGACGACGACAACTGCATCGGGTGCAAGGCCTGCATGAACGCCTGCCCGTATGACGCCATCTACCTCAACCCGCAGACCGGCACGGCCCACAAGTGCAACTTCTGCAACCACAGGATCGAGGATGGCCTGGAGCCCTCATGCGTGGTCGTGTGTCCCACCCAGGCCATACGTGTCGGGGACCTGGACGACCCGACATCCGAGATCTCGATGCTGCTGGCATCGGGAGGCACGGTGCGTTCCCCGGAACAGGGGACCCGCCCGAAGGTCGTCTATAAGGGTGCCAGTCCCGCCTCGCTGGATCCTCTGGCGTCGGCCATCCCTGACGACGGGATGATCTGGTCTGACACCACGCCGGGCCATCCGACCCCCACGCCGGTGGCCCTGACCGCCGCTCCCGCCAGGGAGGACGGTGAAGCCATGGCGCGGACCGTCTACACGACCCAGCATCTGATGGCCTGGGGTTCGATGGTCTCGGGCTACCTGGTCACCAAGGCCATTGCCGCCGGGGTGATGCTGATCGCCTCGATGCTTGTCCTGCTCGGCCACGGTGACTCCCGGGCAGCCGTGGGCATCGTGCCCCCGATGCTTGCCGGGGTGTTCCTGGCGTTCACCGGCTTCCTGCTGGTCGCCGACCTGAAGCAGCCGAAGCGCTTCCTGTACCTGCTGACACGGGGCAACCGCACGTCGTGGCTGGTGAAGGGCGCCTACGTGCTGGGTGGCTTCGCCGTCTGCCTTGCCGCCTGGTGGGTGGTCGGGCTGGCCGACGCCGATGGGCTGCTCCCCGTGCTGGTCCTTCCCACGGTGCTTCTGGCGCTGGCAACCGCTGGTTACACCGCCTTCCTGTTCGGGCAGTGTGAGGGCCGCGATCTCTGGCAGGAGCCCCTTCTCCTGCCGATCCTCCTGGCCCAGGCCGTCGTCGCAGGCGGAGCCGCCTACTCGTTGCTGGACCTCGTCATGGAGGTGCCGGGGACCGCTGCCATCCAATGGACGTTCCTGGCGGGTCTCATCGCCAACGGTCTACTGGTGGGTCTGGAGTTCAGGGGTGGGCACTCACGGCACGTGACCATGGCGTTGGCGGAGATGACCCGGGGAGGTCAGAAGAGGTCGTTCCGGCAGTGGCGCCTGAACGGCATGGCCATGCCGTTGGTGCTCATTGCCGCGTCGATCGCCACAGGGGCCGATGATCCGCTGCTGCCCGCAGTGGCGGCGCCCTTCGTCCTGTTCGGACTGTTCGCATACGAGGACGCCTACGTGAGGGCCGGCCAGTCGGTCCCCCTCTCGTAGCGACGGAACCGGAGACCCACGATGGCATTGGACGCAGCACGGCCCGGCAAGGGCGCCGAGGGGCTATCCGCCTACCCGCCCGAGGAGACCTGGGACCACGTCGAGTCGTTGGACCCGGCGGCATGGCCGAAGCGTGTCCGGAGGGCGCATCGTCTGGTGCCCACGACCTGCTTCAACTGCGAGGCCAACTGCGGGCTGCTGGCATGGGTCGACAAGGAGACCGGGCAGATAACCAAGTTCGAGGGCAACCCGGTACACCCGGCCAGCCGGGGCCGTAACTGCGCCAAGGGACCGGCCACCATCAACCAGGTAGAGGACCCCGAGCGGATCCTGCACCCGATGAAGCGTGTGGGAGAGCGGGGCGAAGGCCTCTGGGAGCGGATCACCTGGGACCAGGCCCTCGACGAAATCGGTACCCGCATAGGCAATGCCTTCCGGGAGGAACGCCACCACGAGGTGATGTACCACGTGGGTCGGATGGGCGACGACACCTACATGGAGCGGGTCCTCCACTCCTGGGGTATCGACGGCCACAACAGCCACACCAACATCTGTTCCAGCGGCGCCCGGGTCGGCTACGCCACCTGGATGGGCTTCGATCGCCCCTCGGCCGACTTCGCCAACGCCAAGGTCATCTTCCTCATCTCGTCGCACCTGGAGGCCGGCCACTACTTCAACCCGCACGCCCAGCGGATCATCGAGGGTCAGCAGAACGGCGCCACCATCATCTGTATCGATCCCCGGTTGTCCAACACGGCATCCAAGGCCGACCACTGGTTCTCGGCCTGGCCCGGCACCGAGGCGTTCATGTTGCTGGCCATTGCCCGTCTGCTGATCATGGACGGCACGTGGGATGAGGCGTTCTTCGAGCGTTGGGTGAACTGGGAGACGTTCCTGACCGAGTCACGCCCGGACCTGGAACCGGTGTTCGCCAACGTGGGCCCGGCCCTACTGGAGCTCTACGCCGAGTACACGCCCGAAGCCGCCGCCCGGATCTGTGGAATCGACGAGGACCGCCTTCGGACCGTCGCCCGGATCATCGGCGAAGGTCTGGGTGGGTTCGCCTCCCACACCTGGAGGGCTGCGTCGGCCGGCAACGAGGGTGGCTGGATGGTCGCGCGCTGCCTGCAGTTCCTGACGGTGTTGACCGGGTCGGTGGGCACCGTGGGTGGCACGAACGCCAACGGCTGGAACAAGTTCATGCCCGTCACCCCGCTCCATCCCGAGCCACAGGGGCGCTGGAACGAGCTGCAGTGGCCGATCGAGTACCCGCTCAGCCACCACGAGATGTCGATCCTGCTGCCCCACTTCCTGAAGGCCGGACGGGGCTATCTGGACACCTACTTCACCCGGGTCTACAACCCGCTCTGGACGAACCCGGACGGCTTCACGTGGATGGAGGTGCTGCGCGACACCGACAAGATCGGTTGCCACGTTGCGCTCACGCCCACCTGGAACGAGTCGGCGTGGTTCGCCGACTACGTGCTGCCGATGGGAATCGCATCCGAGCGCCACGACGTCTCCAGCTTCGAGACCCACAATGGTCGGTGGATCGGTTTCCGCCAGCCGGTGGCACGACGCCACCGGGAGCTGGAGGGCGAGACCATCGAGCGCACCTACGAGGCCAACCCGGGCGAGGTCTGGGAGGAGCAGGAGTTCTTCATCGACCTCTCCTGGCGCATCGATCCGGATGGCTCGCTGGGTATCCGTTCCCAGTTCGAGAGCATCAGGGATCCGGGTACTCCGCTGACCCTTGACGAGTACTACTCGATGCTGTTCGAGAGTTCGGTTCCCGGTCTGCCCGAGGCGGCCGAGGCTCTCGGCATCACCCCGTTGGAGTACATGCGCCGGAAGGGTTCCTTCGAGCTGGCCGGCGACCAGACGCAGGTCTACGAACGCGATGTGCCGGCAGCCGACCTGGAAGGAGCCGTCAAGGACGCCGACGGTGTCTGGCGTCGGCCCGGCACGGCCGGTTCACATGACTCCCTCGAGGAGATCACGGGACACATGCCGTTCATCGGCGACGGTTCGCCAGCCGTGGACATCGACGGTCAGGCCAAGCTCGGGTTCCCGACGCCATCACGGAAGCTGGAGTTCTTCTCCGAGACGATCCGCGACTGGGGCTGGCCCGAATACTCCATGCCGACGTTCATCAGGAGCCAGGTGCACTGGGAGGACCTGGACATGTCGGCCGGTGAGCGGATCCTGGTACCCACCTTCCGCATTCCGACGTTGATCCACACCCGGTCGGCCAACAGCCAGTGGCTGAACGAGATCAGCCACCGCCACCCGCTCTGGTTGCACCCCAGTGATGCCGAGGAGCTGGGCATTGAGGAGAACGGTCTGGTCAGGATTACGACCCGCATCGGCCACTTCGTGATCCAGGCGTGGCGCACCGAGGGCATCCGGCCCGGTGTGGTGGCGGCCAGCCACCACATGGGACGGTGGCGCCTCGAGGACGACAAGGCACGGTCCTGGGGGACCGGAAAGGCCTCGGTCGAGCAGGAGGCCGATGGCCGGTGGAAGCTCCGACGAGAGCAGGGCGTGGAGGCCTACGAGAGCGACGATCCGGACACCGGGCTGATCTGGTGGACCGATACCGGGGTGCACCAGAACCTCACTTTTCCCGTGCAGCCCGATCCGGTGAGCGGCATGCACTGCTGGTTGCAGCGGGTGACGGTGTCGCCGGCCGAACCCGGTGACGCCTACGGCGACGTGCTCGTCGACACCGCTGCATCGCATCGGATCTTCGAGGAGTGGCTGGCGAAGACCCGACCGGGCCCGGGCCCTGACGGCCTACGTCGCCCCCTCTGGTTCGGCCGTCCGGTCAAGCCGAAGGCGACGGCGTACCGCTACGGCTCCTGAGGTCGGCCCTACAGGTAGGCGTTGGCTGAGAGGTCGGCGGGAACCAGTGAGTCCACGACGGCACTCAACGTGGAGTCGAACAGCGAAGGCAGGTGGCTGTTCGTGGCCAGGGCGGACCGGGTCGCCGGGTCCAGGTCCGGGTCCTCGAGGTGGGCCAGGACCGAGGTGCGACGGTGGTCGGTCGGGAGGACGTCGTCGAGCAGGGCGGCCACGATGAAGCCGCCGACACAGGCGGTGATGGCCCGCAGTGCATCGCGGGCGGCATTACCGACCACGCCGGCCTCCTGGAGCTCCCTGGCCATGGCCAGCTCCAGATGCTGGGCGTGGAGCGACGAGAGCCCGTGGGCGCTGGCCAGCCGGGTGATCCCACGATCCGCCAGGGCGCCCTCCCATATGAGGCGTGCGACGGCCAGTACCCGCTCACGTGCGGTCCCGCCCACGATCGGGGCCTCGGCCAGGCGTTCCCCGTGGCGCCGGACCATGGCGGTGATCAGTTGTTCCCGGTTTCCGACGTGCCAGTAGATCGAGGTGGTGGCTACGCCCAGCTCGGAAGCCAGCCGGCGCATGGTCAACGCATCGGCACCTTCGACCTCGACGAGGCCGAGGGCCCGATCGAGTATCTCGGCGGGCTCGAGACCGGCGTGGCGGTTGGTCCTGGCTCGGGTGTCTTCCATGGTTCTTGTGGCGCCCGGGTTGCGGTCGGACGCCCTCTCTGCGACAGTGTACAAGGAAGTGTGTGACGCTGTCCAAGAGAACAGCGCCCAAGCAGGAGAGGTACACAGTGGAGCGAGAGGTCAGCACCGGAACCGAGCCGTACATAGTCGTCTCATCGGATACCCACGCCGGTCTGCAGTGCGAGGAGTACCGCCCGTACCTGGAGTCCTCGTTGCACGAGGAGTTCGACCGGTACGTCGCGGAACGCCACGAGCACCGCCGTATCGCCGAGGAACTCAACTCGGAGTTCATTGCCGAGTGGGAGGGCGACAACGAGTGGGGCCTGCAGGGTGCCTACGACCCGGAGGTCCGCGATCCGGTGCTGGATGCCGACGGCGTGGCAGGCGAGATCATCTTCGCCGACGGCGATGCCGTGACCGGCCAGGAATCCCCACCGTTCGGTGCCGGCCTGGCTGCCGGCCAGATAACCGATCCCCGGCTGGCCTTCGGCGGTGCCCGGGCCCACAACCGTTGGCTGGAGGAGTTCTGCGCCACCGATCCCGTACGACGCGCCGGAGTGGCGCTGGTACCCATCACCCACGACGTGGACATGGCCGTGGCCGAGATCGAGTCCCTGGCCGGGAAGCCGGGCATCAAGGGGATCATGGTGCCGACCATGTGGCACGGCTTCCCCGCCT
>Ga0209554_1003387_pt1 | contig 10247 bp, 11 predicted proteins | sample MarorgKNORR_S2LV_5_FD_188221 | JGI IMG/M metagenome (GOLD analysis project Ga0209554, IMG submission 188221) | Marine microbial communities from the Southern Atlantic Ocean, analyzing organic carbon cycling - Bottom_A/KNORR_S2/LV (SPAdes) (version 2) | ecosystem: Environmental > Aquatic > Marine... | reverse complement strand
CCAAAAATTAAGCCTATAATAGAAAAAATGCCCAAAAAAACATAACTGCTCCCGAGCATGTCCATGGTCCATCCTTTCTGATTAATAATAAATATTTGGTGAAAGGTTAAGCCCGTACTAATAAAGGAAGTCGCAATCGAGAGAGGCAGGTAAACATAGAATTTTTTATCAACAACAACCTCTCTTGTTTTCCACCTTTTGCTTTCCTCATTATCTTTAATGGATTCAGTAAAATTAGAGTGCCTGATGTTTTGATCTTGCAGAGACAAAAAAAGCAGGGGTAAAAAAAATATTAAAATGCTTAAACTGGCAACCAACCAAACATGTTGCCATCCTATAATTTTAGTAAAATATACAACTATAAGAGGTAAAATCATTACACCTATCATGCCTCCAAATGTACCGACTGATATGGCTTTGCCTCTATTTTTTCCAAAATAACGGGCCATGGTTGTTTCTCCTGCATGGGACATGGCCCCTTGTCCAAAAAAACGTAAGGCAAAAATAATAAAAAAAAGAAAGACAACTGAATTATATAAGATGTACATACCCAAACAAGCAATCGCAAGTCCCAGAGAAATGATAAAGGAATAAATGCGCAAATCTATATGATCTATCAGTTTAGCAAAACCGACCAATATCAGAGAACTAGAAACGGTGCCTAGGGCGTAAACCAAACCAAATTGACCGTCCGAAAGCTGATAAAAGTCTCTGATTTCCACATTGAAGATAGAAATAAAAAATGTTTGGCCAAAACTTGCGAAAAAAATAATCGCAAAACCATAAAAAAGCAATTTAGGGTCAAAAGAAAAAAATTCTCTCATATGTTGTTGAGAATAATAATGGGCAAAGAAAGATGCAAATTGCTTACAAGTATTCTTAATCTAAATTTATTGCATAAATTATCATACCGTTGTGAACGCGGAAGGTTTACTGTTTTGAAAGAAAGATTATCTCTTCCAAAAAAGGATTGTTGTCCCATTAATTCATAATTAATCTTATCAAGAGAAGACTTTCTCCAGATTACCATTGCTTACTCTTTATAATTTTTTTGACCTCACTCAACAAAGAAACCATCTTATCAACACTAATGCGCCCGGTATTAACATTGCGTGGACTAGGATGATAACTTCCGACAAGAACCTTATTATCCGGTAATCGAAATTTTCCGCCATGCGAGAACACATAATCTTTATTTTTTATGGGATAATTTTCCTTATAAAAATTAAGACATGCATCAAAAGCGATTTTCCCCAGAGCGACGATGGTGTTCACCTGACATAAGTGATGAATTTCTTTTTCAAAAAAGGAAAAGCATGTTCGCAGTTCCATCGGTGTCGGTTTATCGCCAGGCGGTACGCACTTTAGGGCGGCGGTTAAATATGTATTGTGTAAAATTAAGCCATCATCTCTGTGAACTGAACTCGGTTGATTGGATAATCCCGCAGCAAATAGGCATTTAAAGAGAAAATCGGATGATTGATCCCCTGTAAAAACTCTCCCCGTTCTATTGCCGCCGTGCGCCGCAGGAGCTAAACCGACCATTAACAACTGAGCATCCGGATCCCCGTATCCCGTGATGGGCTTGCCCCAATATTCTTCATTAATATATTGCTTTCTTTTTTCGACAGCAATCTTGCCACGAAATTCCACCAACCGTGTGCACCGGGTACAAGAAATAATTTTTTTATTGAGTTTAGAAAGGGAAGTTGTCATCAACCAAGCGTATAGTATAAGGATGCCATGAAAGAAAGTGTAAAGGCCATCTTGGATTTTTGGTTCGTGGAGTCATCCCTTGAGGACCTGTTTAAACGCAGTAAAGATTTTGATCAAAAAATACGCAATCGCTTCATGAGTGATTATGAAAAGGCCATTGATAACCAATATGAGGATTGGCAGGATGATCCAGAATCCTGTGTGGCTTTGATTATATTGCTCGACCAATTCTCTCGCAATTTGTTCCGTGACGACAAACAAGCCTTTGCGCAAGATTACAAAGCGCGCCTAATTACCAACGAAGCTGTGGACCGGGGATATCTGGAAGACATTAATCTTGATCAAAAAAATTTTATGCTTTTGCCTTTGTTGCACAGTGAAGACATTAGTGATCATGTATATGCCCAGAATTTATGCGGTACTTACCTCAAAAATCACCCCCAATTCATTGATATAAAAAAAGCGTGGGATGATCATACTTACGTAATTAAAAAATTCGGGCGTTATCCTCACCGCAACAAAATCTTGGGCCGCACTTCAACTCCAGAGGAAGAACTGTTCCTACAAAAACCCAATTCTTCTTGGTAGCAAATATTTTCAAAATAAAAAAATATTTTTGATCAACATTCCTCGTGGTTGATGGTAGGAAATTACTACTCATACTGATTTTTACCTAATTAAAATTAATTGAATGTTTGATAGCCTTCCTTATTCCAAAGAATAGGAAAAAAGGACTCATCCATTTCATTGGTATTAAGCTTTTTATAGCGTTTATAAATCTTACCTGTACCACCTATGTTGGTTGAATGGAATTTGGCATTAGATGGAATACAATGAGAAACTATAGCTCTTCTATTCAAGCTTGTTTTATTAATTCCAGAGCCATGCCAAGTGTAACCATGATGAAAGGAAGCACCACCTGGAGGAACTTCCACATATGTTATATTTAATTCTTTATTGTTATTTTTCGCAAAATTAATTAACTCTCTACGATAATCATCGGGTGAATGAAAATTTACTGATGGAGGACTTAATTCCCATTTATGAGATCCTGTAACAAATTCAAGTGTACCGATTTTTTGACTGGTTTGATCGAGAGACATCCAACAGGAAATCATTGTTTGAGGAACAATCCAATCTACATAAGAAGCATCTTGATGATATCCAAGTGTTTTTCCACCAGATGGTTTCCATAAAATATTATCTTGAACAAGACGAGCACCTTGCCACCCCATCAATTTAGAAGCTATTAAGCCTATGGTCTCGTTACAAACTATTTTTCTAATGAGATTATCAGACTTCCAAACATTACATATTTGTCTTGTTGCACTTGGATCACTTAAATTTTTTTTCCAATTCCATTCATCAGGTTCTATCGTATTTTCAAATTTACCATCAAATAAATCATTAAATCTATTCTTTAATATTTCTATATTTTCTTCTAATAGAAATTTATCGAATATAACAAAACCATTGTTGTTAAACGCATCAATCTCATTAGTTAAATTAATTTTTTTAATCATCACATTAATATTTATAACATCTTAATATTTATAACATCTTATAATTAACTCTCAACATTCCCCGTGGTTGGTGGTAGGATCATGCCGAAAAAAAATAATGATTGAGTTGCAATAATATCTAAATGAAGTTATCCAGTTATTTAAAAGATAGAGCAATTGCCAACGGCTTGCCGGCAATGGCATATACGGATGAAGAATTCTGGTTGAGGGAATGTGAAACTGTATTTGCTGATAATTGGGTTTTTGTTGGTTTCGCTCATGAATTAAAAAATTTAGGGGATGTTCTACCGATCTCAGTAGCTGGCAAACCTATACTTTTGGTAAAGAACAGGAACGGCAACATTGTTGCCTTCCACAATGTGTGCAGGCATCGCTGCCTTAAGTTAGTGGATCAGCCTAAGAATGTCGGGAAGTTAATCCGTTGTCCCTATCACGCTTGGACTTATGATCTTGATGGCAATTTGCGTGCATCACCGCATTTTGGCGGAATGAACAACCACAAACCCAGTGGATTTATTCCATCTAATAACGGATTGGAACCCGTGCGGATAAAAGTTTGGCATGACTGGATCTTTGTTAATCTTAGCAAAAAAGCGCCTCCATTTGAAAAATATGCGGCAACATTAATTAAGCAGCTGGAGGGTGTTAATCTGGAAAAAGTCTATCCCGTTGCCACTCTTGAATTTGGCGAGATATTTACAAATTGGAAATTTCTCATAGAAAATTTTATCGAACCGTATCACGTTCAGTTTGTCCATAAAAAAACAACCAGCCAACCCCTTAAGGATCATTACACCATAGTTGATGGCATGTGTTACGGTAGTGGAGTTAATTTAAGCAAAGAGGATGCTTCCAGCGGTAATCTTTCCGTTAGCTCGCGCTATCTTTCACTGTTCCCAAACTTTATCGTGGGAACATACTTTCCAGGACAGCTCGGCGTTTATCTCAACCAACCTATTGGATCGGGTCGAACCAACCAAAAAAGAATAATATATACCACGGATGGTCATGACTTGACCAAGGCTGAAATTGAAAATCAGAAAAATCTTTGGTGGAAAGTTCATAAAGAAGATCATGAAATATGTGAGCGACTTCAACTGGGGCGTGCCTCACCGGTATCCATACAAGGAGGATTATTGTCTCCGCATTGGGAAAAAAGTGTTCGTGCATTTCAAAAAATTGTGGTTAAATCTGTAATGAAATATTCAAAAGTTAAATAAGAAAAATTTATGTCTGAAGAAAAAAAATACGAGGGATTTAGGCTGGCACACACGATGATACGCGTCCGTGATCTTGAATTGTCCTTGAATTTTTACTGTGAAACTTTGGGAATGCAGGTGCTGCGACGAACGGATTATCCGGAAGGCAAATTTACCAATACTTTTATTGGTTACGGACCAGAAACAGAGTTCCCAACACTGGAATTAACGCATAACTGGGATCAACAAAAACCATATGAGAAAGGCAACGGTTGGGGTCACATTTGTATTGAAACAGCTGATGTTTATAAGGCATGTGATGATCTTGCTGCAACCGGAATCAAAATTACCCGTCCTCCCGGACCGATGAAACATGGCACAAGAGTCATCGCGTTTTGTGAAGATCCTGACGGCTACAAAGTTGAATTGAATGAAAAAATAAAATTAACTGAATGAAAGGAACCGTTGAATGAAAAAAAAACCGCAACTCTATAAATTTTCAGAAATTGAACACAGATTGCACACTCTGGAACCAGGACAAACTTATATCAAACCTTTTGTGACAAGCAAAGTTAGCGATACGATGTGCGGGGGGCTGAACTTCCTTAACAACATTTCCGTACCCTGGGATTTAACCTGCGATGAAATAATTTATTGCATGAAGGGAACCTTTCGCCTGATTTGTGATGGGGAATCTTATGTATGCTCTCCCGGGGATGTTCTCTATGTTCCTCGTGACAACCATATCGCTTATGAATGTGATGAGAAATGCATTATATTTTATGCAGCCTATCCTCATGATTGGAAGAAAAAAGCAGGATTAACTTTTGTTCCAGGCATTGATCCAGAGGATATGGGTTTGGATCAAAATGATTAATTTTTTAAGTAAGGGTATAAAATGACAAATAAAATTTATTATGAACGTATCGAAGATGCAATTGAGAGAAATAGGCCTGGTATTTCTATAACCAAAAAAAAACTTGAAGAAGCTGGTGTAAAATATGTTTTGTCAAGCTGGATAGACCTACACGGAATTCCCAAAACAAAACCTGTACCTATGAGCAATTTTAAAAATTTATGTCTTGGAAAAGGGCCTCAATTCGCAGTTCATTCAATTTCATTTGTTCCAGAGCTTTCCCCTGCTGATACCGACCAAGTTATGATTCCTGATCTTGATGCCGTCTATATTTGTCCATGGGATAAAACTACTGCAATTATTTTTGCAGATTTATTTTGGGAGGGAGCTCCCTATAATGTCTGTCCTAGACAAGCTTTAAAAAGAATTATTCAAGAAAAACAAGACGGGGGTTATATTGGATTTGCAGGAATTGAACCTGAGTTTATTGTAATGAAATATAATGAAAAAGGAGAACCTGTAAAAGCAATAGATAATGACCCTCCTCATGGAATAAGACCTCGAAAACAAGCTTTTGGGTATGATGTTGAGTACTCACTGGATTCTATGCATTTTTTAAAAGATTTGATTGATATTTTAGGCGAGTTAGGTTGGGACCTTCATGATGTTGTGGCCGAAGGAGCATACTCACAATTTGAACTGGATTTTCACTACACAGATCTTTTGCAAATGGCAGATAGGTTAGTATTCTTAAAAATACTTTTAAAAGAGATAGCTAAAAAACATGGTATGTTTGTAACTTTTATGCCTAAACCCACTATTGGTGATTGGCGATCTGGTGGTCATATTAATTTTTCCCTCCAGGATACTGAAGACTCTAATTCTAATGTTTTTAAAGATGGGGATAAATGGTCACAAAAATCTCAGTATGCTGTGGGTGGTTTGCTAGCTCATTCTGAGGCATTAACTGCAATTACATGTCCTACGGTAAATTCTTATAATGGACTCGTCCCAACAGTAGGGGGTTTTGAAGGGGGTGTTCATACATGGGCACCAACAAATATTACTTATGGACATAATAACCGCTCTGCTCAATTTAGATTGCCACAAAATCGTTTTTGTATCGAAAACCGTGCCGCTGATCTTACAATGAATGTATACCTAGCTCTTGCAATGACAATTTCTGCAGCAGTTGAAGGTATAAATAATAAAATAGATCCTGGCAAACCTTCTGATTTTGATCTTTATGCTTTAACAGATGAGGATTGTAAAAAAAGAGGAATCCGCCGTCTTCCACAAAATCTTCTTCATGCAATTGAATCCTTAAAAAAAGATAAGTTAGCAGAAAAAGTTTTAGGTAAGGTGATGTTAAATTCATATATAAATTACAAAAATGATGAATGGGAACGTTATCATCAGGCTGTTACAGATTGGGAAGTAAAGGAATATCTTAGGCTTTACTGATGAAAGTATTTTATTTATTTTAAATTATAAAAATAATGCATGAAAGATATTATTAAATAACAAAAATATGAATTTTTCACCAGAGGGGGACTATAGGGGCTATCTACAAAACCACACTCCTAAAATAGATGAGATTATTTCTCGTATTGAACCCAAAACTCCATGTGGAGAATTTTTTCGTCGCTATTGGCATCCAGTAGCTCTTACCTCTGAAGTTGGCGAGCAGCCATTGCCAGTTCGAATCCTTGGAGAAAATTTAGTCTTGTTTCGAACAACAAACGGGAGGTTTGGTCTCGTTCACCGACAATGTCCTCACAGAAACGCCTCATTAATTTTTGGTAAATGTGAAAAAGAAGGTATTAGATGCTGCTACCATGGTTGGTTATTTGCGCCTGATGGAGAGATATTGGAAACACCAGGAGAAGCAACTGATTCAACCGCTGCTAAAAATATAAGGGATCGCCTTAGACTAGGCGCATACCCAGTTATAGAATTTAATGGATTGGTTTTTGCATATATGGGACCTCCCGATGAGATGCCGGACTTTCCTCTGTATGACTCTTTTTCTTTGTCTGGTATTACAACTCGGCCCTATCGCATTGATTACAATTGTAATTGGTTACAGATTCTTGATGCCATTATGGATCCTATACACACTTCTTTTTTGCACAGTACAATTTCTGGTGCACAATTTTCAGAAGGCCTCGGAGAAATCGGTGAGTTAGAAATACATGAAAGAGGAATTCAGTTTCTAGGAAGCAATACGAGAAGAGTGAACGAGTATGTATGGGTTCGAGTTAATGAACTGATTTTGCCAAACTTTACCCAAGCTGGTGCTGCGTTTGCAGCTGATGGAACCAAAACTCGTTTTTTTGGTCGAAGTTCATTTACTAGATGGGTCGTTCCAGTTGATGATACCCATTCAATGGCCTTGGCCTGGGGAAATTTTGGGGAGCGCGGAGATCCATTAGAATATAATAATCAGGAAGGGTGTGAATTGATTGAGCAGGGTGAAATTATTGACCGATCATGGGAAGAAAAGCAATTACACCCCTCTGATGCAGAAGCCGTAGAAGGAATGGGGCCGATTAGCCATCACAAAAATGAGCATCTCATGCCAACCGATCAAGGCATTTTATTATACCGACGTCAGATCAGAAAGCTTGTTAATGATTTGAAAAATGGTAAAAAAATGCCCCGACCTCAACAAGTTCCTGGTGAAGCTGTCCGAACAAACGGGCAGGATACGGTTTTATATATGCCACAAAAAAATACAGATGACCGTTTATTCCTAAGGTCTGTAGGATCTAATGTATTAAATATACAATTTGAAGCGGAAAAGATGCCATTGGACAAGCGTGATCAATATATCTTTGATAAACTAGAGGCGATGGAAAAAAATCATATACAATGATGGCTGTAGAAAAAAAGATTCGGATACATATAAAAAATAATAGATGGAGAGCAGGCTCTTTCCCTAATACGCCTGAAGGAGAAAAAGTATTTACCATAACTGAAGAGCGAGTCAAAACAGCCCTTACTAATTTTCCTCATCTTGAAGGACGTTTTGAAATTTTTATAGATTGGGATGAGGATAATTTTATTAAATCAATGGCAACGTCTAATATTTTACTTACTTGGAATTTACCAATCTCGAATATTAATGAAGCAGCTCCCAATCTTCGCTGGATACACTGCATAGGAGCGGGTGTTGAGCATCTCTTACCGTTTGACTGGCTACCAAATAGTGTTGCTCTTACCAACAACAAAGGGATCCATGCCAAAAAAGCTGGGGAGTATGGTTTGATGGCAATTTTGATGATGCACAACCATTTTCCAAAAATGTTAACTAATCAGAAAAACAAATTATACAAGTCGATTTACAGCACTCCTATTGCTGGACAAACAATAGTCATTTTAGGAACGGGCAATCTCGGTGGTTCCGTAGCCCAATTATTAGAGCCTCTTGGAGCCAATGTTATTGGCGTTAACCGCCAAGGCAACTCGGTTAAAGGGTGTGCAAAAATTGCAACATTTGACAAGTTAGATGGTATTCTACCTCAAGCTGACATTCTCTATATTTCCCTGCCGGAAACGCCTGAAACTATAAACATTATAGATCGTCAACGATTAAGTCTTCTAAAACAATCTTGTGGTATTATCAATGTAGGAAGACAATCCGCAGTTGACTATGATGCACTTTCAGAAATGCTGGAATCAAAAAAATTAGCGGGTGCGATACTTGATGTTTTTTCACCGGAACCTATCGCCTTAAATTCTAATTTATGGACAGTACCAAATCTTATCATCTCGCCACATGTATCTGCCGATGATGGTGTCAATTATGTGCCACAAACACTTCAATTTTTTTTCCGCAACCTTGAGTGTTTTCTTTCCGGAAAACCTCTTCTTAATTTAGTCAATAAAGATCTTGGTTATTAAAATTTCACAATGAATATTAAAACAAACGATTATGAAATTTTTGATTTGGGAGATATCAAACTCTTATCTGGTGGAGTTCTGGAATCAGCCAAATTAGCCTACAAGACATACGGCACATTGAATGCAAATTGTGATAATGTCGTGCTACTCCCAACTTTTTACACTGGGACACACAAAAGGAATGAAGGTTTTTTTGGATCAGGCAGAGCTATTGATCCAAGTACTCATTTTGTTGTATCAATCAATATGTTCGGAAATGGTCTTTCATCATCGCCCAGCAATACACCTCCTCCTCATGACGGACCGCATTTTCCTTTGATAACTTTGTGGGACAATGTTGCTTGCCAACATAGATTATTAACCGAACGCTTGGGAGTAAAACGCATAGCTCTTGTTACAGGATGGTCCATGGCGGGCTGCCAGGCTTATCAATGGGGTGCGCAATTTCCCGATATGGTCAATGCAATCTTGCCTTTCTGTTCTTCAGCCAAAACATCACCGCATAATTTTGTTTTTTTGGAAGGGGTAAAGTCCGCTCTTTGCGCTGATCAAAACTGGATGGATGGGCACTATTCTTCACCACCAGTCAAGGGTCTCAAGGCTTTCGCGCGCGTGTATGTAGGGTGGGCGTTTTCACAAACCTTCTACCGCGAGAAACTTTATAAAAAACTCGGGTTTAGCAAAGTTGAAGATTTGCTTACAGACTGGGAAAACGATCACATAAAAAACTGGGACGCAAACGATCTTCTAGCCAAACTTGCAACCTGGCAGGCAAGCGACATTAGTTTTGGTCCACACTATAAAAATGACATTAAAAAAGCACTGCGATCAATACGAGCTCGAACAATACTCATTCCCTGCACACAGGATTTGTATTTTCGTCCTGAAGATAATTTAGTTGAATCCCAATATATTCCGCATGTAGAAATTCGGCCTTATGATTCCCCTTGGGGGCATTGTGCTGCAAACCCGGGTAATGATCTTGGCTTTGAAGTTGAATTAGATAAAGGGATTAACGACCTGCTGAATTAAATTATTCCAAGTGGA
>Ga0209554_1003386_pt1 | contig 10252 bp, 9 predicted proteins | sample MarorgKNORR_S2LV_5_FD_188221 | JGI IMG/M metagenome (GOLD analysis project Ga0209554, IMG submission 188221) | Marine microbial communities from the Southern Atlantic Ocean, analyzing organic carbon cycling - Bottom_A/KNORR_S2/LV (SPAdes) (version 2) | ecosystem: Environmental > Aquatic > Marine... | reverse complement strand
GAACTGCTTTTATGCAGTGGTTGCTATTAGCTTACATGTTGCCCGAATTTTTATTTGTATTACCCATGTTTGCAATCTATCAGACTATAGGCATCTATGATACTTACATAGGTATGGCTTTAATTTATCAAGTGCATGTTCTTCCTTTTTCTATTTGGATGCTTAGAAGTTTTCTTGAAGAAATTCCAAAAGAAATAGATGATGCGGCTTACTTAGATGGTTGTAATCCTCTTCAAGCAATTTATAAAATTTATTTACCTCTAATTATACCTGGAATTGTTGCAACAGCTATATTGAATGGAATATGGATCTGGAATGAATTAGCGATAGCTCTTGGTTTAACATTTTTTGATGCGCAACCAATAACTGTAGGAGTAGCTTCTTTTAGAGGTTATGCTTCAATAAATTGGGGTGGAATGACAGGAAGTGCCATAATATCAATGATACCAATGATATTATTTGCAACCTTTGCACAAAAACATATTGTCAAAGGATTAACTTTAGGGGCAGTGAAAGGATAAAAAATGAATGCATTAGATAATCCAAAATTTTTATTAAACAATAAAACTGTTCAAACGATTTATGGAAGAAATTTATTACATGAATTAAATATGATTATTCCTAACAAAACTTTAATCGTAACCATGGAAGATTTATGGAACAATCTTTCAAATTTTTTTAAAAAAAATACTCAAGTGCATTTTGTAAAAAATTTAGATATTAATACTTTAGAAAATGAATATGAAAAAATAAAAGATTTTGATGCTGTAGTAGGAATTGGAGGTGGACAAGCTTTAGACACTGCAAAGTTTATTAGTTGGAAAAGCAATAAAAAACTTTTTCTAGTTCCAACTTCTATGTCTGTAAATGCTGCCTTTGGACAAAGATTTGCTGCGCGTATAAATGGAAACGTAAATTATATGGGATGGGCTGTACCTGAGGTAGTTTATGTTGATTATGACATAATTAAAAAAGCTCCAAGAAAATTTAACAGAAGTGGTATATGTGAAATAATGTGTTACCACACTGCACATTTAGATTGGAAATATGCTGATAGAATTGGCAAATGTGAAAGTAAGTGGCCTTACGATCAAAATGCAGTCAATGAGGCCCAATCGGTACTAGATTACATGTTGGAAGGAATAGATGACATAAAAGAAGTTAACGATAAAGGAATCAAAAGATTAATGAACGCAAACTCATGGGGTGGTCCCGCTTTTCATAATTTTGGATGGAACCCAAGACCAATAGAAGGAACAGATCATTTTGTTTTTTATTCATTAGAATATCATACAAAAAGACCCTATGTTCACGGTCAACCAGTAAATATGGGTGTTTATGTTGGTTCGCTTCTTCATAATTCTAAGGCTGATGAAATAATAGACTATATAATTAGAGCTGGGGTAGATATTCGGCCTGAGTCTATGGATATCACATGGGAAGAAATGGGTAACGCTTTAATTAAAATGAAAGAATATATAAATAAAATTGGTTTATGGCACAGTATTGCTCATGACAAAGCTATTGATGAAAATTTTGTTGCTGATCTAAAATTAAAAATTGAAAAAAAATACTCTAATTTTAAGGAATAAATAATACTTTTATTAAAAGAAATGAAAATTACAGATGTAGAAACATACGTTTTATTAGCAGATAATTATGATCCAAATTTAACTTCATCTGCACAAGATACATGCCTGGTAATTATTAAGACCGATGAGGGTATCGAGGGTTATGGAGAGTGTGACACTAGTCCATGGGTTGCAAAAGCTTTTATTGAATCCCCTGGTACACATACCATGGATCAGTGTGTAAAAGATATTTTGATTGGCTCTGACCCTCTGAAGATAGATGATCTATGGTCAAAAATATATGTGGGCACGGCAATGACTGGAAGAAGGGGGGCCGGTGTCAACGCGATCAGCGCCGTTGATATGGCCTTATGGGACATCAAGGGAAAGTATGAAAATAAGCCAGTTTTTGAGTTAATGGGCGGAAAAAAACAAGATGAAGTAATTCCCTATGCATCCTTGCAACCTGTTGGACACTCTTTCCAAGAATATAAAGATTCACTGGTCGAATGGGCAATAAAAGCAAAAGACCTTGGTTTTAGGGCCGTTAAATCAGAAGTTACACTTAATGGCCCATATGCGCATAGTGGCTTGAATGAAAATGATGACAAAACCACGGAGGTAGTGGCAGCTGTCAGAAAAGCTCTGGGTCCGGAAATTAAATTAATGATAGATGTGCAATATCGTTGGTTGAATGCGGATGAAGCGTTGCCAGTTGTTAAAGATTGGAAAGAGTTTGATATTTATTTCCTTGAAACACCTGTTTGGACTGACGACATTAAAAGTTATGCGCGCATGCATGATGAAGCGCCAATGAAAATAGCTGCGGGAGAATGGTTAAGTACTCGTTATGAGTTTGAAGATTTAATAATTAACGGCAAAATAGATGTAGCTCAGCCCGATGTAGGGCGTTGTGGAGGATTAACTGAGGCAATGAAAATTGCAAAATTTTCCCAAGAACATAAGAGGATAATTGTTCCTCACTGTTGGAAAACATCTGTTTCTATTTCTGCTACTGCTCATTTTGCTTTCAACACTCCAAATTGTGCTTTCATTGAATACTTACCACCGCAACTGTGTGTTGAAATATTAAGAAAAGAACTAGCAACGGAAGGTTTTGAATACATTGACGGCAAAATTTTACCGCCAACTAAACCAGGACTGGGTATAGAATTAAATAGGGACGCAATAAAAAAATACCAAGTCGCTTAAACTATAATTTTAAAAATCACGGCTGCTTCAAAAATTTTTCCCGGTTTTAAGTTTTTTAAACCGTGGTATTTCATATTGTTTTTTTTAAAAAAATAAGAGTCTCGAGTATTTGTCACTGGCTCAACACAAAAAAAATTTTCATTTTTAGGGGAATAAATATGTAAATTTTTTACATTTTTCTTATTTTTTATGAAAACCGTTAACAGCTTATTTAAAATAAGTTTCGTATTGCCATTCCAACTGATAAAAGTTTCATCAATATTAATTTTATTAAAATTAAATGATTGGTTGTTTTTTAATAATTTTTTTATTTTTATTTTATTATTCTTGTCAATTTCAACATATTTATAGGTATTGGAAAAAATCCTGGAATTTATATTAAGATTAAACCAAGGATGAAAACCAATTCCACAATCAAAAGATTTCTGGTCTTTGTTTTTAATTGAAACTTTTATTTCTAAACAGTTTTTAATTAATCTGAATTTTTGAATAGTTTCATATTTGTAAGGAAAACTTTTTTTGCCATTATGAAAAAATTTTAATGATACATTGGATTTATTTCTATTAACCACTTCCCAATTATTAACCCAACCCTCGCCGTGTATGGTGTCTGGTTCAAGTGGATGGGTTCTTTTTAAAGAAATATACTTGTTTTTATAGAATAGTGACTGCTTCCTTATGACTCCGAAGTAGGGTACAGTGGAAAAATAACCTGAAAAATATGAGCTGTATTTACCTATTTTTCTTTTTTTAAAACCCCTGAATATATCAATTTTGTTGTCTTTTACTTTGGCTTGAAACTTAAATATTGAACCTCCAACATCTGGGCAGTATTCAAGGTACAATTTATCGTTCTCTAAAATACCAAGTTGCATTTAGAAATTTATATTTGTGTAAGGAATTATAACACCTTTGTAATCTGTTTTAATTATAAAACTCGATCCTGAGTGAGGATATTTTCTTAGTAATTTTCCAGTGACACCGTATTTTGCTGATGTTACGAATAAATGGTTTAAGTTATTGCCAATAAATGTGACGCTTGTAATATTTAGTGAGGGTAAATTAATTGAAAAATCAATTTTACCATTTTTCAAATTTATTCTACTGACTTTTGCCCCCGCCCAATGTGCAACCCAAAGTCCATTATTGTTATCCAAAGCAATACCATCAGGAAAGCCGTCTTTCTTTTTCAATTTAATAAGCGTTTTACGTTCAAAATTTTTTAAATTATATTGGTATACTTTTGAGTTAAAAGAATCAGAAAAATATAATTTATTATTTTTTTCATCAATTGCTGGTCCATTAGATACTTTGAATTTTCTATCTACAACTTTAAAATTATTTTTTGTAAGATATCCAAAATACCCAAGATCCTCAGTTTCCTTTAGATGGCACAAACCAATCCACAATTTATTTTTAGTTATTGTTCCGTCATTATATGAAATATGCTTTAGTTCATCATCTTTCCTAACATCAATGACTTTAGTAATTTTTTTAGTTTTTCTATTGTAATTATATAAACCATTGAAACAGCTTAAGTAAAAATTGCCATTATTGTGAGGATATATATTTCCCAAAGGTTTGGGCAGTTTGATTTTTTCTTTACAAAAATTATTATTTTCTAGTGAATAAATAAAAAGTGTGGGATCTAATACATCTAAAAAAACAATTTCATTAGATTTATGCAAATAAAAACCACTTTCTCCCAAGACGGTTTTTGTGTCTATGATATCAAAATCAAACATTCTTATATTTGAAATTCTAATAGTTTGTTCTCATTAATTTCAATTCCTAAGCCTGGTTTATCGGGCAAAGGTATGGTGCCATTTATTACTTCAAGCTCATTAATAACCAAATCTTTTCTTAATTGCGATTCTGCTAATTCTTTAGGCAAAAATTCAATAAAAGAACATGTTGGAGAGATTGCTGACAAATGAACAGATGCGGCTATGCCAATAGCAGACTTCCAGCAATGAGGCACGACTAGTACGCCTTTGTCTTGTGCGTACTGGGATACTCTTTTGGCTTCAGTTAGTCCCCCAACTCTACCGACGTCAGGCTGAATAACATCAACTTTTCCCTTGTCGATTGTCTCAAAACATTCAAAACGCGTTTGAAGCATTTCTCCTGAAGCAATTCTGATTGGAGAGTTATTGGATAGTTTTGCTGTGCCTTCTAAATCATCGATGGGTAGAGGTGTCTCAATAAAATATAAATTATCCTTTTCAACCATCCGTAGGGCTTTTAGTGCGGTTTTCCAATCTTGCCATGCATAAGCAACATCTGCCATTAAAACCATATCATCCCCAACAGCTTCCCTGCATTTATGAACCATGTTGGCAAACTCTCTGTCATCTTCTATTTGGATATTATTATGCGAATAAGGACCTTTGATGCAAATCTCTAGTTTTGCTGCTTTAAAACCCAGCTCTTTTGCCTTAACAGTTTTTATTACAAGACTGTCAGAATAGTCTTTAAGGGTACGACCTTCGGGCAATAATGAGGCGTAAGGCGTAATTTCTTTTTTAACTGAACCTCCCAATAGTTTCCAAGTTGGTTGACTATAAATTTTTCCACATAAATCCCATAAAGCCATATCTATAGCTCCGATTGCACATATCCCCAGGCCTCTTCTTGTTGTCATCATAGTTTTTTCATTCATTTCATGCCAGAGACCTTCAACGTTTCTAGGGTCTTTCCCAACTAATAATTCTTTAAAGCCTCTTCCCATTGCATGAGTTCCGGGCGAATCAATAATTGCTTTTACTCCCCATGGATTGGTATCCGTTTCTCCAATCCCTATCAACCCTTCATCAGTATGAATTTTAACTATAAGATTATCTTGAGCGGAACTACATGCATCTGCATCAAAGTCAGGTATTAATAAACTATAACATTCAAGATCTGTGATTTTCATAGATTAAAGCTTATAAAAACAGGGGCTATTCAGCCCCTGTTGCATAAAATAATTAGTTAGAAGCTTTAACTTCGTTCCAAACTCTATTACGCCATTCAAAATCCTCTGCTGGTTGTAACCAGTTTAATCTATCAGCATAATCAAGTCCTGGAGATTCGTGAGTTACTGTTCCATAACCATATCTCTCATTCATTAATTCCTGAGTGGATTTTTCAATAAAGAAGTTTGCCCAAGCATGTGCTAGATCTTCATTTGCTCCTGCGGTCATCGCCCAAGTATCAAGCCAACCTATTCCACCTTCTTTTGGAATAATGTATTTAACATTGTGACCCATATCTTTTAAAGCAACTTCCTGAAACTCTCCCATGGAAAACATAAGAGAAATTCCTCCACCGTCATAAATTTGATTACCTTCATCAAATCCCGCATAGTAAGTCACAACAAGTTTTTTTTGAGCGATAAGCGTTTGCTTAACTTGCTCCATCTCAGCTTCAGATAAGTTATAGGGATTATCCATACTAAGATAGATAGCGGTATTAACTATGTTGTTGTTTGTGTCATCCAGAATAATCATTTTTCCTGCGTTAGCCGGATCGTGCATTACAGACCAAGAATCAACTCCTCCTTCACCCCATTCGTCAACATCATATATTAATCCAAGTGATCCCCAAGAAATAGGAACGCCATAGTAGCCACCATCAATTTCTACTTCCTTTACATTTTGAAACGCTGGCATTAAGTTGCCAAAATTTGAAAGCTTACTTTTATCATAAGCTTTTAGTAAGCCCGCGCCATGATATCTAGGAAACAAACTTGTATCAATTGAAACTAAATCAAAATCTTCGCCTTTACTTGCCTGAGTAAGAGCAAATAATTCATCAACGCTTCCTACATATTTTACTTTTACCTTAGCATCATATTTTTTTTCGAATTCATCTATCCATTCTTGTTCTGCATAACCTTCAAAACAACCGAGACTTAGTTCTTTTGCTGCAAAAGCAGAAAATGAAAATAAAATAAAAAATAAAGTCGAAAAAATTAATCTAAATAAACTTTTCATAATTCCTCCTATTTGATAGAATTTAATCACATATAAAAGGAATATTCAAATACAATTTGTTATTTACAAGTTTAAATTAATATTATTAGATACATAAAAACAATACTGACTGATTTCTATACTAATATGGATGATAATACTGAAATTATACTTGATTTAAAAAATATCAATAAATCCTTTGGAATTACTAAAGTTCTTGAAAATATAAATATATCAATCAAAAATAATGAATTTTTTACAATACTTGGATCAAGTGGCTCTGGGAAATCTACTATTATTAGGATGATTGGAGGCTTTACTAAGCCTAGCTCTGGGGAAATTATTTTTGAAAAAAAAATAATAAATGATGAGCCTATTTTTAAAAGACCCTTTAACACTGTGTTTCAAGATTATGCCTTATTTCCTAACATGAACGTCTTTAACAATGTTGGCTTTGGATTAAAAATTAAGAATATTGATAAAAACATTATTAAAGAAAAAGTTTTGGAAGTTTTATCTATTGTGGGTTTAGAAAGTTTATCAAATAGAATGCCACAAGAATTATCTGGTGGGCAACAACAAAGAGTGGCTTTAGCAAGAGCAATCATCTGCGAACCAAAAGTTATACTTTTAGATGAGCCCCTTGGAGCATTAGATGCAGAATTAAGAAAACAAATGCAATTATTTTTAAAAGAAATTCAAAAAAAAATTAAAATTACATTTATTTTTATTACTCATGATCAAGAAGAAGCAATTTTTTTATCAGATAGAATAGCTGTATTAAACAATAATAAATTCGAACAGGTCGGAACACCAAAAGAGTTATACTATTCACCTAATACACCTTATTTAGCGACATTTTTTGGGGAATGTAATTTGTTTAAGTGTGAAGTAAAGAATATAACTCAAGACACAGCGTTACTTAATTCAGAATTTGGTAATTTTCAGACTAAAATAAGCAATAATATAAAAATTGGAGATAATGTTAGTTTTGGAATAAGGCCGGAAGAAATTAATTTAATAAATGAAAAAATAGAAAATAGTCTTGAACTTACTATAGATGAAATAAATTTTAAAGGATCTGTTTCAACAGTAAATTTAATAAGCAAACATTCAAAACAAAAAATAAAAATACAAAATATTAGTTCAAATGTATCTAAAGCTCTATCCCCTGGATTGAAAGTTCATATCTTATTCAACCCTAATGCTGGAAACATTTTTCTCTAATGAAATCAGTAATTGATTATTTCAGTAGCTCAATATGGACTATCATTAGCTTTATATTAATAATTTTTTTAATCCTTATTCCTCTTGGATCTTTTTTATCTTATTCATTTTTTACAGTAGATGGACTTGAGATAAATCATGAATTTAGTCTTGCTAATTATAAGGAATTTTTTATCGGTGAAATATATATAGATACTTTCGTTAGAACTGTATTTTTAGCTCTAACTGTTATGTTTTCATGCATTCTGCTTGGTTACCCTGTTGCATATTTTTTGGCTCGTTACGCTGGAAAATTTAAATACGCAATTCTTTTGATGCTAATTATTCCATTATTTATGAGTTACATTATCAAAATTTATATGATGAGATCTATTCTTGGTTACTCTGGATTAATAAATAAAGTATTAAAAATGCTAGATATTATCGAAAAGCCACTTGAGTTTTTTTTATGGAATCAAAATGCAGTAATAATCACTCTTGTAGTAATATTGTTGCCTCTAATCATAATTCCAACATTTATTTCTCTAGATAAAATACCTTCTAATATAATTGAAGCTTCATTTGATCTCGGATGCAAACCTTTTCAGGCATTTAAATATGTAATATTCCCAATTGGATTTCCAGGATTGGTAGTAGGATCAATTTTTGTTTTTATACTTGCATTAGGGGATTTTGTAACGCCTCAGTTGGTTGGCGGCACCTCAGGTTTTACATATGGTAAAATAATTTATAGTAATTTTGGTTTAGCATTTAATTGGCCATTTGGAGCATCTCTTGCTAGCATATTATTGTTTGTTTCTGTGATTATTATAGCGCTCACTAACTATTTAACTAAAAAAAGAAAATCATGACAAGATTAGAAAATGTAACAAAATATATGATGGCGCTATTAACAACTCTGGTTGTTGCAACGTTATATGCTCCAATTATAATGACTATATTTTTTTCGTTTTACAAAACGAGAAAAGGTCTAGTTAATTGGGAATCTTTTTCGTATGAGCCATATACAAAATTAATTTTTGAGAAACAAATATTGGAATCATTACTAAACTCTTTATACGTAGGAAGTTTAACGGTTGTCTGTTCGGTTGTTGTTGGATTTTACTTTGCCAATTACTATCATACTAGTAGGGGTAGAATGAAAGAACTACTTCAATTTATTATTTTTTTACCTTTTTTAATGCCTCCTATAATAACTGGTCTTTCTTTGTTAATTTTTTTTAGAGAGATAGGGTTACCTAGATCATTAAACACCGTTGTTATTGGGCACACAATATTTGTACTCGCAATTGTTTTTAAAATTATATTAAATAAATTAGAAACATTAAAAAGCTCACTAATGGAATCTGCTTATGATTTGGGGGCAAGTAAATTACAGGCTTTTTGGTATGTTTTGCTTCCAAATATAAAACTCTCATTAATTATAGCCGGATTACTTGCTTTTACCATATCTCTGGATGAAACTTTGATAACTTTATTTTTAATAGGAAGTGATACGACATGGCCAATTAAATTATGGGCAAAAATGAGAGTAGGCTTCTCTAAGCAAGTTAATGCATCAGTGACATTAATACTAATATTAACATCTTTTTTAGTTTTGCTGATTGCAACAATTGTATCTAGATCTGAAAAAAGGATAATGTATTAATATGTATAATGAACAAAGATTGTTAAATAAGAAAACTATAGTCACGGGTGGTGCAAGAGGTATTGGCGCTGGAATAGTAAGGAGATTATACGCCGAAGGTGCTGAAATTATTATTTCAGATTTTAGAGAAGAACTAGCATTGGATTTAATCCAGGAATTGGATCAGGATAAAGGCAACATTTCTTTTCATAAAACTGATTTATCAAAAGAAGAAGAAATAATAAAACTATTCAAATTTGCTAAAGATAAATGGTCCTTGTTAGATATATTTATCAATAATGCGGGTATTGAAGAAGGGTATTTACTTAAAGATCTAACATATGAAAAATATAGGAAAACGATGAAAATTAATATGGATGCGCCATTTCTCTGTTCCAAATATGCATTGCCACTGTTTGAGAAAGCTAATGGTGGAAGAATTGTTATGATCACGTCTATACAGGGAATAAGGGGCTATAAGGGAGGTCTGGCATATAATACTGCTAAAGGGGGATTAATAAATATGACGAGAGTTTTAGCTGTAGAATTAGCAGAAAAAAACATACTTGTTAATTCAGTTGCCCCTGGTTTTATTAACACACCAATGGCAATTATGAAGGATGGGGTTTTTGAAGGTGATACAGATTGGTTCAGGGATG
>Ga0209554_1003385_pt1 | contig 10253 bp, 12 predicted proteins | sample MarorgKNORR_S2LV_5_FD_188221 | JGI IMG/M metagenome (GOLD analysis project Ga0209554, IMG submission 188221) | Marine microbial communities from the Southern Atlantic Ocean, analyzing organic carbon cycling - Bottom_A/KNORR_S2/LV (SPAdes) (version 2) | ecosystem: Environmental > Aquatic > Marine... | reverse complement strand
GCCCCATATCGAATTCCGAAAACTGGACGTGTGAGTGAAATCGGTTCGAAGTTCATTGCACTATGGTCATCAAATATATTTATTTTCATGAAAGTCCTAATACACGTTCAATTGTTTCATAATTATTTTCTAAAAATCCAGAGGCGGAACGTTGGATGACCATTGTATAACATTCATCAGCAAAAGGTGACTGGAAACCAATTTTTACCGGTACATCCAGGTCAAAGGCTAGAAGCATTAATGCTTGATTAAACGTTTGATTCATATCCACCAGCGCATCATAATTATTTGTTTTTATCCTATCTAAGACTGAAGATGATTTAATAGCACCCCACCAATTAAGATCCTTATCGGTATAAGAAATAATAAATGGTTTCAAATGTTCCGAATAAAATGGTAATCCCTTTTGATGGACCACATACCGGATCTGCCGAGTTTCATTCTCCATATTCCTTTTTACAAAATGTGCAGCAATCTGGGCATATTCCCTTTCAGCAGGCAGCAGAAAGAGAATACTGCTCGCCCCTGTTCCACCTTGGCTGATTCGAACAAGTTTTTCATTTTGTTTATTTTTTTTCATGGCTGACCACCAAAGAAGCCAATGTATTCTCCATGGGATTTTCATACAAGAATATAATAAGAGTCAAGGCGGGTTAAAACTCCTGTGAAGTAGTATCTATAATCAAATAAATTCAGGATCCAATTTACAAGGAATTGATTATTTTAATTTTAGAGATCTATTCAAATGCCATTCAGTAAAAAATTATTATGGGGCGGACTCGGTTGGGTCATGGGCGGCCCAATTGGCGCCATTTTAGGGTACGCTTTCGCTTCAATGAGTGAAAATCAATCTGCTCAGTGGACTGGCTCTACCCGAAGAGGTTCTGCCTATTCCCAGACAAAATCTGCTGATTTTATGGTTGCCATTCTCGTGTTATTCGCTAAAGTAATGAAGGCGGATGGGCAACTCCTGAAATCCGAATTGGATTATGTAAAACGGTTTTTAAAGCAACAATTTGGTGTTCACCAAACCAACGAATTCATGGTTCTGTTCCAGGATATCCTGGAGCAGGAATATCCCCTGAAAGATGTATGCCACCAAATTCAACGATCCATGGATCATCCCAGCCGGTTAGAACTGATTCACGTTCTTTTCGGATTATCGGCCGCAGATGGCCACGTTCACCCGGATGAGGTTCGCGTGATCCACACTATCGCTAATTACTTAAATATCAATGCCAGGGATTATGAATCTATCAAAGCTATGTTCGCAAAGGATGAATCGGCTCACTATAAAATTCTGGAGATCGATAAATCTGCTTCAAATGATGGCGTGAAAAAAGCCTACCGGAAAATGGCTAATAAATATCATCCCGATAAAGTTGCACATCTTGGAGATGAATTGCAGAAACTCGCAGAAGATAAATTCAAAGCTGTCAATGATGCATATCATCAGATTAAAAAAGACAGAGGCATGGCATGAGCCACGAAAAACCCGGGCAATTCCCTTTCACTCGCGGTATTTATGAGGAAATGTATAAACATCGGCTCTGGACCACGCGCCAATATGCTGGATTTACATCAGCAGAAGAATCCAATTCACGATACAGATATCTTTTAAAAAATGGCGTCAAGGGGTTATCCGTTGCTTTTGATCTCCCAACGCAAATAGGGTACGATTCGGATCATGCCATGTCCATTGGTGAAGTAGGTAAAGTGGGTGTCCCCATTTCATCTCTGGGAAATATGGAGACGCTTTTTAACGAAATACCCTTGGAGCAAATATCCACATCCATGACCATCAATGCCACTGCACCCATTCTTTTAGGCTTATACATCGTAACCGCAGAAAAACAGGGCGTGGCTGCAGAAAAACTGCGGGGGACGATCCAGAATGATATCCTGAAGGAATATGTGGCTCGCGGAACCTACATTTATCCCCCATTATCATCCATGCGAATGGTAACAGACGTATTTGAATTTTGCGCCAGCCATGTGCCCAGGTGGAATACAATATCAATTTCCGGTTATCACATCAGAGAAGCAGGAAGCACGGTTGAACAGGAACTTGCTTTTACTTTTGCCAATGGGATCGCTTATGTCCAAGCAGCTATCGATAAAGGTCTAGATCCGAACCAATTTGGTGCCCGGCTTTCATTCTTTTTTAATTCTCATAACGGCTTTTTGGAAGAGATTGCAAAATTTCGTGCAGCAAGAAAAATTTGGGCCTCCATCATGAAAGACCGCTTTGGTGTAACCAATGATAAAGCGCTGTTGTGCCGGTTTCATGTGCAAACAGGGGGCTCTACACTCACGGCAACACAAATTGATAACAATGTGGTCCGGACCACCATCCAAGCCTTGTCTGCTGTTTTAGGTGGGTCTCAATCTCTTCATACTAACAGCCGGGATGAAGCCCTGGCACTACCAACCGATGAGGCAGTGAAACTTGCCTTAAGAACGCAACAGATCATCGCCCACGAAAGTGGAATTACTGATTATCCGGATCCCTTTGGTGGAAGTTATGTTGTGGAAGAAATGACTGATAATTTGGTGAATGGTGCCCTGATGATCATTGCAGAAATCGATAATCTGGGCGGGGCTATTTCCGCTATCGAAAAGGGATGGATCCAGAATGAAATCTCACACAGTGCCTATGAGTATCAAAAGGGTATTGATTCTAAAAAACAGATCATTGTAGGCGTGAATCAATTCGAAGACACTGAAGAAATTGATCCGGAATTATTGGAGATCGATCCTGAAAAAGTCAATGCACAAATTGAGTCTGTCACATCCTTGAAATCATCCCGAAATAACGATCAAGTGAACCAGCAATTAGGCCGACTCAAAACGGTTGCCGAATCCAATGACAATGTAATGCCATCTATCATTGATTGTGTAAATAATGACTGTACGCTGGGCGAGATCGCAGATACATTTCGTTCCGTGTTTGGAGAACATCAGTCTCAATAATTTGTTTTGACCCGAGCGGCTTCACTTATTTCATTGGTTCTCCATCCCATGATGGTTACACCTGCCACTTTTGGTTTACTCATTTATACTGGGAGTTCAATTCCAGAAAATTCGCACTTACTTTTTATCATCGCATTTTTCTTTTCAACAATTTTGGCCATTGCCACGGTCTATTATATGAAACAAAAAGGGATTGTGAGTAACATGGATGTTTCAATTCGAGAAGAACGGGTTCAGCCCTTAGTCTTTGGTTCGATTTATTGCGGATTGGGATTCCTTTTATTAAAATATTTGAATGCGCCTGCCCTCATTCAGGGACTCATGTTCTGTTATGCTTTTAATACGGCAATCGTTTGGTTCATTACACGAAAGTGGAAAATATCAATTCATGCCATTGGTCTGAGCGGACCTTTAGTTGCTCTCTGGCTTCATGGATTTCACTTGCCAATCTTCATGGGGATTGCACTTGTACTACTATGTGTATCCAGGGTGATCCTGAAAGTACACACACCCGCTCAAGTGATTGCAGGAGCAGGAATGGCCATGGGTCTTGCCTATGTTCAATTAACTCTTTTATTTTTATAACAATGGTGAGACTCTTTTTTATTTTATTCAATCTCTTTTTTTGGGCCTACGATCCGAATTCTGGAAATAGAGTAATATTTTGATCTTTACAAACCTCATCCAAACCAATCTCCGCACAAAATTTTTCGGAAAAGAAATCGAATATTACCAGCGATTAGGATCCACCAACGAAGAAGCTTGGGAGCTCATTGAAAATGGAGAAGCAACCCATGGTATGATAATCATCACTGATCATCAATTCAAAGGAAAGGGCCGGAGTGGGAATTCCTGGTTCATGAGTCCCAGCAAGGGGTTAGCTATGTCACTTATTTTATTGGAATCACTTTCTACAGAAAAGGCTGGGCTTATTACATTGGCCACAGGAGTTGCTATGGCAATAACTCTGGAGAATCGTGGTTTTTCACCCAAACTAAAATGGCCAAATGATATTTTATTAGCCAAAAAAAAAGTGGGTGGAATTTTATGCGAAAGCAAAATTTCTGGACAATCTGTAAAGGCTATGGTTGTTGGGATAGGACTCAATCTGAATGAGACTAAAAATGATTTTCCGGAAGATCTAAACAAATCTGCTACTTCCCTTTTAATTGAGAGTGGCCACACACATCAGCGAGAGTTAGTCGTGGCGATTTTTACCACTTTTTTTGAACACTATTGGGAAAAGTTGCAAAATTCACCCGAAGAAATCATTTCAGAATGGACATCCTTCTGTGGACATATGGAACAAAATATTTCTTTCCGATTCAAAGGTATTCAACAATCTGGTTTATTTAGAGGAATCGATAATTTTGGCCAGGCGCGGGTCATGATCAATGGGAATGAACGAGTATTCCCTTCCATTATTTTGGACTAATTTCAGGCGATGAAGAAAAGTTTATTCGTTTTTATTTTAATATTCAGAATCCTACCCGCTCAGGAATTGCCATATGGGGTTCCCAAATATTTCGAAATGGACCTGAAGGAGTCATTCTATCGGATTGAAATCCATGTTCCATCCTCTTTTCCAAGCGACATCCTTAATTCAATTGAACCTATTCAAAATGGTACCAGTGACATTTATTTCGTGGAATTGAGTTTTGAAGAGATCAAACCAATTCATTTTAAGCTGATCAATTCTCTTTTTCCAGAAAATATGACCCTTAATTTTATTGACCTGAACACGAACGGGTGGGTGGGACCATATACGCGTGACATCATTTCAAATGATTCACCTTTCATTTCTGGCCAAATGAAAACGGATCGAATCTTGATTGAAATAAGTATTCCCAAGGGTGAAGATCCAACATTCCCGATCCAGGAAATAGTCTCACCAGAGAGACCTGAGAATTTTTTACAATCTATTGCCAGACCAACTCCACAATCCAGGGAACCAAATAATAAAATATTACTCTGCGGATATTGGCCGCTCACAAATGAATGTATCCGACCCTTTAGCAGGAATGAATTATTTAACCCAGATGGATGGATCGGTGAAAATTGGGAGGATAGCGGATATGATGTGGTCTCGTATTTCCCAAACTTCACACCGCCTGATTGTGACAATTGCGGACAAGGAAATGGAGATCTCGAAGTGGATTACCAAGACACTTCAGAAGACTGGTGGAATATCGTAGATAGCATTAATCCTATTGCAATTATCACATTTAGCAGGGGATACATCGATTATAGCTGGGAACTTGAATGGCAATTTTTTAATTCCATTAACTGGATCCCCGATTTTACACCGCCCACATTGCCCACACCCAGTCCGCCTGATTCGACCTGGCCTACTAATTCTCCCCGGTTTTCTTCACTGCCAATGGATACGATTGTGGCTGCCATCGATTCAGCAAATCTTGGGCTTAATCCTTATATCGATTATTCAAATGGTGCAGGAAACTATTTATCCGAATTTCTAGGGTATCATGGCGTTTGGTATAAGGCACAAATGGATTCTGCCAATGTACCATGTTATACTGCTGGTCATGTTCATGTAGGTGGTCTCATCAGTTGGGAAACGGCCCACGAAGCAGTGAAGATCACCTTAAGAGAAGTGATCAAGGTTGTGGATGATTTTAAGGATCTTCCCGGGGATGTGAATGAAGATGGTGTCGTGTCGGTCATGGATATGCTCATGCTCGTTTCACATATTCTAGAATTTAATCTCCTGGATGAAAATGAAATGGTTCTAGGGGTATCAACTTCGATTCCACGATCGATATTTATGACCTGTTGCTGATCTCAAATATCATCTTAGATTTTTAGAGGACTTTGCAAAACCCTGTGTGTGAAGAAAATATCAGAATCGATGCAGGGGTGATACTTTGATGTTAATCTCAAATCCCTGAAATTTATCTTTTAAATCATTTTCTAAAGATCGACAGCAAGCTATGATCTTTTTTTGACTCAACCCCACTTTTACATTGATCCCCAATAAGATCACATGATGGTTCTCGGTTTCTACAACACGAATATCATGGATATCGGTGATTCGTTCATCCTCTTTCCAGTTCTGATTCAGAAATGACTGAATATCCTGAATCAATGGATTTCCCGGTTGAACCGGATCCATGTGAACCGTGGGTTCCACTCCCAGAGCCTGTTCCAGTTTATCTTCTACTTCTTCTGAAATATCATGTGCTGCGGCCGTAGATCTTTCTGCATCAATTTCCACGTGGACGCTGGCAAACTTATCATGCCCATAACTGTGAATGGTGATATCATGGGCACCCAAAACGCCATCTACACTCATTACGATCTGACGAATAGATTCAACATCTTCCGATGTCGGTGGTTTACCAATGAGATCATCCACTGCATCCTTCGCGATTTCAATTCCTGTGTAAATTAAGAATAGGGCTACACCCAATCCGGCCCAGCCATCCACTGCAGAATAGCCATATTTTCCTGCAATTAATGCACCTACAACCAATAGACTCGATAACGCATCAGTGCGATGATGCCACGCATCTGCATGAAGAGTACCGGAAGCAATCTTGGATGATAAGAATTCCGCATATTGAGCAGTGAACTCTTTTAAGATAACGGTAGCCAACAGGACAATTATCATCCACCATGCGGATGAAACCAATTGTGGGTTACGGATTCTTTCAATCGATGCTTCAATAAATTCGATACCTGCCACACACAGCAACACAGCAACAATGAGTGTGGCGATATACTCAGCTCGACCATGACCATAAGGATGCTCCACATCAGCAGGCTTTTCGGTTTGTTTAAAACCCCAGATCACCACAGCGGATGAGATCACATCAGATAAAGTATGTACCGCATCGGCAATGACACTGACAGCACCCACCAAAATGCCAATTGTCATTTTTAAAATAAATAGAATCGTATTTACAAGGACAGAAACCCATCCCTGAAAAATGCCAACCTTTGATCTGTAAACTTGAGCCGACTCTTTTGTGTTCGGAACGAAATATTTTGTTATTTTTTCAAACATAAAGACTATATCATCCCCTTCACTTTATGGAGTTTATTAACGCCGCCTTGCGCCAGCGCATATTCAAATGACCATTTAATACAAGCCGATCCGATTTTTCCATCTTTGCGAATGGCGATATAAGCAATCTGAAAATCGGGATTTCCATTATGCCTTTTAATCACACGGTTTAAGGCTTCTTCACAAGCCGCAGTTGGGTCGTAACCTTGTCTCATGAGTTCCACAACAAGAAAACTCCCTGTTGTTTTGATTACTTCTTCTCCCAATCCTGTGGCGGCGGCGCAGCCAATTTCATTATCAACAAAAAGGCCTGCGCCAATAATGGGACTGTCTCCTACTCTGCCGTGCATTTTATAGGCCCAGCCGCTAGTGGTGCAAGCGCCGGCCAAGTCACCATTTTTATCCTGGGCCAATACTGAAATGGTATCGTGTGTTTCATGGGGCGTCATTTCCCGCCGTTTCTTTTTCCACTTTTTCCAGGCTTTGCGAGACTCATCTGTTAAAAGATCCATTTCTTCAAATCCTTGAGATACAGCGAACTGTCGCGCGCCTTCCCCAACGAGCATCACATGTTTCGTGTCTTCCATGACTTTTCGCGCCAAAGAAACGGGGTGTTTAATTTTTTGAACAAAAGCCACGGATCCGGCATTACCGGTGGAATTCATGACGCATGCATCTAAAGTTACATTGCCTTGTTCATCGGGCAATCCGCCAAAACCAACGGATGTAATTTTGGGATCCGCTTCCGGCACGCGAGCGCCTGCTTCCGCAGCATCCATGGCATTACCGCCATTTTGTAAAGTTTTCCAGGCAGCATCGTTGGCCGGGAGTCCATGATTCCATGTGGATAGAATCAAGGGATCATTTAGATTGGGGTTGATCTTTTGTCCCCCAAAGATTGCCGATGGTGCCGTTAACCCAATGGCGCTTGTTTTTATGAAATCCCTGCGTTTCATACCCATACTACCAGAATTAAACCTACAATCATGAGTCCCGTAAACTGATAGCCCATATTCACGCCAAATAATTTCCAGGAATGTTTTTCAAAAACAACGCCTGTGATTCCAAATGTAAAAATATAACCAAGCCAAAGCCAAAATGAAGAAGTAAACCCAACCGTTAAATTGGATAAATCATGGTAAACCACTTTCATAATATCAACCATGTGTGCCGTAACAAATACTAAAACAAGCGTCCCTAAAAATTGATAGAGTAGCCCAATTCCGTAACCGCCAACGGATTTATCTTTGGCTTCTTCCTTTGTTATACCCATACCATCCAGCCATTGATTTAAAAACAAAGCGGGTGAATACCACAATCCGCCTAATAAGTAATGAGCAAAAGTGGCGACAATAACGGCGAAATAATTGATGGTTGGTTCATACATATTGATCTGCTTGATTTACAGGGGTGTAATTTATATTGTAGAGACATGGCGACGCTACGTCTTTACAATATATCACCCACCGATTATCAGAAAAACAAACGATTCAAATTGCTATTTTTTTTTAAAAAAGTCTATCTATATTGTGGAATCCCATTAAGGGATAACTAAACTAAAAGGAGAATAAAATGAAAATATTTATTCACATCACTCATGGACCAGAACACCCCACCCGCGCAGCACTCGGTTTTCTCATTGCCAAAACGGCCATTGAAGAAGGTCATACAGTCTCGTTATTTCTGGCTGGCGACGCCGTGCAATTGATGCGCGACGCTGTACTTGACAATCTAACAGGGCTGGGAACGGGAAAACTTCGTGAACACTATGATGCAATTGTCAAAGGTGGCGGTAAATTCTATCTTTCAGGGATGTCCAGTAAAGGCCGGGGCTTGACCGAAGCAGATTTGAAAGGCAAACCTGCTGTATTCTCGCCTCCCAATGTGCTCTTAAAGCTCTCGCTGGAACATGATCGAATGTTCACTTACTGACCCTTGAATTACCATTCAAGAATAGGATAAATCTATAAATGAAAATACTGCGACACGGAGATTTGGATCTCATTCTTAAACGCTTTGATGATCCGGATGAGATTCGCCATATGGAAAAAGGGACATTTGAACTGGTCACCATTGGCGGCATGACCATCGGCAGAGCCACATACGAACCGGGCTGGAAATGGTCGGAACATGTGGGTAAAGCCCTGGGAAAAACACACTGCGATGTGGAACATGTGGGGTTGGTTATTTCTGGATCAGCAACCGTGGCTTTTAAGGATGAGCCCGTTCAAACCGTCACACCGGGGACAATCTTTTATGTGCCAAAAAAAGTCCATGACAGTTGGGTCGTGGGCGATGAGCCTTATGTGTCCATTCACTTTCTCGGCGCGGACCATTATGCGAAATAGTTTTGTGATGTTTATTTTCCCATAATTCACTCCCACACTTAAACTAAATTCCGGAATATGAGTCAGTCATTCTATCCCTTTGAGAAAGCCTTCATGGCGGAGTTGAATTAATCCGCTGAATTAGCCCCCATTCCCAAGGATACTATCCTTGCTAAACAAGGAAAATACATGAAGGTAATTCCGTTGCTAACGAAAGGATCTATCCGTGTTTTTCGGCAGGATTTTGATTTAGATCGGGAAATTCTCGTCTATTATATATCCCCGGGGGAAACCTGCATGATGTCATTAGTGGCCAGTTTTGGCGATATGAAAAGCCGTGTGAATGCAGTGACTGAAACAGATTCTGAAATGTATATGATCCCCATTGAAAAGGTGCGGGAATGGCAGATCAAATATGAAAGCTGGAATGGGTTTATTATACAGACATTCATGAACCGCTATACTGAACTTCTGGATACCATGAATGATTTGAGCTTTCAGTCTGTTGAAGTAAGGTTGAACCATTATTTGTCCCAATACAAAAAACGAACGAATGCTTCTGCCCTGCACATCACCCATCAAGGATTGGCCAACGAACTTGGGACGGCACGAGTGGTCATTTCCCGAATCTTGAAAAAGATGGAGCAGGAAGGCCAAGTCGAATTGAAACGGGGATTGAATAAAATTATGTAGGGGCTAGGCATGGCTCGTCTTTACATAAAATAATACCTTATATTTAATATTTATTACGAATCGTAGGCCGCCATGCCCGTTTCAGCTTGCCCAATTATCAGGGTATGCATTTCGTGGGTGCCTTCGTAGGTGTAAACCGATTCAATATTGGCCATGTGCCGCATAATAGGATAATCTTCTGTAATACCGTTTGCCCCAAGAATGCCCCGTGATATCTTGGCTACATCTCTCGC
>Ga0209554_1003384_pt1 | contig 10253 bp, 11 predicted proteins | sample MarorgKNORR_S2LV_5_FD_188221 | JGI IMG/M metagenome (GOLD analysis project Ga0209554, IMG submission 188221) | Marine microbial communities from the Southern Atlantic Ocean, analyzing organic carbon cycling - Bottom_A/KNORR_S2/LV (SPAdes) (version 2) | ecosystem: Environmental > Aquatic > Marine... | reverse complement strand
AACTCACCTGCCTCGAGCATCCTGGCGAACCTGTCGAACACGGTCAGGTAGGTCCGCTCCTGCTCGCTGGTGGGAAGGTCCACGGGCCGTATCCGCTCCCGTACCAGCACGGCCAGCGTGGTGTCGCTATGTCGGACCGGCACGGCCAACAGGTTCACGTCCCGGTCGGCTCCGACGTTGACGGTTCCGGACAATGTGGAACCGGTCGAGAATGCCTCGGCCACGAGCGGGCGTCGGCGTGGCTCGAAGGACTGACCCACCAGGTCCGCCCGGTAGAGGGTGGTGCCGGTGGTTGGTCGGACGTGCCCCAGGAGGATCAGCGGGGCCTCGCCGTCACCGCGCCTGCGGCCGTACAGGATCAGGTCAGCGAAGGAGAGATCCGCCAGGAGTCCCCAGATGCTGACCAGGTCCTGGAGGTGGGCTACCTCCGCCCCATCCAGGTCCGTATGCAAACGGGCCAGATCAGCCAGCGTCGCCACGTTCCGACCCCGCTGTCAGCCCCCGGTGCCGGACGTTCAGCCGAAGCCGACCGGATTGTCGGATCCGGCGGCGCCGATATCCACGTAGGAGATCTTCGCTGCGGGTACGCCAACCTGGCGACCCCTCACATCGGTCAGCCAGAGCACCAGGCCACCGTCGGTCACGGCCGCATCCACCTCGGACCGCAGGGCGGCCACGTCGGTGTCATCGGCCAGCTCGACCTTGATCTCCTTCGGGTTGTCTGTAACACCGATTCGCAGGTCCACGTCATGCTCCTCCGGGGTATCCGGTTCTTATCCGAGCCACCGGCTCAGATGATTCTGAGTTCCTTGTGCCGACGCTTCGTCGGCTTCATGTCCACGTCGATCATTCTGGCCATCTCAGCGAACAACGCTCCCACCTCGGTCGACGGATCCACAGCCGCCGGCCGCCCGTTGTCGGCACCTTCACGGAGAGCCGGTACCAGCGGTATCTGGCCGATGAGGGGCACCTTGAGGCGGTCAGCCAGGGCCTGGCCGCCACCCGCTCCGAACAACTCGTAGCGGGTGCCATCGTCGCCGGTGAACCACGACATGTTCTCGATGATGCCGTGGACCTTGAGGTTGACCTTCTCGGCCATGAACGCCGCTCGCTGGGCCACCGTCTGGGCAACCGCCTGGGGGGTCGTCACCACGTACATCTCGGCGGTCGGAAGGAAGCCGGCCAACGAGATCGAGATATCACCGGTACCGGGCGGCAGGTCCACGATCAGGTAGTCGGGCTCGTCCCAGTAGACGTCGGTCAGGAACTGTTCCAGGGCCTTGTGGAGCATCGGACCCCGCCAGATCACCGGCTGGTCCTCGTCGGCGAAGAAGCCCATGGAGATGCAGCGCACGCCGTGGGCCTTCGGCGGAATGAGCATTCCGTCAATGACCGTCGGCGGTCGTGACGCGCCCAGCATCCGTGGGATGGAGAAGCCCCACACGTCGGCGTCCACCACCGCCACGTCGCGATCGCGCGCAGCGAGGGCGACAGCCAGGTTGGTGGTCACCGATGACTTGCCGACCCCGCCCTTGCCCGACGCGATCAGAAGCACCCGGGTCCTCGAGTTCGCCTCGGCGAACGGCACGGCCCGACCCTCGGAATGACCGTAGGTGGAGTTGGTTCCCGCTGTGGCCGACGGATCTCCGTGCAGACGCTCCCGGATCTCGCCCTGCTGCTCCTCGGTCATGACCGTGAAGTTGACCTTGACGGCCTCGACTCCGTCCAGAAGGAGGACGGCGGTCCCCACCAGCTCCTGGATCTCCACCCTCATCGGACACTCGGGCGCCGTCAGGGCGATCTGGACCTCGACACGTGATCCGTCCACACGGATCCCACTGACCATGCCCAGATCAACCATGCTCCGTCGGAGTTCGGGGTCATGGACGGGCCTGAGGGCCTCCATGACCTGCGTTTCAGTAACCGTCACGGGTTCTCCTCGGCTGCGATGGATCTGGCCCACCTTCGGCACCCACCGGTATCCACCGGGGAGCCGGCCTACAGGCCGGTGCCGCAGGCTGACCCGGCCAGATGGCCGGGGAGCCGGATTCGGTAGAATAACCGTGTGGACGGAGCCCCCCTCACGGCCACCGAATTCGCCTCGGCGGTCACCGCCATAACCGGCGCCTTCGGCGACCCGACTCGCCGCAACATCTACCTACGCGCCCGTGACATCGAGCACGGGGTGACCGCTGGCGACACGGCCGAGGCATTCGACATCCACCCGAACGTGGCACGCCACCATCTGGACAAACTGGCTGCCGGCGGCTACCTGGAGGTCGTGGTGCAACGCCGCGAAGGAGCCTCGGCCGGCCGACCGTCGAAGTCCTACCGGGTGACCAACCCCGGAGCCCCGCTCGAGGTACCGGTCCGTCAGGACGCCGTCCTCGTCAGCCTGCTGGGGCGTGCCCTCGCCCTCCTACCGCCCGACCAGGCCGAGGCAATGGCCGAGGAGGTAGGTGCCGAGGTGGGCCGCAGCATGGCCGAAGCCATCGGAGACCACGAGGTGCACCGTTCGTTCCAGTCGGCTCTCCAGGTCGTGGCGGAGGCACTCACCGCACATGGCTTCGCCGCCAGGGCGGAGCGCGTCAACGATGACCGCCTGCGGATCGTCTCCGAACACTGCCCCTTCGGAAACGTCGCCATCGAACACCCCGTGATCTGCGCCGTGGACCGTGGTCTGGTGGCGGGCATGTTGAGCGCTCTCTACGGCGAGACGACAACCGAGATGCGGTCATCTCTTCCCATGGGTGACTCGGTGTGCACCACCGACGTCACGATCTGAAACCGTAGACCCACCCGGACCCGTCCAACCATCGTGACCCGCCACTACCTCGACCACGCATCCACCTCGCTACTGCGTCCCGAATCGGTTGCCGCGATGACTGCGGCGCTCACGGGCGCCGTCGGGGATCCGGGCCGGATCCACCACGAGGGCATGGTCGCCCGCCACGCCGTGGAGACCGCCCGCCTCCACGTTGCCGAACTGCTCGATGCACGTGGCCGCGAGGTGGTCTTCACCTCTGGCGCCACGGAATCCATCGCAATGGCCTGCTGGGGAGCCGACCAGCGTGACGGACGGCGCCACAGCGTGATGTCGGCGGTCGAACACTCAGCGGTACGACGCCAGGCCGACCGTGGCCCCTGCACCATCGTGGGCGTGGACCGCACCGGCCGGGTCGACCCCGATGAGATCCTGGCCGGCATCACGGACGACACGGGGATCGTCCACCTCCAGCTGGCCAATCACGAGGTGGGCACCATCCACGACGTCGCAACGGTGGCCCACGCCTGCCGGGAACGCGACGTGCTCTGCCACGTGGACGCTGCGGCCGCTGTCGGCCAGGTAGCCGTGTCGTTCCGGAACCTGGGTTGTGACCTGATGAGCGTCAGTGCCCACAAGTTCGGTGGGCCGCCCGGCATCGGTGCCCTCCTGGTGCGCCGGGGGCTGCGCCTGGACCCGTTGCTGCTGGGCGGCGAACAGGAACGGGCCAGGCGTGCCGGGCTCGAGAACGTGCCAGCAGTGGTGGGATTCGGTGCTGCAGCAGCGGCACTGGACCCGGAAACGTTGGCTGCCGAGTCGCTCGAGGCGATACGGCGGACGGACCTCCTGCGATCAGGTCTGGCGTCAATGGACGGAATCGAGTCCCACGGCCACCCGGTGGAGCGACTCCCCCACCTGGTCTGCGTCAGCATCGCCGACATCGAACCCCAGGCCGTACTCCTGGGCCTGGACAGGATCGGGGTGGCGGCCCACTCCGGCAGCGCGTGTGCATCCGAGACCCTCGAGCCGTCACCGGTGCTGGAGGCAATGGGGGTTGACGCCCACCGTTCGCTGCGGCTCTCCGTGGGGTGGAACACCACCGACTCCGACGTGGATGCCGCACTGGATGCCCTGCCGGGGATCCTCGCCGACCTCCGAGCCCTCCGATGACGATTCTCCTGGTACGCCACGGATCCGCCGGCGACCCCTACCGGTGGTCGGGTGACGATGCGGACCGGCCGCTGGATGCCGCCGGAGTCGCCCAGGCCGCCCGGCTGAATGACGTCATAGTCGAGATGGACCTGCCGGTCGTCAGGGTCCTGAGCAGTCGCGCCACCCGGTGCCTACAGACAATGGAGCCCCTCTGCGGCCACCACGGTGTCGATGCCGAGGTGGATGGTGACCTGTTCGAAGGGGCAGCAGAGCGAACCACCCGCCTCGTCCGGGAGATGGCTGGCACGACCGGGGACGGAACTCTCACCATCCTGTGCAGCCATTCCGATGTGATCCCCGAGGTGATCCGGGACCTGGCCACTGACGGCGTCGGCCTGAGCGGCGGCCGGGGCTGCGCATACGCATCCATCTGGGAGCTCACGACCTCCGACGGGCGGGTAGTGCACGCCGACTACCGGTCGACTCCCTGAGACCGGGGCTGGCCTCCGCCCCACCCACCACCCGCTCCGGGTTGGTCAGGAACCCTCCTGCGGCGCAGGGGTGAGGAGCCCCACCGCGACCAGCAGGTCGACCAGGTCGTCGGGTTGTCCGGACAGGCCTACGAACTTCGCCAGGTCCACCGCGGCATCGCCGGGCCGGTCGAGCACGGTGGCCAGCACCACTGCCCGATAGGCGAGGCCGTACGGATCCAGGGGGTCCAGTGCCAGGGCGTCGTCCAGGTTCGCCATACCTCTCTCGACCAGTTCCGGCGACCGTGTGGCCACCAGCAGCCACCCTCGTTCAGCGAGCAGGTCGGCGCTGTCCGGTCTGGCGTCGAGACCCGAGTCCAACAACTCCAGGGCGACAAGTAGGTCACCTGAGGATGCCAGACCGGTCGCGATCCGTTGGCGGAGGCGGCTGGCTGCCAGCAGATCGCCGATGATCGGCGGAGCCACGAGGCCATCCAACACGACCAGATCCTCGGCGGCACCGGCGTGGTCCCCGTCGGCATGACGCTGCGAGGCCCTGAAGACACGGACGTCCGCGTACGTCGGATCCACGGCCACGGCATCATCCAGGTCGGAACGCCCCTGAGCCTCGTCACCGGCCCTCCAGTGGGACCAACCGCGGTAGGCCAGAGCCTCGACGTTTGAGGGCTGGATCTCCAGCACCCTGGAGTAGATGGAGATGGCCTCATCGGGTGGTGACACGCCGGCGTCCGCCAGAAGGGTCCGGGTGGAGGATCGGATGTCACCGCTCAACGTGTCGCCTGCCAGACGGTCACCGGCCGAGCGGGCCACGAGGACCCCGGCCAGGAGCACGACCACAGCCACCACACCCAGGACAACGGGTCGCCCCGGCGCCGAGACCCCGGTTGACAAATGCTGCCACCGTCTGATCGAGACCGCCACCCCTGCCATGGCCGCACCGCCCACAAGGACGGGCAGGACCCACACCAGTCCGACCAGGCCGTCACCACGCGGCGTGTAGTCGATGTCCTCACCGAACCGGTCCACCAGCATCGACCTGATCTCGGCATCGGTACGGCCCCTGTCCACCATGGTCCTGATGGTCGTACGGATCGTGCGTGCGATCGGAACGTCGGACTCGCCGAGGGACTGCCCCTGGCACACCGGGCAGGCGAAGTCGCCGGCCAGGTCATGGACACGGTCGGCGTTGGTGAGCGGCGGTCGATCCGCCAGCTCAGAGCCGACCAGGCTCCCGACGACCACGACGACGACCAGCATCCAGGTCAGGAGCAGGCCCCGGTCTCCGATCCTCACGAGACGGCCGCCACAGCGCGGGCAAGCAGGTCGTCCAGTTCCTCCATCTCAACCCCGCCGATGACCTTGGCGGCAACGTGACCTGATGGGGTAACCAGATACGACTCCGGGACCCCGACCACCCCCCAGTCCACGGCGATACGCCCCGTATCGACGGTCAGCACGGGCCAGTCGCCCCCGTGCTCGGCGAAGAAGGCAGCCACAGCCGACGGAGAGTCATCGAATGCGACGGTGACGAGCCTCACGTCGTCCGCCCCGGCGTGTGCGTCGGCGAAGGCCACCAGTTCGGGGTGCTCCCTGATGCACGGCACGCACGTCGTGGAGAAGAAGTTCACGACCACCCAGCGGCCCCGCTGGTCATCCAGATCCCAGGAGGAGCCGTCCAGCGTCACGCCGACCACCGCAGGCGCCACCGCTCCGACCAGATGCGTCCTCATCCGATCCCGGCTGGTATCACGGGTGGCGAACACGGCGATGAGGATCGCCAGGATGAGGCCCACGGCCAGCGCCGTCCCCCGTACGGGATTCCCATTCACGGGGTTCACACCGTGACCCCCTCCGGGGAGCCTTCGGCCACCTCGCCCGAGGCGCGGCGTCTACGACCACCGCCGGTGGGGACAGCAGCCAGGGCTGTCCCGATCGCCATGATCGCCCCTCCCACCCAGAGCCAGGCCACGAGGGGCTGGACGGTGACGCGTACGACCGTGATGTCCGACCCTTCGTCGGGCACTGCCAGAACGGCCAGCTGGACGTCGTCGCGGAGGGTGGAACGGGTTGCCGGGGTCCCGATGGTCTGACCGCCGAAGGGGAACGTGCTGATGGCTGGGACATACGTGCGTCCGTCGACGCGTACCGACACGCGTATCTCGGTCTTCTCTGACAGCTCCACGGTGGCGAGGCCCTCGAACACCAACTCGTGCCCGGCGAAGACCGCCCGTTCCCCCGGTTGGTCGAACCTGAACTCGGCCTGTCGGATGAAAGCCGAGGAGCAGGCGAACGCCACGGCCACCACCGCCACCCCGATGTGGACGACCATGCCGCCACTGGAACGTCCGACGAGGCCCCGTAGACCCCGGGACCGCACAGCCATCCCGAGCTGTCGCACCGCCCCACCGATCGAGAACCCGGCCAGGCCAACAGCCAGCGTCGGTGTCCAGCCACGGCTCCCCAGGCCCACAGCGAGCACCATGGACACGGCACCGGTGACAGCCGGCCAGCGGAGGCGTCCAGCCATGACGGAACCTGTGGTGCCTCCCCACGGCAGGGCCGGCGCCACGGCCATGAGGAACAGCAGGGCGAAGCCGATGGGCATCGTCATGCGCTCGAAGTACGGGTTGCCCACCGAGATCCGATCCCCGTTGGCGGCCTCGACGAGCAGCGGAAACACCGTGCCGAGCAGCACGACGAAAGCGAACGCCCCGAACAGCAGGTTGTTGACCAGGAACGCCGAGGTCCGCGAGACCGGTGATTCGATGGATCCGACCGTCCTCATGGAGTCGCCCCGCCAGGCAATGAGGCCGACCGTGGTCACCACCACCAGGCCGAAGAACCCCAGCAGCATCGGTCCGATGCCCGACTCGGTGAAGGCATGCACCGACTCCAGCACCCCCGACCGGGTGATGAACGTTCCGAGGATGGTGAGCGAGAACGTGGCGCACAGCAGCGAGAGGTTCCACACCCGCAGCATCCCAAGGCGCTCCTGCACCATCACTGAGTGGAGGTATGCGGTGCCGGTCAGCCAGGGAAGGAAGGAGGCGTTCTCAACCGGGTCCCACGCCCAGTAGCCACCCCACCCCAGGACCTCGTACGACCACCAGGCGCCCAGCAGGATCCCCACGGTCAGGCAGCCCCAGGCCATCAGCGTCCAACGGCGGGCCTCCAGCAGCCAACCCTCTCCCAACCGGCCGGTGGTAAGCGAGGCCACCGCCAGTGCGAACGGGACGGTGAAACCCACGTATCCCAGGTAGAGCACCGGCGGGTGGAACGCCATGAGCACGTGGTTCTGGAGCAGCGGGTTGGGCCCGGGACCGTCATAGCCCGCCCACGGCTCGAAGCGTCCGAACGGATGTGCAGGCCCGGCCAGCAGCAGGAAGAAGAACGTGCAGACCACGAACAGCACCAGCAGCGTCCAGCCCACCACCGGATCATCCAGACGGTGGCGGAACCTCCTCGTCACCAGCACCACATAGCCGACGAGGATCAGGACCCACAGCAGGATCGACCCCTCGAGCGCCGACCAGAGCGTGGCCACGTTGAACAGGGCGGGGGTGCGGTGGCTTCCGTTCTGGGCCACGAAGGCCACGGTGAAGTCGCGGGTGATGAGCGCCCGCTCCATGACCGCCACCTGCCCGACCGCCGCTACGGCCAGCAGCCCCACCCAGATCCGGGCCCGGACGAGGAACACAGGGCTCCTGGTCGCTAGCCCCCAGGCCAGGCTGAGGAGGCCGGCCACCGAGGCGGACAGCCCGAGGGCCACGAACGCTGTGCCGAGGGTGGCGTTCAACCGGCGGCCCCGCAGGACTCCAACTCGGCACCGTCTGACCGGTAGTCGTTGTCGTGCTTCACAACCATGTGGTCGGTCCGCAGGTACCAGCCGTCACCAGCCGCACTGGACAGCTCATCCAGAGCGGGCGGGCGACCGGCGATCCACGCCCCCTGGAGCACCACGGGGACGCCCGGTTGGAACAGCTCGGCAGGGTCGCCCATGTGGACCACGTCAGCCAGCACGTCGCCGGCACACAGCGTGAAGACCACTGCGGATCCGCCATCGGACTGTGTGACCACGAGGCCGGGCTGCGGGGTTCCGACCACGCGGAACCTGCTGTCACCCAGCTCGGAACGCAACTCGACGGCCTCGGCCACGTCGTAGAAGAACAACGAGGCGTCGCCCAGCGTTCTCAGCAGTACGAACACCACGCCACCCACGATCAGCAGGAGCAGCGCGAGGGCTCCGCGCCGCTTGCCGGCTGCAGGCCTGGCGGGTCGGGGCGTGAGGTCCAGTGACGGTGGTTCCGGCCCGGCGTCGTCAGTCACGGTCATTCCCGGGCGACTCCAGCCACCTACGGCGCTCGTCGGGCACCAGGGCACTCAGGGAGCGGCCACGCTGCGCCAGACGAAGGGCGTAACCACCCAGTACGACAAGGGAGATTCCCCAACCGGCGATGAGGTATCCGAGGTGGGTCATGACGACTCCCCGGCCTGTTCGTCGGTGAGGCCGAGAGCGGCGTCAAGCTCATCGGCCGAGGTCTCGGAGCGGCGTTCGGCAATGGCCGAGACGACCGCATGGTCAATCGCCGCGCGCTCCAGCCAGCCGACACGGAACCTCTGCAGCGTCAACCACCAGATCACCAGGCCGAAGGTGAGGAAGCCGAACATGAGGGTGAACAACGTGAGGTCCTCGATCTTGAGCTCCTCCAGCGTTGACCTCTGGTGGAGCGTGCGGTTCTCCCACCATGCCACCGAGCGGTTCACGAGAGGTATGTCCAGGACGGCCACGAGGGCCACCACGGCCGCCTGACGCTCCTGGCGCCTGGGGTCGGTGGTGGTGCGGCGTAGGGCCAGGTATCCGGAGAACAACAGGAACAGCACCAGCGTGGTCATCAGGCGCACATCGCCCCACTCCCACCAGGTGTTCCAGACCGGGCGACCCCAGATGGATCCGGTGACCAGCACCAGGCCGCACAGCACGGTGCCGACCTCCGCAGTGGAGTGGGCCATCACGTCCCACCAGGGGGTCCGCTTCACCAGCACCCCGATGCTGGCCACTGCACAGAGCATGAACGAGGCGTACATGCCAATGGCCATCGGCACATGCAGGTACAGCATCCGGACGGCATCGAACTGACCGAACTCCTCACCGGTGGTGGGGTGGATCCGGACGTCTGGGTCGGTCAGGAAAAAGGCCAGCACGCCGAGGACGACAAGGCTCGCCAACGCGGCGCAGCCCAGCAGGCGCGAGCCGCGCGATCCCGTGGTGTCTCGTCTCTCGCCTCGTCCGGCCATCAGTGCTCCCGGTCAGTCCTCGATCAACACGCCATGGGCCAGTGCACCGACCACGGTGGCGATCAGGGCGGCTACAGCCAGAAGCCCTGTCCAGGCCCAACCGTCAACCGCCGCAGCCCCGAGGGCATCGTCAAACGCCCGGGTGGCCCCGATCAGCACCGGCGCCAGTACCGGAAGCAGGAGGATCGGCAGGAGGGTTTCCCGCACCCCCAGCCCCGAGGCCAGCGCGCCGTAGAGGGTACCTGCCGCCGCCACTGCGACCCCGGCCAGCAGCCCGGCGACCACCAACAGCACCGGATCCACGACCTGAACCCCGTAGAGCACGAGAAGACCGCCGAACAGGACGACCTCCAGCAGCACCAGTTGCACGAACACGGCCGTCGCCTTGCCGATGAACAGGGCTGCCGGCGGAAGGCCTGACATCCGCAGCGCATCGAGGGTCCCGTCGGACTGTTCCAGGGCAGCCGACCTGTGAACCGCCAGCAGGGCGCTGAGCAGCACCGCCACCCAGAACAGGCCCGACGCGAACATCCGGAGGGTCCGGTGGTCGG
>Ga0209554_1003383_pt1 | contig 10256 bp, 9 predicted proteins | sample MarorgKNORR_S2LV_5_FD_188221 | JGI IMG/M metagenome (GOLD analysis project Ga0209554, IMG submission 188221) | Marine microbial communities from the Southern Atlantic Ocean, analyzing organic carbon cycling - Bottom_A/KNORR_S2/LV (SPAdes) (version 2) | ecosystem: Environmental > Aquatic > Marine... | reverse complement strand
AAATTCTGCGCGAGACTGGAGTGGTTGGGGAAGAGTCATATATAAGCTCAGTGTTTATTGCTGCTTAGCAGTATTTCAAGGCTGCGCCGATAGAGTGCACTTATTGCGCTGTCGATTTCTTGTCATTCGGGAAGCTGACAGCAGGCGCCGCGTTGCCGCGGTGTGCGCGGTGCGGCTCGAGGCCCGTAACCCCTTGTTTCCTCCAGCGGATAGGAGGATTCTTGGGGGTCACTGAGCCGAGAGCTCCTGTGAACGACACATTTGGATCTGCAAAAGTGGTGCCAGGAGCGTGCTATGTTAATCTAACAACTTGTAATTAAAGGAGTTGAATATACGAAGACACTGGAGGTCGGGAGCTGTGGAGGGGGTGGCGGAGGGGATTTGGTGCAAAAACTGCGCAAAACCGTTATGATCTCGTACGATGTGTGCGCCTTCACGATCGCCTCGCGCTACTTGATGTCGTACTCCTTCAGCTTGTACTGCAGTGATCGAACGCTGATCCCGAGGATATCGGCGGCTTTGCGCCGGTTGGAGGTGAGGCGCTGGAGGGTCTGGCCAATGAATTCGGCTTCTACATCTCGCAGGGACGAGCCCAACGGGATGTGCAGGACAGCATCGGCGTCCGCAGAGGGTTCGCCAAGAGCCTCGGCGAGGACCTCGGGTGTCAGGGCTCTTCCCGGACAGGTGACGACCAGGCGCTGGATGAGATTGCGAAGTTCGCGGACATTTCCGGGCCAGTCGTGTCCCACCAGCTGCGCCATGGCCTCGCGCGTGAGCTTTTTTCTCGGTTGATCGTAGGCCCGGCAGGAGGCCTCGAGGAAGACCTCCGCCAGCAACGGGATATCCTCGCGTCGATCCCGCAGGGGTGGCACATCGAGGGGGACGACATTCAGCCGGTAGTAGAGGTCGTCGCGGAAGATGCCCTCGGACACCGCGGCCTCGAGATCGCGGTTGGTGGCGGCGATGATACGCACGTCGGCGGTGTGCACCGCCGGATCGCCCAGGGGCTGATACTCCTTCGATTCCAGGGCGCGGAGAAGCTCGATCTGGTTCTTCAGCGGTACTTCGCCGATTTCATCCAGGAAGAGCGTTCCTTCCTCCGCTATAGCGAAGCGGCCCGGTCGATCGGCGTGGGCGCCGGTAAAGGCGCCGCGCTTGTGGCCGAAGAGCTCGCTGGCAAAGAGGTCCTCGGTGAAGCCGCCGCAGTTGACGGCGACGAAGGGGCCTTGCCGACGTTTGCTGCGGTCGTGAATGGCGCGGGCGATGAGCTCCTTGCCCGACCCGGTCTCTCCCCGCAGGAGGACCGGCACGTCGGTCAGGGCCACCTGTTTCACCGTGCGCGTCGCCTTTTGCATGGCGGCACTGCGCCGCACGATGCGACGGAAGGCGTCCTCGGTCTCCTGCCGGTTGTCGAGCCGGCTGTGGAGCTCCCGGTTCTCCCTCTCCAGGTCTACTCGATCTCTCGCTCTGCCCACGACCAGGCGGAGGTGGGTGAGGTCTACCGGCTTGGTGACGAAGTCGAAGGCACCCCTCTTCATGGCCTCCACCGCGGTCAGCACGTTGCCATGGGCTGTGAGGATGATGGCTTGTGTCTGGGAATGGTTTTCCTGGATTTCGTCGAGGATTTCCATGCCCCCGGGACCGGGCATCCGCAGGTCGAGGACGACCACGTCGTAGGAGCGGCGATCGAGTTGGTCGAGGGCCTCGTTTCCGTCCGCGGCGGCGTCGATGACATACCCGGGCTGTTGCAGAGCCTCCTGCAGCCCCTGCCGGATGGTAGCTTCGTCATCAGCTATCAGGATGCGGCAATCGATATCGTCCATGGCGTTTTTGGGGTTATTCAGGGGGAAGACTGATGGTCACCGCAGTGCCCGATCCCGCCGCGCTTTCCACCTCGAGGAGTCCCCCGTGCTGGTGCACGATTCGCTGGGCGATGGAGAGCCCCAACCCGGTCCCGGTGTCTTTCGTAGTATAGTAATACTCGAAAATGCGTTCCAGGTCAGCGGCGGCAATACCCGATCCATTGTCGACGACGCGGAACTGGACGTGGCCCGAGTCCTTGTCCAGGCGCGTGCCCAGGAGTAGGGCAGGTTCCTCTCCCACTGCTTGAAAAGAGTTGATGATGACGTTGAGAATGGCCTGGCTCAGCAGGTTGTCGTCGGCCATTATCGAGGGCAGACCGTCGGCCAGTTCCAACGTGAGAGCGATTTGACGCTCGTGCGCTTCGGGCTCGACGAGGGCGACGATATGGGACAGGAGGTCGTTGGCACCGACTGGCTTCAGGTCGACAGCCGGAGGCCGGGAGAACCGCAGGAAATTCTCGACGATGCCGTCGAGCCGGCGCATCTCCGCCCGGGCCGTGTTCAGCCGCTCTCCCATCCGCGCTGGCAGGCTGGTCTGCAAGCCGACCAGATCCTCCTGCAGGAGCTGTAGCTGAATATCCACCGCGCCCAGCGGATTGCGCACCTCGTGGGCGACCGAAGAGGCCAGGCGACCCAGGGCGGACATCTTCTCCGCTTGCCACATTTCCCGCTCGGCGCGCTTGAGCTCGGAGATTTCCCGCAGGGCCAACAAGACCAGGGGTGAGTCGGCGACATCGTCCAGGGTTTGAAAACTGGTGCGCAGCCAGCGGGTGTCCCCCGACGGCGTCGTGTGCTGTACGTCTCGATCGACGACGCCCTCGCCGGCGAGGGCGCGCCGCGCCAGCTCAGCCAGCTCGGAGTCCGCATCGAGAATCTCGGTGACGAGCCGGCCGCCCGGTTGGCGATCCAGGGAGAGGAGGCGACAGGCGGCCGGATTGGCGAACAGCACGCGTCCGTCGCCCTCGAAGAGGAAGACACCCTCGCTGAGTCGAGAGAGGACGCCGGTCGCCACTGGTGCGCTGAGAGGGTTTGGGTTTGACACGTGTCCGGGCAGTCGGTAGGCTTGCTCAATCTCTGAGGACAGCGGCTCACGAAGGGAGACGGATGACGGCACGGGCGAAGAATAGTGAAATTGCCGTCGAGCGCAAGCGGCGCGTCAAGGCGATGTTCAACGCCATCGCCGGGCGCTACGACTTGCTCAATCACCTGTTGAGCGCCGGTGTAGATCTGTATTGGCGTCGGCGCGCGCTCTCCCTGGTGCGTCGCCCGGGACCGTCTCGTGTGCTGGATCTGGCCACTGGCACCGGAGATTTTGCCCTGGCCTCAAGGAGACTCCAGCCGCGACGCGTGATCGGCGTCGACGTGGCTCTGGCCATGTTGCGGATCGGCGTTCGCAAGGTGGCGGACCACGACGATACATCCCAGGTCCGACTGATGGCCGGTGACGCGGAGCAGTTGCCCTTCCGGGACGGCTGTTTCGACCTGGTGACCGCCGCCTTCGGGGTCCGCAACTTCGGCGACATTCCGACCGGGTTGAGCGAGGCCTGGCGCGTCCTGGGCGGTGGTGGCGAGCTGTTGATTCTCGATTTCACCGAGCCCACGCTGCCCGGGTTCAAGCAGGTGTACCGGTTCTACTTCAGGTTCATTCTGCCCTTCGTCGGCGGCATCGTGTCCGGACAGCGAAAGGCCTACAGCTACCTGCCCCAGTCGGTGGGCAACTTCCCCCAGGGGGCGGCGTTCCTCGAGCTCATGGCGGATACCGGATTCGAGATGACCCGCGCCAGGCGCCTGACCCTGGGCATCTGTGCGGTGTACCAGGGCTGCAAGCCTCAAGGCAATGTCCTGTCCGACAAGTAGGCGCCAGCACGAGGTCGAGGCGCTGGGCCAGCAACCTGCGCCGCTGACGGGGATTGACCCTTTCCTGGTCGATGAATACGTTCGACTATGGGTGAGATCCTCATTCAAGGGGGCGAGATCCTCATTCAGGACTTTTCAATCAGCCTCAATCAGGACTTTTCAATCAGCCTCAATCAGGACTTTTCAATCAGAATGATGAGATGATTTTCGAAAAGCAGATCGATGCGGCTGGGCTGGCCGACATACAGCGCAAGGTCGGGGCCGGCGAGCGCCTGAGCAGCGACGACGGGTTGCGGCTGTACGCCTGCGACGATCTCCCCGTGCTGGCCTATCTGGCCAATAGCGTGCGGGAGGAGAAGCACGGGGACACGACTTATTACGTCCGCAATCAGCACATCAACTACACCAACATCTGCAACAAACTGTGCAAGTTCTGCTCGTTCTACGTAAAACCGCGGGATGAGAGAGGGTACTCGCTTTCACCCGAACAGGTTCAGGAGCGTATTGCCGAGTACGCTCACACGCCCATCACCGAGATTCACATGGTTGGCGGCGTCAATCCTCGGCTTCCCTACTCGTACTACCTGGAGTTGCTGCGGGCGATGAAAGAGGCCAGGCCAGACGCCCATCTCAAGGCCTTCACCATGATCGAGATCGCCCAGATCCAGCGCATTGCCAAGAAACCGCTGGAAGAGGTGCTGACAGATCTGAAGGAGGCCGGATTGGAGTCGCTTCCGGGAGGGGGGGCGGAGGTCTTCAGCGATCGAGTGCAGGAAGATCTGTTCTGGACCAAGAGCGATTCCGAGGAGTGGCTCCGCATTGCCGCGGCCGCACACCGCGTCGGACTGCCGACGAATGCCACCATGCTCTACGGGCATGTGGAGAATACGTCTGAGAAGGTCTACCACTTGACCAGACTGAGGGACGTCCAGGACGAGACCGGTGGGTTTCTGGCTTACATTCCGCTCTCCTTCCATCCCGAGCGCACCGAGATCGACCACTTGCCGGGCCCCACTGGTGTTCTCGATCTGAAAGAGATCGCGGTGGCCCGGCTGATGCTGGACAACTTCCCCCACATCAAGACCTTCTGGATCATGAACAGCATCGAGATCTCACAGGTGGCGCTGTGGTACGGAGCGGATGACATCGACGGCACGGTGATGGACTACGAGATCACCAGATCGAGCTTCGAGCAGACGCGGCAGCGCCTGACGCAGGCCGAATTGCTGGACCGCATTTCCGAGGCGGGGCGCGCGGCGGTGGAGCGGGACAGCCTCTACAATCTGGTAGCGGCTGAGATTGACTGAGGCTGCGCCTCAGTTGCGAGTTCGCCAGTTGCAAGTTCGCCAGTTGCGGGTTGTTTGGGGCGAACTCGATCGGTACATCAGTTCAATCGGGAGGATTGCAGGTAGATGGCAGCTACTCAGAGAGAGATATAGCGTGCAGCGTGATTGACGATATCGCCGCCAAGGTCGAGTCGGGCGAGCGTCTAACTCTCGAGGACGGCCGGCGTTTGTTTCGGCATCCGAACCTGTCCGAGCTCGGCATGCTGGCCAACTGGGTGCGCGAGCGCAAACACCCAGAGCCTGTGGTCACCTACAATGTCGGCCGCAATATCAACTACACCAATGTGTGCTGGGTGAAGTGCGATTTCTGCGCGTTTTACCGGCCGCCCGGATCGGACGAGGGCTACGTGCTGTCGACTGAGGTCATCTTCGGCAAGATTGACGAGCTGGTGGCTTTTGGCGGTGAGGAACCGAAGTCGTGTGAGATCCTGATGCAGGGAGGGCTGAATCCGAAGCTGAGGCTCGATTACTACGAGGAGCTGCTCAGTCGGATCCGCGATCGCTACCCGATGGTGCAGCTTCACTGCCTCTCCGCTACGGAGATCATCTACATCGCCCACTTGTCCAAGCTTTCGCTGGCCGAGACGATCTCCCGGCTGCGGGCTGCGGGCCTGGATTCCATTCCCGGCGCCGGGGCGGAGATCCTCAGCGACGAGGTCAGGGACGTCATCGGATTTCGCAAGGATCGCACCGACGAATGGCTGGAGGTGCACCGCGTCGCCCACGGTCTGGGTATGGCCACCACGGCGACGATGATGTACGGGCACGTGGAGAGTCTCGACCAGCGGCTCGACCACCTGCAACTGCTGCGCCAGCTCCAGGATGACACGGGCGGATTCACCGCTTTCATCACCTGGAACTTCCAACCCGACTCCACCGCCCTGGGGGGGGACGCATCGCGCTGGAACGGCGCCATCTCCACCGGCTACGACCACCTGCGGACGGTGGCGGTAGCGCGGCTGTTTCTCGATAACTTCGAAAACTTCCAGGCCTCGTGGGTGACGCAGGGGCCGAAGATCGCCCAGGTGAGTCTGCGCTACGGCATCAACGACTTTGGCAGCACCATGCTGGAGGAGAACGTGGTGAGTGCGGCTGGAACCAGCCACACCAACGATATGGACCTGGCGGCGATGGAGCGTTTGATCGGCGCTGCCGGATACGAGCCTCGCCGCCGCAACACGCGTTACGAGTCCGTCGCCACTCGGGCGGCGCCCGAGGCGCTACTGGCCGCGGGCTCCGCATGACGGCGGTGCGTCTGGGCGCGGTCAGCTTTCTCAACGCCCGCCCGCTGACGGCCGCCCTCGCCGAGGGGGACGGTGGGTTCGATCTCCAGTACGAAGTGCCCTCGGCTTGTTCGTCCGCTCTGCGTGAGGGCCGCATCGACCTCGGCCTCATTCCCTCCATCGAATACGCCACCAGCCCGATACCCTACCGGATCGTCCCCGACATCGCTATCGGCTGCGACGGCGAGGTACTGACGGTGCGGCTGTTTTTTCGCGGGCGTCTCCGGCAGATCCAACGGGTGGCGGTCGACACGAGCTCGCAGACTTCGGTCGCCCTCCTGCGCATTCTGCTGAAGGAGCGCTACGGACTGTCGCCCGAGTTCGGTCCCGCCTCGCCGGACCTGGATGCCATGCTGCACGGGTCGGAGGCAGCGCTCCTCATCGGCGACCCTGTGCTTCCCCTGGTGGATGCCGGAGACGGCGTCGGGGAGGACCCGCTTGCGGGCGTTTCAGAGCGGCGGAGCCTGGACCTGGGCGCCGAATGGCGCGAGCTTACCGGTCTGCCGTTCATCTTCGCTTTCTGGGCCGGTCGGGATGGGGCGGTGAACGGGGAGCAGGCAGCGGAACTGATCCGGGCCCGCCGCCACGGGTCGCGGATGACGGCCGATATTGCCCGTGCCTTCCAGAGGGAGAGGGCGGGTTCGACCGAACTCTATGAACGCTACCTCCGGGACCACATCACTTACGGTCTAGGCGAAGCCGGGTTGCGGGGTCTGCGGGAGTTCTACCGGCTCGCCCGCAAGCACGGGGTCATTGAGGCGGAGCCGGAGCTTCGATTCTTTTCCGGCGCCTAGCAGGGGAACTGACCTGACGGTGACTCGACCGGCGCTTACCGGGGGACTGACCTGACGGTGACTCATGCGCCGGATGCGAGAAAGACTTCGTCTTTCTCGCCCGGTGGTGCGGACCCCGTCTCACCATCCGTACGAGAATCGATTGAAGGACTTTGCGGTTTTTTCATGATTGAGATTAGACCCTTGCATGCCCTGGCGGTGTATGGCCGCATGATCAAGTTTCCGCACTCGGTGTTTGCGCTGCCTTTTGCGTTCAGCGGTGCGGCGATGGCGGCGACGCGGTCGGGGGTTACGCTTGCTCAGATCGGCTGGATCGCGGTGGCGATGGTGGGCGCGCGCAGTGCGGCTATGGGGTTCAATCGCCTCGCCGATCGCCATATCGATGCGGCCAATCCGCGCACCAGCAATCGGGAGCTGCCGCAAGGCGTGGTCTCGGTAAAGGCCGTGTGGTTGATGGTTGTGCTGTCGTCTGCCCTGCTGGTGTGGGCCGCTGGCCAACTCAACCCACTGTGTCTGTATCTGTCGCCGGTTGCCCTCCTCATCCTGCTGTCCTATTCCTACACCAAGCGCTTCACCTGGGCCTCTCATCTGGTGCTGGGGTTGAGTCTCGGGCTGGCGCCGGTAGGGGCGTGGATCGCCGTTACCGGAAGTGTATCACTGGTACCGGTTGTCCTGGGGCTTACAGTACTAGCGTGGGTGGCGGGTTTCGATATTCTCTACGCCTGTCAGGATCACGCCTTCGATGTCGCCTCCGGGCTGCACTCCATTCCCGCCCGCTTTGGCCTGCGGCGATCTCTGCACGCCGCCCGTTTCCTGCATGCGCTCACGGTCATGCTGATGCTCGCCGTCGCGGCCCTGATGGGGCTCAACTCCCTCTACCTGCTGGGGGTGGCCGTCATCGCGGGTCTTCTCTTCTACGAGCACCGACTCGTCAAGGCGGAGGATCTGACTCGGGTCAATACCGCCTTCATGACCATGAACAGCATCGTCAGCGTCGGTTATTTTGCCTTCACCCTGGCAGATCTGCTGCTCCTGGGTGATGGCGGCCCGCTGCTGCTGCTGTGACAAGAGGCAGGAGCAATATGACAGGCAGTCGGGATACACAAGCCCCCTCCTTTGGCCAGATCATCGGGGAGGAGGGCCCCGAATCCGTATTCGAGGTGCGCACCACGGCTCCTGGACCCCAAGGGCGTCTCCCGCTCAGTGAAGAGGAGGTGGTGAGCCGTCCCAGCGGGGACATCTTCGGCTACAGTCAGAACGCGGGGATGGGTTGGAATCCGTCCGAACTGGGCCGCAAGGAGTTCCTCATTCTCAGCACCATGGGCGGCATCCGCGCCGCCGATGGCACGCCCGTCGCTCTGGGCTATCACACCGGTCACTGGGAGGTGGGGTTGTTGATGGAGGCGGCGGCGAGGGAGTTTCAGCGGTTGGGAGGCATCCCCTTTGCCGCGTACTGCTCCGACCCATGCGACGGGCGCACGCAGGGCACAACCGGCATGTTCGACAGTTTACCCTACCGCAACGACGCCGCCACGGTCATGGGACGCCTCATCCGCTCGCTGCCGACGCGGAAAGGCGTGGTGGGGGTGGCGACGTGTGATAAGGGGATGCCGGCGATGATGGTGGCGCTCGCCGGCGCTCGCCGGCTTCCAGTGGCGGTCGTGCCGGGCGGGGTCACGCTGCCACCCGAGCGGGGGGAGGACGCGGGGAGGATCCAGTCGGTCGGAGTGCGACTCGCTCACGGGGAGATGACCATCGATGAGGTCAACGACCTGGGTTGTCGAGCCTGCGCCACCGGCGGGGGGGGCTGCCAGTTCCTGGGCACGGCAGCGACTTCGCAGGTCGTGGCCGAGGCGTTGGGACTGGCGCTGCCGCACGCGGCGCTGGCGCCGTCGGGCGAGCCGGTGTGGCTGGACATGGCCACGCGCACGGCGGCGGCGGTGGTGGGGCTGGAGGCGGCGGGGATCACGTCCGGCGACATCCTCACCGATGAGGCGATCCACAATGCCATGGTCACCCACGCCGCCTTCGGTGGCTCGACCAACCTCATCCTTCACATCCCGGCTATCGCCTACGCGGCCGGCAGGCGGCGGCCGACGGTCCAGGATTGGGATCGGGTGAACCGGCAGGTGCCCCGGCTGGTGGACGTGCTGCCCAATGGGCCGCGGTATCACCCGACGATTCGCGTCTTCCTGGCTGGCGGAGTACCGGAGGTCATGCTTCACCTGCGCGCTCTCGGACTGCTGGAATTGGACTGCCCAACCGTGTCCGGGCGCACCCTGGGTGAGAATCTGGACTGGTGGGAGAACTCACAGCGACGCCAGCGGTTCCGTCGTGTCCTGCAGGAAACCGATGGCATCGATCCCGACGATGTCATCATGGCACCGGACCGGGCGCGAAAGCGGGGGCTGACGAGCACGGTTTGCTTCCCGGTCGGCAACCTCGCGCCTCAGGGATCGGTGGTGAAGGCGACCTCCATCGACCCGGCGGTGCTGGACGATGACGGCATCTACCGGCAGCGCGGCCCCGCGCGGGTGTTTACCACGGAGCGGAAGGCGATCGCCGCGCTCAAGGCGAAGCAGATTCGTCCCGGGGACGTCATGGTGCTGCTCAGCTGTGGTCCGATGGGCAGCGGCATGGAGGAGATCGCCCAGATCACGACGGCGCTGAAATATCTCGAGTACGGCCGGGAGGTGGCGGTGCTCACCGATGCCCGCTTCTCCGGATTTTCCACCGGCGCCTGCATCGGTCATATCGGCCCGGAGGCGCTGGCCGGTGGGCCGCTGGGCAAGCTGAGGGAGGGGGATATGGTCCAGATCGTCGTCGATACCCGTCGGCTCGAGGGGCGCGTTGACCTGGTGGGCGCAGGCGCGGGGAGTGAATACTCGATCGCCGCTGGAAATGCCCTGCTGGCCGAGCGTTTGCCGCGCGACGATCTGGCCGCCGAGGAGGAGCTGCCGGACGAGACCCGGCTGTGGGCGGCGTTGCAGAATGTTAGTGGCGGGACTTGGGGCGGATGTGTATACGACGTCGACGCGATCATTCAGGCGTTGGAAGTGGGGGCCGCGTCGGGCGGAGGGGAGGAGAGCTGATGGCGCCAGTGAAGGAGGTCGT
>Ga0209554_1003382_pt1 | contig 10259 bp, 6 predicted proteins | sample MarorgKNORR_S2LV_5_FD_188221 | JGI IMG/M metagenome (GOLD analysis project Ga0209554, IMG submission 188221) | Marine microbial communities from the Southern Atlantic Ocean, analyzing organic carbon cycling - Bottom_A/KNORR_S2/LV (SPAdes) (version 2) | ecosystem: Environmental > Aquatic > Marine... | reverse complement strand
CGATGAGAGCGGGGAGGAGATAGTTCACCCGCTGCTCGAACAGTTTTTTGGCGATTTCGCTGATGGACGCTACCAACGCAACGATATCCCGTGGCCTAAAACAAATTCCTGAAAAGGCATTTGTATGATACGTCGTTTTTCCTCTCGCCAGCGGCATTCTTTCTGGCAGCATAGCTCCATGCATTCATTCCGGTTGATCGCCTGCGTTAGCTTCTTTTCATTTTTTGCGTCGCACACCAACGCGGCCGAGCTGGTGATTCCAACCCCGGACAAGATTCCCCGCGTCAAGCCCGGGCAACGCCCCACCATTGAAGCCCGACGCATGAGCTGCTGGGTTTTGGACACCAAGGCTCACGCGCCCATTGGCGAGACCTACGTAGTGCTCACCGATGTGCAGGATGACGCCAGTATGCTGGCGGTAAAGAAACTACTCACTCATCGCCAAGGCAAATTGCTCAAGGTCGATAGCCTGCAAAAGCTCAGCTCCGATCCTAAGGCACGCGAGCAGTTGCGCGTCCGGCTATTGAAACTCAAGCCGCGGTATGTGGCGGTGGTGCCCAAAGTTGAAAGCTACCGGGAAAACACCCTGCTGGCGCTCTGGGATGTGTTCACCCGGCTCGATGAAGATCCGTATCTGGATGTTTATCCCGGTGTGCTCGTGGGCTCGGATGCCAGGAGCCTGAGCGCCCTGATCGAACGATCCATCAAATACGATGCAGCCAAGCAGCCTAGGAAATTTTTTGGTATCTCCCAGATTTTTGACCCGGGCTACAAGTCCTTCCAGAAGATTGAGGTGCTCAAGGGATCCTTGAAACAGGCCGGTTATACTTCAGCTAATCTCACCATCAATTCCATTCCCGGCCTGGAAAACCGCCCCGGCTTTCCCGCCAAGCCCGGCAAGAACCACTGGGTCCTACAGGGCAGCCGCCGCAGCCCGGTGGCCAAGTTGCCGGCCAAGGCACGCGCACAGCTGGAGAAAAGTTCACTCACCATGTTCTTTGGCCACGGCGTGCCGGGCAGGGTGGTCGGCATGGAAGTGGATGCGTTGAGTAATGTGGATTTATCCAATCAAGTGATCCTGAGCGGTTGCTGCTACTCCGGCGTGGGGATGGCGACCGACTGCGCCATGGCCGGACCAGTGGCCGGCAGCCTGAACCCGAAGCTCAAGCGCTTTTCGCTGGCCATGGTCGATCGCGGTGCGGTGTCGGTCTTCTGCCACATGCGCCTGAACATGGGTTTCCCGCATGTCTACCCGATGCTCGAGTCCTACCTGGCAAAACGTTCATTGGGCGAATCCTACCAGCGCCTCATCAACGCGCTGATTGAAGCGCAGGGCGGCTTCACCCCGCAATGGTACACCAAGCAAACACCCGCCCGCTCGCCCCAAAGCCGCAAGATGAACCAGCTCCTCTACATGCAAATCGGCGACCCGGCATTGGTGCCAATCCAGATTCAGAAATAGATGGCATGAAAAACTTCATCTTATTCTTTGGTTTGCTCTGCGCGCTGGCGTTCCAAGCTCAAGCCGCCAACAACTTTGCAAAAGACCAACTCGTGGCATGGTGCATTGTGCCCTTTGACGCCAAGCAGCGTGGGCCAGCTGCACGGGCGGAAATGCTCAAGCGCCTCGGCCTCAAGCGTGTGGCCTACGATTGGCGTGAGCAGCACGTGAAGGAATTTGAAGAGGAAATTCTGCAGTACAAAAAACATGGTTTGGAATTCTTCGCTTTCTGGGGCGTGCACGATGAAGCCTTTGCCCTGTTTGAAAAATACAATCTCCACCCGCAAATTTGGCTCACGCTCCCCAGTCCAAAGGCGGAAACTCAGGAGGCGCGCGTCGCGGCCGCCGCCAAGGCGTTACTGCCCTTGGTCGAGCGCACCAAAAAGCTCGGCTGCAAACTCAGCCTCTACAACCACGGCGGCTGGGGCGGTGAACCCGCCAACCTCGTGGCCGTTTGCACATATCTGCATCAGCAGCACCAGGCCAAACACGTGGGTATCGTTTACAACCTCCACCATGGCCACGGCCACATCGCTGATTTTGAAAAATCACTTAAGCTCATGCAACCCTACCTCCATTGCCTTAACCTCAACGGCATGAATGAGGGGGCGAAGCCAAAAATTCTTTCCCTCGGCAAAGGCCAACACGAGGCAGCCATGATCGCCATTATCCGCAAGGCAAGCTACACCGGTCCCATCGGCATCCTCGATCACCGCAATGACACCGATACCGAAATTGCCCTGCGCGAAAACCTCGAGGGCCTCCAAAAGATTTTAAAGAAATGATCATCCGCTTATTGCCCATCCTTTGTCTCCTCTGCGGCTTTTTAAACGCCGCCGATAATCCCAATATCCTCTTCATCCTCGCTGACGATCTCGGTTACGGCGATGTAGGTTGCTATAACCCCGAATCCAAAGTGCCCACACCGAACTTGGATCAGTTGGCCAGGGAAGGGATGCGCTTTACCGACGCCCACAGTCCTTCAACCGTTTGCACCCCCACCCGTTACAGCGTCCTCACCGGTCACATGGCTTTCAGGCTCAATTACCGGGGAGTCTTTACCGGAGTGGGTGGGCCGTGCCTGATCACGAAGGATCGGTTGACCTTGCCGGGGATGCTGCGCCAGAAGGGATATGAGACAGCGATGTTCGGCAAGTGGCATGTGGGTTTGACCGCGTTCGACAAGGAAGGAAAACCCATCAATCAAAACGGGCTACCGGCAGTGCGCCGGATCGATTACTCGCGGCCCTTCGTGGGTGGGCCTATCGATCGTGGGTTCGATCATTTCTTCGGCACAGCTTCGTGCCCGACCACCGACTGGCTTTACGCCTTTATTGACGGCAACCGTGTTCCCGTGCCTCCCACGCGCATCGTCGACCGCGCGCCGCTGCCCAAGCACCCCTACTCACGCGACAATCGCCCGGGCATGATTGCGCCGGATTTTGATTTGGAGGAAGTGGATATGGTCTTCCTGAAGAAGAGCCTGAACTTTCTGGAGAACCACGCCAAAAGCGCATCCAAGAAACCTTTCTTTCTCTTTCACTCCATGCAGGCGGTGCATTTGCCTTCGTTCGCTGGGGATGCCTTCAAGGGCAAGACCAAGGCCGGGCCGCACGGTGATTTCATTTTTGAAATGGATCATGTGGTGGGCGAACTCATGAAGGCACTCAAGAAACATGGCATGGCTGAAAACACGCTGGTGATTTTTTCCAGTGATAACGGCCCCGAAGTGCCCACCTCCATTTCCATGCGCCATGACCATAACCACAACGGCGCCCGTCCATGGCGCGGTGTGAAGCGTGATCAGTGGGAGGGCGGCCATCGCGTCCCCTTCATCGCCCGCTGGCCTGGCAAAATCAAACCTGGCAGTACTTCCGCCCAAACCATTTGCCTCACCGACCTCATGGCCACCGCCGCCGCAATCACCGGCGCGAAGCTGCCCAACAACGCCGCCGAGGACAGCTTCAACATTTTGCCCGCACTGCTCGGAAAGGCAAAAAAGCCCGTGCGAGAATTCACCTTGCACCAAACCATGAGCCTCGCGCTCGCCATCCGCCAAGGCGACTGGAAATACCTCGACCACCAAGGCTCCGGCGGAAACAATTACAACCGCGACGGCCGTTGGGGCATGAAACAATACGCGCTGCCCGAGCAAGCCCCCACCGCGCCGGGCCAACTCTACAACCTAAAAACCGACCCCGGCGAAACGACAAACCTCTATTTCAAGCACCCCAAAATCGTAAAGGCGCTGAAGGCCAAACTGGAACAATTCAAAAAATTCGGCCGCAGCGCGCCGTTGCGCCGGTAGGGATACGCTGTGCGTGTCCAAGACGCGCGGAAGCGCGTCCCTACCAAACGCATTCGCGCTTGATGCATCTGCCGTATGACGGCATTCTTTTCCCGAACCCATTCATAAAATCATTCAAAAAATGAAACGCAGAACTTTTCTCAAGACCGTCGGCGCTGCCGGATTCATCGGCTCCGCCGCACCCAATCTTTTGCTCGGCGCGGCTAAGGATAAGCCGAACGAAAAACTCAACATCGGCATCATCGGCTCCGGCGGACGCGGCTCGGCCAATATGCGCAGCGTGGCCTCTGAAAACATCGTGGCCCTCTGCGATGTGAACGGCCAAACGCTCGCCGCCTCGCAGAAAAAATATCCGAAGGCCAAAGCGTATTTTGATTGGCGCAAATTGTTGGAAGACAAATCCATCGACGCCGTCACCGTCAGCACCGCTGACCACTGTCACGCGGTGGCCGCCGTGGCCGCGATGCGCGCGGGCAAGCATGTTTACTGCGAGAAACCGCTCGCGCACAGCGTCCACGAAGCGCGCGTGATGCGAGAGACGTTTGCCCAGGCGAAGGTCGCCACGCAAATGGGAACGCAAATTCACGCCACCGATAATTATCGCCGCGTCGTTGAGCTGATCCAAAGCGGCGCCATCGGCCCCGTGCGCGAGGCGCATGTGTGGTGCAGCCGCTCCATTCGCCCCATCGGCGCGCCCGTGCTCGAACGGCAATCGCCGCCCGATTGGTTTCACTGGGACGAATGGCAAGGGCCCGCGCCCGACCGTTATCATAATCAAGGCTATTGGAAAGGCGGCAACCTCAACTGGAACCGCCGCTGGGATTACGGCAACGGCGTGCTCGGCGACATGGGCAGCCACCTCATCGATCTCCCGTGGTGGGCGCTGGAACTCAAAACGCCGCTCACCGTGGAAGCGCACGGCCCGAAAGCCGATCCCGTCGCGTGCCCGCCGTGGATGCGCGTCACGTGGGAACACGCCGCCCGCAAAGGCCGCGCCGCGCTGGAGGTGCCGGTAAAAGTCGTGTGGTACCACGGCGGCCGCAGCAAACGCGACCGGCCCGATATCGAAACCGGTATGGACTTGGGCAAATGGTTTAACGGCATTTTGTTCGTGGGTGACAAAGGCATGCTGCTCGCCGATTACGGCAAACGGATTTTGTTGCCGAAAGAAAAATTCGCCGGCCACAAAGCGCCCAAGCCGTGGATTGCCAAGTCGCTCGGCCATCACCGCGAATGGATTCACGCCGCCAAAACCGGCGCGCCCACCCTCTGCAATTTCGAATACTCCGGCAGCCTCATCGAGCACAACCTGCTCGGCAGCGTCGCCTATCGCGTCGGCAAAAAACTGCAATGGGACGCCAAAAACCTAAAAGCCACCAACGCACCCGAAGCCGCCAAATACATCCGACGCGATTATCGCAAGGGGTGGACGATGTAAATCTCCAAAAAATCATGAGACAAATCATCGCGCTTTTAATCATCACAACCACCGCCGCGCTGGCGGCGGATTTCAAGCCGCTCTTTGACGGCAAGACGTTGAAGGGCTGGACGCCCGCGCCCGGCGGAAAGTGGGAGGTGAAAGACGGCACCATCGTCGGCACCAGCCCGAAGAGCGAGCGACGGCACGGGATTTTGCTGACGGACAAGCAGTACAGTGACTTTATTGTGAAGGCGAAATTTCGCGTGCACTCGGGCGACAGCGGTTTTTATTTTCGCGCCGAGCGCGTGAAAAGCGCCGTGAGCGTGAACGGCTTCCAAGTGGAGGTGGACACCTCGCAAGAGACCGGAGGCCTCTATGAGACCGGCGGTCGCGCGTGGGTGCATCGACCGACGGCGGCAGTCATTAAAAAGCGCAAATACAAAAAAGGCGAATGGACCGACCTCGAGCTGAGTGCCATCGGTGGCCACATCGTGGTGAAAATCAACGGCGTGATTTCGACGGAATTGAAAAATGACAAGAGCCGGCGCAAAGGCCACATCGGTCTCCAACTCCACGGCGGGCAAAAGATGCACGTGGAGTTCAAAGATATTTTGATAATGGAGAAGTGATGGGTGGGAGTTGCTTTTCTCCCTCACCCTAACCCTCTCCCGCTGGGAGAGGGAATCAACCAACTAGCCAGCGGGAACCTTGGGTTCTCCCTCTCCCTCAGGGAGAGGGCTAGGGTGAGAGCGTTACTTTATCCAAAGGCAATCCAAAGCCAAAAAGGCCCACCGGTTGGCGGGATTTTTCTTTGAAATGGTGACGCAGTTCATTTCGCCTCGATGCCCAAAGCCTTCAGCGTTTTCGCGGCGTTGGCGCCGTCTTGGCCGGCTTTTACTTTTTTGTCGATTTTCAGAATCTTGCCGTCTTTGCCGATGTAAAAAGTCCACCGATGCGGGAATGGCCGAAGGGCGGTCACCACGCCGTAGGCCTTGGCGGTTTTTTTCGTGGGATCGCTGAGGATGGGGTAGTCCGCGTCAATCGACTTGGCGAAGTTGATGTTGCCTTTCTTGCCGTCGGCGGGATCGCAGCTGGCGGTGAAGTAGGCGACATCAAATTTTCTCAGCTCTTTGCCGTTCGCACGGAACGACTTGCATTGGGCCGTTCAGCCCCCGGTAAACGCCTTGGGGAACCAGGCGATCACCACCGCCTGTTTGCCTTTGTAATCGGAGAGCTTGTAAGTTTTGCCGTCGCTGCCCTTGAGCGCGAAGTCCGGAGCAGCATCGCCGACCTTGAGGTCCGCCGCGCCGAGAAGTGTGGTGAGAAATCCTGCCATGATGATTGATGTAATGATGAGTATTCTTTTCATATGAAATATCCTTCGCCCAACGGGTGCGGTCAATTGACGGAGAGTAGGTTTTCGATGTTCAAAAAACAAGCGCGGTTTTTTTGCGACCGCATCATTAGCACGGCGGGGGCAAGGCAGGGCTTGCATCATCCCGCGCGCGCGGCATACTCGCCCGATGCAATTCCAACGCTCTTTTGCCGGGCTAATACTCGCCCTTTTCGTTTCAGTCACCACAACTCACGCGGCAGTGGACATCATAAAATCGCTCAACATCAAGGGCGGTTTCGTCGTTCACCTCGGTTGCGGCGATGGGAAACTCACGCTCGCGCTGCGGCCGAACAGCCGGTTTCTCGTGCACGGGCTCGATGCCAATCCGGCTAACGTCGCCAAGGCGCGCGCGGCGGTGAAGGCGGCGGGTGTGTACGGCGCGGTTTCCATCGACCGCCTTGCGGGCAACTCGCTGCCGTACATTGACAACATGGTGAACCTGTTGGTGGCCGAGGACTTGAAGGGCGTGCCGATGGCGGAGGTGATGCGGGTGCTCGCGCCGAAGGGGATTGCCTATATAAGGAGTGGCGGCGAATGGAAGGCGACGACCAAGCCGCGGCCGAAAAACATCGACGACTGGACGCACTACCTGCACGACGCCGGCGGCAACGCGGTGGCGCATGACACGGTGGTGGGTCCGCCGCGGCATTTGCAGTGGCTGGGCAGTCCGCGCTGGAGCCGGCATCACGACCGGATGGCGAGTATGAGCGCGTTGGTGTCGGCGGGCGGGCGCGTGTTTTATGTGATGGACGAGGGCTCGCGCGTGTCCATCCAGTTGCCCGCGCGCTGGATGCTCGTGGCGCGCGATGCGTTCAACGGCGTCATTCTGTGGAAGAAGCCGATGAAAAAATGGCACAGCCATTTGTGGCCGTTGAAGAGCGGCCCGACGCAACTGGCGCGGCGGTTGGTGGCGGTGAAGGATCGCGTTTACATCACGCTCGGCGTCGACGAACCGGTGAGCGTGCTGGACGCCGCCACGGGCGAACTCATCCACGAACTGCCCGGCAGCAAAGGCGCGGAGGAGATCATCGTCGAGGGCGGGCAGGTTTTTGTTTTGGAAAGTCCGGAGGAGTGGGAGCTGAATTCGTTTTTGCCTTTTCATAACACCGGCGATCAGGCGCGCATTCGCCGCGACTTCGCGTGGAACAAAAAGAAGCGCGATGTGAAGGCGTACGACTCGGTGACCGGCAAACGCATTTGGGGGCACAACAACAAAGTCGCGCCGCTTACAATGACAGCCGATGAGCATCGCGTGTTTTTTCACGATGGCGAAAAGGTGGTGGCGCTCAATCGCTCCTCGGGCGATGTGGCGTGGAGCGCGGGCAAATCGTTTTTGCCGGAGACGGTGCGGTTCAACTTCGGCCCCAAGCTGGTGATCCACGACGGCGTGGTGCTGTACGCCGGCGGCGATCGCACGATGAAAGCCATCGACGCCAAAACCGGCAAGCAACTTTGGGAAGCGCCCCACGCGCGCGGCGGCTACCAATCGCCGGAGGATTTGCTCGTGATGCGCGGGATGGTCTGGAGCGCGCCGACCACCAGCGGGCGCGACAGTGGCATCTTCACCGGACGCGATCTGCGCACCGGCAAAGTGATGATCGAGATTCCGCCCAACGTGGACACCTATTGGTTTCATCACCGCTGTTACATCGCCAAGGCCACGGATAATTTCCTGATGCCCTCGCGCACCGGCATTGAGTTCATCGACCCCGAAACAAAAAACTGGGACATCAATCACTGGGTCCGCGGCGGCTGTCTCTACGGCGTGATGCCGGCGAATGGATTGACCTACGCCCCGCCGCACAACTGCGCGTGTTATCCGGAGGCCAAACTTTTCGGCTTCAACGCCCTCGCCTCCGCCTCACCCTCGCGCGCGCTCGGCAAAGTAATCGAAGCCAACCGCCTCGAGCGCGGCCCCGCCTTCGGCCAAGCCACCGATGCCGCCGGCAACGGCGAAAGCGATTGGCCCACTTACCGCCACGACAATCTGCGCAGTGGATTTTCAAACAATCGCGTGGGCGACAAGCTCGTTGAAAAATGGGCCACCAAATTGGAAGGCAAACTCTCCGCCGTGACGATTGCCGAAAACAAACTCTTCGTCGCCCGCGTGGACGCCCACGAAGTGGTGGCGTTGCACGCGGAAACCGGCAAGGAGTTGTGGCGCTTCACCACGGGCGGGCGCGTGGATTCGCCGCCGAGCATCCACGATGGGCGCGCGTATTTTGGCAGCGCCGATGGCTGGGTGTATTGCCTGCGCGCGCGCGATGGCGCGTTGGTGTGGCGGTTCCGCGCCGCGCCGGAGGATCGCCGCCTCATGGCCTACGAACAACTCGAGAGCGTTTGGCCCGTGCACGGCAGCGTGCTCATTCGTGAAAACCAAATCTATTTCGTGGCCGGCCGTTCCAATTTTCTCGACGGCGGCATGCGCTGGTTTGCGCTCGACGCCTTGACCGGCAAAAAAAATATCGAGGTCATCCTCGACGACAAAGAGCCGGGCGAGGACAAAAGTTTGCAGGAACGAATCCAAATTTTGCAAATGCCCGTCGGCTTGCCGGACATTCTCTCAAGCGACGCCAAGTACATTTACATGAAGTCGCAAAAATTCGACCGTGAAGGCCAGCGCATCGGCCTCGGCCCGCACACCGGCGACTTCGCCGGGCAAGGCAGCCAACAGGGCGGCGACACCGCGCACGTTTTTTGCCCCACCGGTTTTCTTGATGACACTTGGTTCCACCGCAGCTATTGGGTCTACGGCCGCAGCTTTGCCGGGGGCCACGCGGGTTATTATCAAGCCGGTCGTTACGCGCCCTCGGGACGCTTGCTGGTTTTTGATCAGGAAAAAATTTACGGCTTCGGGCGCAAACCCAAATATCTGAAATGGACCACCATCCTCGAGCATCAACTTTTTGCCGCCAACCGCGTGCAAAAAGCCCCGCCGCCCGCCGCCCAAAAACCCAAGCGCCCGGCCAAGCAGGCGGCGATGGTCAGCTTTGGCGTGCCCAAGACGATGGATCCCACCGGCAAACCGCTCACCGTTTCTGCGTGGGTCAACGTCAAGCGGCCCAACGGAGTCATCCTCGCCCGCGGCGGCCCGGCCAATGGTTTTGCGCTGGTGATCCAACGCGGCACGCCGGCATTTCTCATTCGCTCGGAAGACAAACTCGCGAGCGTTTCCGCCCGCGGCAAGGTGTTGAACCGCTGGGTGCACATCGCCGCCGTGCTCGAGGCGGATAAGCGGATGCACATTTTTGTGGATGGCAAACCCGCCGGCCACGGCAAAGCCCCCGCGCTCATCGCGAGCACGCCGTTGCAAGGCCTCGAGATTGGCTCCGATGACGGCAGTCCCGTGGGCACATACAAAAGCCCGAACACCCTCTCCGGCATGATTGATAATGTCCGCATTTATCATCGTGCTTTGAGCGACGATGAGATTGCTGCCCTCCACGCCGGCAAGGCGCCCGCCAAGGATCCCGTATTGATGCTTGCCTGCGATTTCGATAAGGGCAAAGCGCAGGATGCCTCCGGTAAAAACCATCACGGCGAGTTGATCGGCGTCCAGGCCGTTCCGGCGCGCGATGCACGCAGTGGCATGGCTCTGCAATTCAAGGGCAACGCCAACGCCGCCAGCACCAAT